>Ga0180434_10002645_pt1 | contig 23551 bp, 21 predicted proteins | sample SS_ome_7_FD_132453 | JGI IMG/M metagenome (GOLD analysis project Ga0180434, IMG submission 132453) | Hypersaline lake sediment archaeal communities from the Salton Sea, California, USA - SS_1_D_2 metaG | ecosystem: Environmental > Aquatic > Non-marine Saline and Alkaline > Hypersaline >... | reverse complement strand
GTTCCGACCGGAACGGTGCTCTTCTGGACGATCAGCTTGTACGCGTTCAGGTTCTCGGCCACCGTGCGGGCGACATCGAAGATGTGCGTCAGGTCGGCTCGGCCGTGGCGATCCGAGGGCGTGCCGACGGCGCTGAAGACCACGCGGCTGCGCCGAATCGCGGCCGAGACGTCGGTCGAGAAGCTCAGACGCTTCTCCCGGATGTTGCGGTCGACGACCTCCGCCAGGCTGAACTCGTAGAAGGGAATGCGCCCTTCCCGCAGCATCGCGATCCGTTCGGCATCGATGTCGACGCAGACGACGTGGTTTCCGAAGTCGGCCAGGCAAGCGCCGGTGACGAGGCCGACGTAGCCCGTCCCGACGACACAGATGCGCTGCATGACTTGCGTTCCTTTCTGAACGAGGTGGACGAAACCAAGGATCTTAGCGAAGCAGGGGGCGCGGGTCAAACGTGACGGCCAGCGGTGCCCGCCTGCTCCATTTCGGCCAAGATGGTCTGCACCGCGCGGAGCGGATCGGCGGCGGCGGTGATCGGACGCCCGACGACCAGCCAGCGCGCGCCGGCGCGCACCGCTTCAGCCGGTGTGGCGATCCACTGCTGATCGCCGCGCGCCGCCCCCCGGGGACGGATGCCCGGCGTGAGGAGCAGGAAGTCAGCGCCTCCCGCAGCCCGCACCGCCTCCGCGGCCGAGACCGGAGCGACGACGCCGTCGAGCCCTGCCGCGGCAGCGCGGGCCGCCCGGCGCCCGGCCTCGGCGGCCAGCTCGGCGGCCGTCAACGGCTCGCCCGCCAGGCTGCGCGTGCTGGTCAATACCGTCACACCCAGCAGCCGCGGTCGCGCGGCCGCGGGGCACGCCTCGCGCACGCGCTCGGCCGCCGCGCGCAGCGCCTCCTCCCCGGCCGTCACGTGCAGGTCGATCAGATCGACGCCCAGCTGCGCGGCCCGCCACGCCGCGCGCGCGACCGTGTTCGGAATGTCATGCAGCTTCAGGTCAAGGAAGAGGTGCTTGCCCTGCGCCTTGAGCCGTGTGACCAGCTCCGGGCCGGCCGCAATGAAGAGCTCGAGGCCGACCTTGTACCAGAGCACCGCATCCCCGAGGCGGGCCACCCAGCTCTCGGCCTCGGCGGCACTGCCCACGTCGAGCGCAACGACGAGACGATCCCGTGCGTCGGGTTTCATGCCCCTCCCTTCATGCCTGTGACTCCGCTCCGGGCCGCTGCAGGCGGCCGATGATCTCCCTCAGGCGCGTGACGCCGCGCGCGCGGCAGAGGTCGGCCAGCCCGGCGACGACCGCTGCTGCGCGCGCGGGGTCGTGCATGATGCCCGTCCCGACCTGGACCGCGTGTGCGCCCGTCAGAAGAAAGCTCCAGGCATCGTGCGCGGTGAGAATGCCGCCGACGCCAATCAAGGGCGCGGCGAGCGTCCGCTTCAACTCCCAGACCTTGTGCAGCGCAAGCGGCCGGATCGCCGGACCCGACAACCCCGCTCCCCCGCGGAAGAAGACGGGCGCCTCGCGCTCGATGTCGACGGCCAGACCGAGGAACGTGTTGACCGCCGTCAGGCCATCGGCGCCTGCCTCCAGGCAGGCGCGACCGATCGCACTGATGTCGGTCACGTTGGGGCTGAGCTTGACGAACAGAGGTCGCCGCGTCCGCGCGCGCGCGCCGGCGACAACGGCTGCCGCCTCCTCCCCACAGCGCCCGAAGGCATGGCCGCCGCGCGCCACGTTGGGGCAAGAGACGTTGAGTTCGTACGCGTCGATCTGCGTCCTCCCCCCCGCTTCGAGCCGTTCGATGGCGCTGGCGAAGCTGTCGGCCGTGTTGCCTCCGACGCTGACAATCACGCGCGGCCCGAGGGCCGCCAGCCGAGGCAGCTCGTCGCTCAGGAAGGCCTCGACACCGATGTTCTGCAGGCCGATCGAATTGAGCAGCCCACCGGGCGTCTCGTGCAGCCGGGGCGGGGGATTGCCGGGTCGCGGCTCGCGCGTCAGCGTCTTGGTGACGATCGCGCCCATGGCGCGCGTCGCGCTCAGGTCGGGCCATTCGGTTCCGTACCCGAACGTCCCGGAGGCATTCATCACAGGATTGGACAGCGCGAGGGGGCCGAGTTGAACACTCAAATCGGGCTCGGTGGCCGGTATGCGCCCGGACGCGTCGTCGGCAGACACCGCTACTCCCCCTCCGGCGAGGACCGCCCCGGCTCCCCGCCAGGCAACCAAGCCTCCCAGGCGAGGCGCTCGGCGGCGACCACGGCACCGTCGCGGCAGGCCCAGAGGTAGGTGCCGGGCGGATCGGCCGCCGGGACGGCGCAGCCGCTACAGATCCCCAGGCCGCAGCCGAACACCTCCTCAATCGACAGCCAGCAGGTCAACCGCCGCCGTCGCGCCCAGCGGGCCACAGCCGCCAACATGCCGTGGGGACCGCAGGCGGCGACGCTGCCGCCGGCGCGCTCGTCGCCATCCAGCAGATCGAGGACCGTGCCGCGCCGGCCGCGTGATCCGTCTTCGGTCGCCCAGCGAGTCAGCGGCTGCAGTGCTTCGGGCAGCGGAATCAGCTCGCTCCCTCGTCGCGCTCCGTAGTAGAGCTCGATCCGCGCCCCCCGATCGGCCAGGTAGTCGGCGTAGAAGAGCATCGGGGCGATTCCTCGCCCGCCGGCGACCAGCCGCCGCGGTGTGGGCCCACGCAGGGGAAACGTCGTCCCGAGGGGACCGAGTAGATCGAGCTCCGCACCCGGCTCCAGCGCCTGCAGGGCTCGTGTCACCGATCCGACCGGCGCGTACAGCAGCCCCAAGCGGCAGCGTCCCGGCCGCGCTTCGAAGCGGGCGACGCTGAAGGGGCGCCGCAGCAACCCCAGGCGTACATCGCCCGGGCGATCCTCGCGCAGCGCCGGTGCCGGCGTGACCGAAACATACTGCCCCGGTAGCGGCGGCCCCCATGCCGCCGGAAGGGCTAGCGTCAGCCAATGAATGCCCTCCGCCAGCCGCCGGTTCTCGATCAACCCGGCGCGCACGACCGCCGGCGGGATGGTCGAATCGTGCGACGGGCGGACAGGCAGGGCCATCATGGCTCCTCCCGGGGCTGCCCGGCGGGTAGCCAGAGGGAATCCCGGTCCGCCGCCGGCAGAGAGTCCGGCACCGCCGGCGGCAGCGAGTCCGGCATCGCGGGCGCCAGCGAGTCGGCCTCAACCGGCCGCAGCGAGTCGATCCCCGCTGACAACCGCGCGTCGGCCTCCACGCGTCGCTGAAAGCCAGAACCCGCCGGGGCCGAGGAATCGCTCGCGGCGGCTCCCGACCCGAATCGACTCGCCGGGAACGAATCGCGCGGCGCGGACCGGCTGGCGGCGGAGGAGGTATCAGCGACTGGGGCCGTTGCCTCCGCCGCGCGACTCGAGTCCAGGCCCCCGCCCGTGGAGTCCGCGACCGGTTCGCCCGCCCGCACCGCCGCCCGGGTTGCGCTCCCGAGGGCCGCGGTCGAATCCCCCGCCCCAATCAGCGCCGGCGCGGCGCGCGTGGAGTCGGGCGTCCTTTGCAGCGGGAACGAGGCCCCCGGGTCCGGCGGCGAGAAGAGCGAATCCCGCCCCCCGGCGGCCAGCGAATCGGGGCGCAGCGCCGGCCGCGGCGCTTCCGGGCGCATCGCCGCGGCGAGCGAGTCAGCCTGCGCCGCGGCGGCCAGAGAGTCGGCGCGGGCCACTGCGGCGAGCGAATCGACCCGCGCCCGGGCCGTGGCCAGCGAATCGGCCCGCGCGATCGAGTCGCGCAGCGCCGCTTCGCGCTGGGCGGCGAAGACGATCGTCTCCAGCGGGCGCAACAGCGAATCGGGCGCCCCCCGTTCGATCAGGAGCCGTACCGCACCTTGTGCCTGCGGCGACTCAGGATGGGCGCGGACGAGCGAATCCACACGCGTGCCGGCGACGCCGAGTGAATCGAGCTGCGGATTGCGCATCAGCAGCCATGCCTCGGCGTAGGCTGCTCGCAAAGCCGCATCGGTACCGGGGTATTGGCGACGGACCGCGGCGTACTGCTCGAGTGCCCCCGTTTCGTCCTGGCCTTCAAAGAGCGTGAACTCGGCGACCTTGAGCGCCGCCTCGGCACGGCGGTCGACGGCCGTCTCTTCCGTCTGAGAAGAAGCGAGCTCCATCACATAGTCCAGATTCTCGAGACGTCGCTGCGCCTGTTCCTTGAACACCGAGCGCGTGCGGCTGGCAATGGCCCGTTCGTAGGCGGCTCGCGCCGCCTCGTAGTCCTGGAGATGGACCTCCTGCGTATAGCCAATCTGGAACAGCGCCTCGACCCCCTGGGTGCGACTCTCGAAGTACTCGACCACGCGCTCGAGGTACTCCAACGCCTGTTCCGGCTCCCCGGCGCGATTCAGCGCGTCGGCCATCGCCAGCCAGACGCGCGCGCCGAGCTCGTTGCGCTCCGGTTGGTCGGGCAGGATTCGCTCGTAGATCGACAGGGCATCGTCGTAGCGCCCGAGGCGGACCAAACACGCTCCGGCGTTCAGCTGAGCCTCAAAGTAGAGGTCGTCATCGCGCGTCGTGCGGGCCAGTTCCTCGTAGGCCACGAGCGCGCTGTCGTAGCGCCCTTCATCGAAGTAGATCTCGCCGACGCGCTCGAGCGCTTCCTCGCGCTCTTCACTGCCGGAGAACTCGCCCAATAGGCGCTTGTACTGCCGCAGCGCCGCGCGCTCGTCGCCGGCATCCTCCAGCCCCTCGGCCGAGATCATCAGGATCTCGTCGCGGCGCTCGAAATCCGGATGTTCGCGCAGGAGGTTCTCGAAGACTCGCGTCGCCGTGCCGAAGTTGCGCATTTGGTGGTAACAGAGGCCGGTGTAGAAGAGCGCCTCAGGCACGTGGTCCGACTCGGGGTAGTTGAGCAGCAGCTCATTGAACTTCCCGATCGCAGTCTGGTAGTCACGCTTGCCGTAGTAGCTCGCCCCCATCAAGAAGAGGGCATCGTCGATCCCCGCCCGCCAGCCACCGCCATGTTCGACGATCACCTTGGCCGCCTTCTCGATCGCCTTGTCGTAGTTCTTGACCGCTTCGGGCGAGAGGCGCTCGGTGCGCGCTTCCTCCTGGATCCGCTCCGCCTTGGCGAAGTACTTCTTGGCGTGATAGAAGGTGTTGTAGTAGGCACAGCCGGAAACGAGCGCGAGCCACAGCAGCGCAAGCCCGGCGCGCGACATTCCTCCGCGCCAGCGCAGCCACCGACGTTGACCGCGGCGCGGGCGCGTCGCTGTCCGGCGCCGCCTCAGGGAATGCGCGTCAGTAGCCTCTCGGAGGGACAAAACTCGACTGCCTCCTCGTGCATCAGCTCGCCTTGACAGACCGTCATCCGCACCCGCCCGTGCAGCGTCCATCCGGCGAAAGGACAATTGCGGGCCTGCGAGGCGAACTGCTCGGGATCGACCTCCCAGGCCGCGGCGGGGTCGAAGACGCTCAGATCCGCATCCTCCCCCAAACGCACGGCGCCGCCACCCCAGCCCATGATCGTCGCCGGGCGCGCGGCCATCATGCTTACTACGTCCGCCAGCGCAAATCCCTCCCGATGGTGCAGGATCTCGAGCGTCACGCCGAGCGACGTCTCGAGGCCGATCATCCCGGGCGGGGTTGCCTCCAGTTCGTGATCCTTCGCCAGCTGCGTGTGGGGGGCATGGTCGGTGGCGATGACGTCGATCGTTCCGTCGCGTAGCGCGGCAATCAGCGCGGCGCGGTCCTCCTCGCCGCGCAGGGGCGGATTGACGCGGAAGACACTGTCATAGCCGCGCAGCGCCTCGTCGCTAAGAGCCAGGTAGTGGGGTGCCGTCTCGGCGGTTACGGCCACACCTCGGTTTCGCGCCGACCGGATGATCTCGACCGCGGCGCGCGTGCTGACGTGGGCGACGTGCAGGCGCGCGCCGGTGAGCTCGGCGAGACGCACGTCGCGATCGACGGCGATCGCCTCGGCCGCCGCCGGGATGCCGCGCAAACCGAGCACGGTCGACCAATAGCCTTCGTGCATCACGCCGCCGGCCGCGAGACCGAGATCCTCCGCGTGGGTCATCACGAGCAGTCCCGCCGTGCGGGCATATTCGAGCACGCGGCGCATGACCCGACTGCTCTCGACCGGACTGCCGTCGTCGGTGACCGCGAGCACGCCGGCCTCCCGGAGCTCGTGCATGTCGGTCAACTCGCGCCCCTGGCGTCCGCGCGTGGCGGCGGCCACCGGGTAGACGCGCGCGTGGCCCGCCGCCTGTGCCTGATGCAGCACGAACTCGACCGCGCTGCGGTCATCGAGCGGCGGGGTCGTGTTGGGCATGCAGGCCACGCGCGTGAAGCCGCCCCGCGCGGCGGCCAGGGTCCCGCTGGCAATCGTCTCGGCGTCTTCGCCGCCCGGCTCCCGCAGATGCACGTGCAGGTCGCCCAATCCGGGAGCCACGACGAGTCCCGAGAGGTCGATCGTCAAGTCGGCCTCGCGCCGAATCTCAGGCGCAATCAGCTCGACGCGCCCACCGCGCAGGAAGAGGTCATGCGCGCCATCCCGCTCGCTGGCGGGATCGACAAGCCGGCCGCCGCGCAGAAGAATCGTCTCCGCCTGCTCCCACAGGATCTTCGCTTCCGGTGCGATACGCATCGCCGCTCCCTCTACCGGCCGGCCGGGTGGGCCGCCAGGACCGGTTCCATCCCCGCCGGCTCCGGTGGTGCCCCGCCGCTGACCAAGTACAACACGGCCATCCTGACGGCCACGCCGTTGGCGACCTGCTCGAGAATCACCGACTGGGGACCGTCGGCGATGTCGGTTTGGATTTCCACGCCGCGGTTCATCGGGCCGGGATGCATGATCAGTGCCTTGGGCGCCGCCAGGCGCGCCCGCTCCCGATTGAGCCCGAAGCTCGTGGCATATTCGCGCAGCGACGGCACGAAGCCGCCGCTCTGACGCTCGAGCTGAATGCGCAGCACGTAGATCACGTCGACGTCCCGCACGCCCGCGGCAAGATCGGTGAAGAGCTGGGCCCCCATGCGTTCGACCTCGGCCGGCAGCAGCGTACGCGGTGCCACCAGGCGCACCTCTGCCCCGAGCTTGGTCAGGCCCCAGATATTCGACCGCGCCACGCGGCTGTGGAGCACATCGCCGACGATCGCCACCTTCAGCCCGGCGATACGCCCCAGTTTCTCGCGGATCGTGTAGAGGTCGAGCAGGGCCTGCGTCGGGTGTTCATGCTGTCCATCGCCGGCATTGACGACGCGCGCCGAGATGTTGCGCGCCAGATAGGCGGCCGCGCCCGAGGCGCCGTGGCGCATGACAACGACATCGACCTTCATCGCTTCGATGTTCTGGATCGTGTCGCGCAGCGTCTCCCCCTTGCTGACCGAAGACCCCGAGGCGGAGAAGTTGACCACGTCGGCACTCAAGCGCTTTTCGGCCAGCTCGAAAGAGACGCGCGTGCGCGTGCTCGGCTCGAAGAAGGCATTGCAGATCGTCACGCCGCGCAACGCGGGGACCTTCTTGATCGGACGGTCGAGGATCTCGCGAAAGGAGCGGGCCGTATCGAGCACGGTCAGGATCGCCTCGGGGCTGAGTTCCTCGATTCCGATCAGGTGTCGCAGCTTCATCACGCACCTCACGCCGCCCGGACCAGCGGTTCTCGAGCGGCTCTAGGACGAACGGACCTCTTCGATCGTGACCGCGTCGTGGTCGTCGGTTTCTTGGAGATAGACCTTCACGATCTCGCGACTCGAGGTCGGCACGTTCTTGCCAACGAAGTCGGCGCGGATCGGCAGCTCACGGTGTCCGCGATCGACGAGAACCGCCAGACGAATCGCGCGCGGACGGCCGAAGTCGATCACCGCATCCATGGCGGCTCGCACGGTGCGGCCGGTGAAGAGCACATCGTCGATCAAGACAACGACCGCGTTCTCGACCGAGACGGGGATCTCGGTCGACTCGACCAACGGCTGCGGCGCCACCTTGTGCACGTCGTCCCGGTAGAGCGTGATGTCGAGCAGGCCGAGGGGCACCTCGTCGCCTTCGATGGCCTGGATCTGCGCGCGGATTCGTTCTGCCAAGGGCACGCCGCGCTTGTGGATCCCCACCAGCACCAAACCGACAGTGCCGCTGTTCGCTTCGACGATCTCGTGCGACACGCGTACGATCGCGCGGCGCATCTCCTCGGCATTCATGATGTTCGCTTTGCGAACGAGATTCATGCCTCCTCCTGGATGACGGGAAACGGACGGGCCGGGTGGGCGGGAAAGCGTCCGCGGGCGCTTCGCGGTGCGGTCTGAGTCGCTGTCGGCGGCACCTTATTGACCTCGCAGGATCAATTTAAAGGCAAGCGTATCTGATGCACATTGCAGGGCAGCCTAGCACAGCTGGGCAAGAGCGACAACCCTCACGCGGAGAGCGCGGGGCGGGGTGGCGAAACGCTCGGTGGGGGCGGTATCAGTCGAGCGTCACCCACTTGCGGCTGCACTCCACGCCGCCGGCACGCAAGCGGGCGAAGTAGACCCCCGCCGGAAGCGCGGGGCGCGCCACGGTAACCGCATGGCGGCCGGCCGGCTGCCACCCATCGACCAGCCGCGCCCAGCGCCGTCCGGTGATGTCGTAGAGGCCGAGCGCAACCGGCCCGGCGTGCGGCAACTCATAGCTCAGCCGGAGCGTACGCCCCGCGGGATGCCCCCCGGTGACGCGCAGCGTCGGCGCAGCAGGGCGGGCAAAGGGGTCGTCGAGGGCGGAACCGGGGGCGTCGTAGCGGGCGATGTAGAAGGAAGGATGCGTGCCGGCCACGGTGAACCAGCCGCCGACGTACAGCTGTTCCCCGACCGGCAACAGGGCCAGCGCCCAGAGGTTGACGCCACCCTCGAGATCATGCCACGCGCTGCCGTCCCAGCCAGCGACGTAGGCCGCCGGCGCACCCCCGGCCGACGTGAATTCACCACCGACGATCAACTCGTCGCCGAAGACGGACAGCGCGTGGACCCAGCCACTGACGCCGGCGCCGAGCGCGTGCCAGACGCTTCCGTCCCAGCGGGCGACATAGTCGACCGGGACACCGCCGGCTTCGGTGAACCATCCGCCGGCGACGAGATCGCCCGCGAACGTCGCCAGCGCGTGCACGCCTGGCAGGATCTCACCGCCCATTCCGCCGCCGATCCCGTGCCAGCCGCTGCCGTCCCAGCGGGCGATGTGCGCCAAGGCCTGGGTCCCCGACTGGGTGAAGTCCCCCCCGGCAATCAACTCGCCCGCATGGACGTGCAGCGCGCGTACCCGCTCGTTCAGTCCGTCCCCGAGCGGATGCCATTGGAAACCATCCCAGCGGGCGATCGAGACGGCCGGCTGCCCGCCCGCGGTCTCGAAGACCCCTCCGGCGAACAACCCACCCTCGCCGACCGCGAGGGCGAAGACGCCCGGCGTTCAGCAGCCGTCAACGCCGCCCCCGAGCGGCACCCAGTGCGTGCCGGTCCAACGGGCGACGCCGCCGAGGGTCGTGAACGTGCCACCGGCGACCAGTTCCCCATCGTAGACGGCGAGCGAGGCGACCTCGCCGTCGAAGCCGTCGCCGAGGGCGCTCCAGCTCGTGCCGTCCCAGCGCGCGATGCGCTGCACCGCACTGCCGCCCGCGTGCAAGAAGCTGCCGGCGGCAATCAGATCGCCCTCGTAGAGCGCCAAGGCGCGGACCATGTTGTCAAGGCCCTGGCCGCTTCCCAGCGCGGACCAGACGCCGCCTTCCCACGCGGCAATGCGCATCGCGCCGACCGTCCCGGCCAGCGTGAAGGATCCCCCCACGTAGAGGCGGCTACCGTCCGTCACGAGCGCCGTGGCGACGGCATTCACCCCCTCGCCGTAGGCATGCCAGGCGGCGCCATCCCAGCGGCCCAGGCTGGCCAGCGGCGTGGCGCCGGCCGCGCTGAAATAGCCGCCCGTGACCAGGCCGTCGGCAGTGGGGCACAGACTCTTGACCGCCCCATCGAGCTGCGGCCCCACGGCCCGCCAGCTACTGCCATTCCAGGCGGCGAGATAGGGCGCCGCCTCGGTGCCCGCCGTGGTGAAGAGTCCCCCGGCGTGGAGCTCGTCGGCGTAGACGGCAAGGGCATAGACCCATCCATCGGTGCCCTCAGCCATCGTGTGCCAGGCGAGGCCGTCCCAGCGGGCGATGTTCTCGACGGCCAGCGTACCGGCCGCGGTGAATTTGCCCCCGGCAATCAAGTCTCCGTCGTAGGAAGCGAGTGCGTAGACGAGCCGGTTCAAGCCGGGTCCCGCAAGTTCCCAGTTCGAACCGTCCCAGAAGGCGACGCGGCGCGCGGAGATGCCGCCCGCGCTCGTGAAGTCGCCGCCGACCGCGAGGCGGCCGCCATGCAACGCGAAGCAGGTGACCCGCCCATTGGCGCCCGTCCCCAGGGCCGACCAGTTCGCGCCATCCCATGCGGCCACGTGCTCCGCCGCAACGCCGCCCGCCGCGGTGAACCATCCGCCCGCATAGAGGCGCCCGCCGTAGACGGCCAGCGCGTAGGCGGTCGCATTCAGTCCCGCCCCGAGCGGATACCAGCGGACGCCATCCCAGCGGGCGATGTAGTTGGCTTGCGTCGCGCCCGCCGCCTGGAAGGAACCGGCGGCGATCAAGTCGCCGTCGTAGATCGCCACGGCGTTGACCGTTTCGCTGACCCCCGGCCACCCGAAGCCATCCCACCAGTGATCCTCGCCGCGCGCCGTCGCTTCGCCCGCCAGGAACCGCGGGGCACCCGAGGCAGGATCGAGCGCGAGGCGGTACTCCTCGAGCGGGAGCGGCCCCTCATAGCCCCGTGCGCGCAATCCGGCGAGATCGAGCGCCCCTTCGGCATCGACGCAGGCGCCGAGGGTCGCCGGCGCCGAACCCTCAGCCGGTACCACCCGCGCGGTCGCCGCCGGCAGCATCGCGACTCCGGCGCCGAGGACCGCGAGCGTGGCCGCAAGCTGCCAGCCGCAGCCGGCTGCGCGCCGACGCGCATCTGAAAGGGACGAGCGCTGCATGGCTCCATTCTACCATGAACGTGCCGCTCCGCTACCCTGGACCGACCGCTCGGCACCGCATCGAACGCAGAAACAGAGGCTTGATGCCGGAAGGTGGCACCTGCCAACTCATTCCTGGGCCCGGTCGCGGCGCAGTTGCATCCAGTCTCCGAGGCTGCGCAGCGCACGCAGCCCTTCGTAGCGCGGTACATGGTAGCGCAGGAAGGCCTCGATCACGCGCGCGACCTGGCGCGCCTCGGCCTGCTCAGATTCGGCCGGCCCGCGCCCGGGCGCCGGGCCGGCCGTCGCTGTCGCAGCCGGCGGCGCCGCACCCGTCAGGCGTCGCAGTCGCAGCCAAGCGCCGGGCGACAACGCGAGCGACTCCCCGGCGGATCGGCAACGCGCGCAGTGCACGCCACCCTCGGCCACGGCGAACCCCGCCGGTGCCGTGATCGCTGCGCCGCAGCCGACACAAGCGCCGAGCTGCGGCGCGTATCCGAGCAAAGCGACGGCGCGCAACTGAAACGCCTTCAGACCGCCATCGCCGCACGGTTCTTGCTCCGTCTGCTCCAGACGCGCGAGGAAATCGCCCAACAGCGCATAGACCGACGGGGCCGGGTCGGCTTCGGTCAACACCCGCCGGATGAACTCCGCCGCCGCGCTCGCCAGATGATAGCGACGCGGTCGCGTCAGCAGTCCCAGCGGAGCGCCGAGAATCGTCGCCTGGCGCAGGAAATGAAGCTCCCGATTCGGCTTCAAGTAGAAACTGATCTCGATCTCGGTCAGCTCTTCGAGCGCCGCGCCGAACGGGCTCTTCGGGTCACGCGCACCCTTGGCGATCAGGTGCAGCCGACCGTGGCGACGGCCGAAGACATCGACGATGCGGCTCGTCTCGCCATAGCGCAGCGAGCGCAGAACGTAGGCTTCATCGCTGACGATCGCCATGGTTCCGGGCTCCGGCCGCTGATGCCGCTGCGGCGCTGGTAGCTGGGAGGCGGGCAATGCGCAACGACAGGATGCGGCGCTCCGAGGCACCTACGATCTCCACCTCGACCCCGTCCACCCGCAGGCGCTCTCCGGTCGAGGGGATGCGCCCCAAGCGATCGAGCACGAGCCCGGCCACTGTCTCATAGTCGCCTTCCGGCAAGAACCCGGCCGCCGCCTCATTGAAGTCATCGATGCGCACCTGTCCCTCGACGAGGAAGACGCCCGGCTCGAGCTCGACCACCTCCTGCCCCTCGGGCTCCTCCTCGATCTCGCCGAGGAGGATCTCGAACAGGTCATGGTCGCGCACCATGCCCGCCGTGCCGCCGAACTCGTCGACGACGATCGCGATGCGCTCCTCCTGCTCGATCAACTCGCGCAGGAGGTCATCGGCGCGCATCGTCTCGGGCACGAAGCGCACCTCGTGCGCAAACGCCATCGCCCGCCCCCCGGCGCGCAGGGCACCGAAGAGGTCGCCCAGACGCACGTACCCGCGGACATCATCGAGATCATCATGGTAGACCGGAATGTGCGTGCGGCCCGAGGCGGCAACCGCCGCGGCCCATTCGGCGACCGTCGCCGTATCCGCCAGCGCGACGATCTCGCTGCGCGGCACCATCACTTCATCGAGCGTCGTTTCGCCCAGCTCGACGACGCTCTCGACCGCTTCCGGCGCGCGCGGCGCAGCCGCACCAGCCGCGGGCGCCGCCGCGGCGCGCGCCCGGCGCCAGCGCGCCTCGGCGAACCAGGAGATCGCCAGCGCCAGCGCGTGCGCGGGGCCGAGCAGCCAGATCAACCCGCGCACCGGAATCCGGCGCCCGAGCGCCAGACCGATACGCGTCAGCAAGAGGCTCGCGACGAGCCAGGCGAGCAAGACGGCGTAGGGCCCCCACCAGGCCGTCAGCTCCAGGCGGTCGAAGACTGCGATGACCCACAACCCCGAGAAGGCGATCCAGACGCCGACATCGTCGAGCGACTCCGCCGCGCGCCGCCAGGCGGAGACAATCAGTCCGCCGGCGAGGTAGGCGCCGAGCAGCACTAGGTAGGTGCGCGGATCGCTCATAGCCGCACCTCGTCGGCCGGCTTGTCGAGCAGGGCGCGGAAGATGTGGGTCCACGCTACGAAGCCGAGCACCTGGCGCTGCGGATCGACGACCGCGGCCACACCGCGACCGTTGGCCCGCAACGCCTCCACGAGATCGGCGCCCGACTCCGCCGCGGCCACCTCGGCCGCCGGCCGGCAAAGGGCGCGCAACTCTGCGGCGCCGTCGGTCGTGGCGGGCGTCGCCGCCGGCGGCCCGGCGGAGGCGATCAGATCGCGGCCGTCGATCACCCCGACCAGACGCGATCCGGAATCGCGCAACACGGGGATGCGCGTCACGTTCCCGGTGCGCAGCAGCGCGAGCGCATCCTCGCGACGATCAGTCTCACGCAATACGCGCACCTGATCGAGCGGCACCATCAGCTCGAGCGCCGAGCGGCGACGCAGCGAAACGAGGCGCTGGATCAGGCGGCGGTCATCGGCATCCAAACGCGGCCCAGCCGGACGTGGAGGCAGCGCCCCGACGCGTTCCGCTTCCAGGCCATGGGCTTCTTCGGCGAGCACGCGCGGCACTTCCGCCTTGATCAGGCGGATCAGCGCGGCGGCCAGCAGCCCGGCCACCGGCAGCGCCCAGGCGGTCAGGCGCGCCGCGGCGCTGGCCGGCGGGCGCGCCATCAAGATCAGCCCGAGGAGAATCCAGGCGGCCACGCTGGCCCAGAACGGCAGGCGCGGCAAGAATCCGCTCACGCGGCCGCTCGCCCGCGCGCGCAGCCATTGCCAGACGAGCGCGGCGAGGGCCGCCAGCAGCACGACCCAGGCTATGGGCGGTTGAGAGCCGGGTTCGGGCATCGCCGGTGCGCTCACCTCCTTCGCGTCCGCAAGCCGAGGTACCGATCTTCCCGGCGCCGCATGCGTGCGCGCTCGCCGGGCGTCGCATCCCGATACCCGAGCAAATGGAGTGTGCCGTGCACGGCGAGCCGCTCCAATTCGAGCTGCACGTCGAGGCCGCGCTCACGCGCCTGGACCTGCGCGCGATCGACAGACAGCACGACCTCTCCCAGGGAACGCGGCTCGCCGGGCGGCCAAGCACTCGCATCCACGGGAAAGGCGAGCACATCGGTCGCGCCCGCGCGTCCGCGGTATTGCCGGTTGAGCTCCGCCAGCGGCGCATCGCGCAGGAGAACGAGGCCGATCTCAACCGGCGCCGCGGCCACCTCACCCCCTAGCACGGCGAGCATGCGCTGCCGCACGCGGTCCGTATCAACCTTCAGCTTTCGCTGTCGATTCTGGATGTGAACCCGATGCGGCACGGTTCGACTCCGGTTTGGGATAGAGAATGCGCCCGCTCGAACGCCCCAGGAAGAGGGCGGTCAGGATCGGAACGAACGCCTCGCGCAGCGTCGCCAGGTCGCGCAACGTCAAGCGACTCTCGTCCAGTTCGCCTTCGGTCGCGCGCTTGGCGATCACCTGCTTGACGACCCCCCGCAAGCGGCTCGGGGTCGGGTCCTCGAGGCTGCGCGAAGCGGCATCGATCTGATCGGCGAGCAACAGGATCGCCGTCTCGCGCGAGCGCGGGCGGGGCCCCGGGTAGCGGTACTCTGATTCCGGCGTATCCGGATCCCGCTCGCGCGCTTTGTGATAGAAGTAGCTCATCAACCCGGTGGCATGATGCTGCTCGATCCCGTCACGCACGACGCGCGGCAACCGCGATTCCTTCGCCAGGGCCACCCCATCGCGCACGTGCGACTCGAGAATCAGCCGGCTCATCGTCGGTGAGAGCTTGTCGTGCGGGTTCTTGCGCCCCGCCATCTGATTCTCGATGAAGTACTCCGGCTTCGTCACCTTGCCGATGTCATGGTAGTAACCGCTGACCCGCGCCAGCAGGGGATTGGCGTCCACGGCGGCCGCGCCCGCCTCGGCCAGCGTGCCGACCATCAAGCTGTGGTGATACGTCCCCGGCGCCTCCAGCATCAGCCTTCGCAGAAGGGGCCGATTCAGGTCGAGCAGTTCGAGCAGGGTGAGATTCGTGCACTTCTCGAAGACCGCTTCGGAGAGCGGCACCGCGAAGAGCGCGATTCCGGCGGCGATGAACGGGTTGGCGACCAGGTAGAGCGCATCGGCGAGCACATTCTCGATCGCCCGCGCCTGCAGCAGGGCGATCGCGCCCAAGGCCACCAGGTGGGCCAGCGGCACGAAGAGCAACAACCGATAGAGCTGGCGCCGATCCTGCAGCCGCCGCACGCTGAGAATCGCCGCCACGCAGCCGAGTCCGACGACGACAATGAACTCAACGCCGCTGCCCGTCACGATCCCGATCGTCAGTGTCAAGAAGGCGCTCGATAGTAAGGCGAGCGGCTCGTCGAAGAGCAGCGTGACGAGCACGCCGAAGGCGGCGACCGGAATCAAGAACGGCGAGAGCTGCAGCAGGTTCAGCGCCAAGGCCCCCAGCAGCAGGGCGACCGCATGGATCAACGCAAAGAGCAGCGTGTCGCGGCCGACTTCAATCAGTCCGGGACGGTAGGAGGCCACGAAGAGCACCAACACCCCCAGCGCCAGGGCCAGCACCAACGCCCGCCCGGCGACCGAGAAGACGCGCTCGCGCAGCAAGAACGTGTCCGCCCGGCGCTCGCGCCAGTACTCGTAGGACTCGAGTTTGCGCAGATCCTCGGGCCAGATCCGTTCGTGCGCGTCGACGATCGCTTCTCCCTTGAGCACACGGCCGAGGCTCGGATCGACCGCATCGCGCGCGATTTCGCAGCGCTGGGCCGTCGCCGCCTCGTCCCAGGCGACATTGGGCCAGGCGAAGGCAGAGGTCAACTCGGCCACCAAACGACCGGCGGGAGTGCTGGCGCGTCCGCGCAGCTCGGCCAACACCGGTGGCGTCACGAAGCGGTCGGTCGGGCCGACCCAGTCGATGCCGGCCACGACGAGCGTGGCGCGCTCGACCTCCGCCAGGCGCGCGGCGACGTCGGCGGACACGATGCCCCGCTCGTAGAAGTCGGCCAAACGCTCGCGGGCGCCGGTGACGGCCGCCTCGGCCCCGTGCGACAGCAGCAGGCCGAACGCACTCTGGGAAATCGTCACGCCGGAATCGTCTTCCAGCTGCGCGGCCTCCGGGTCGCGGCGCATCTGCTCGATCCGCGCGGCGAAGCGATCGAGCGCCGCCAGCGCCTCGATGCGAACCGAATCTTGCCGCACGAGCACCGGGGGCACGGCAGCCATCGCCTCGCGCTGCTCGCGCTCGAGCTGCGCTTCGTCCTTGAGGATGTTGAAATCGAATTCGGCGATGACCGGCTGGGCGACGACCGTCCCCACGGCATACTCGGCGCGCTCATACCCTGGTTGGCGGGGAAGCAACGTCAGCCCGGCGGCGAAGACGCCCAGCAACAGCAGCACGCGCAAACCCACCTGGTGACGCTGCGGTAGCCGCGTCAGCCAGACGCGCCACCTTGGAACCGCGCGCCGCTTGCGCGAAGCAGCCGCGAGCGCATCGCTCGCTTCTGCTCCGGGTCTCTCAGACGCCTTGGTCACGACGGCCGTTCCTCTACCCCGCCCTCGGGCCGGGCGAACGCCTGGATGATATCCCGCACCAGCCGGTGGCGGGCGACATCGCGATCGGCGAGCATCACGAAGGCGATGCTCGGGATACCGGTCAGGATCGATCGGACGCGCACGAGACCGGAGTCGGCCGGAACATCGAGGTCGATCTGGGTGATGTCGCCGGTGATGATTGCGCGCGATCCGGGTCCCAGGCGGGTCAGGAACATCTTCATTTGCGGCAGGGTCGTGTTCTGCGCCTCGTCAAGGATGACGAAGGCGCGCGCCAGGGTCCGCCCGCGCATGTAGGCGAGCGGCGCCACCTCGACCACGCCCAGCTGCAAGAAGCGCTGCAGCTTCTCGTAGCTCATCATGTCGCGCAACGCGTCGTACAGCGGACGCAGATACGGGTCGACCTTCTCCTGCAAGTCGCCGGGAAGAAATCCGAGCCGCTCCCCCGCCTCCACGGCCGGCCGCACGAGCACGATGCGGTCGACTTCCTTGTTCTTCAACGCCTGCACCGCAGCCGCCACGGCGAGATAGGTCTTGCCCGTTCCCGCGGGTCCGATCGCGAAGACGATCTCGTTGCGCTGCAGCGCTTCGACGTAGGCCGCCTGCCCGCCCGAGCGGACCTTGATCACCTTGCGGTCGGCGCGCAGCACGACGCTTGGCTCGACCAACTCCGTCGCCTCCGCCGCCCCCTCGGCCACCTGCGCCTCGACCTGCGACACGGCATAGCGCACATCCTCGTCCGTGAGCCCGTTCCCGCGACGCACCCGCTCGACGAGGTGTGCCATCAGGGGACGCACAGCCGCCACGGCCGCCTCCGGTCCGCGGATCTGCAGGTGCCCATCGCGTGCGGTCAAGTGCACACCGAAGCGCGATTCGATCGTGCGCAGATGACGGTCCTGTTCTCCGAACAACTCGACCAGCGGCAGGTCTGCGATCGACAGCGTCGCGGGCTTCTCCGTGTCCATCGTCAGCGGGGAATCACCAGCTCGAGTCCGGCGGGTAGTGGCGCGCCGGCATCGGCGATCTGATCACGGTTGGCATTGTAGATTTTGCGCCACTCGGCACTCGTGTCGTAGAAGATCTTCGCCAGGCGCATGAGCGTGTCCCCCTCGCGGGTCACGTATTCGGTGGTTTCGGTCCGCTGGCGCTTCAGCCGGCGCAGCTCGGCCGAGAGCAGACGCTGCTCGCGATTGAGCGCGCTCTGTTCCGCGTTGAGCGAATCGAGCACTGCCGCCAGGCTGTCGCTGACGACGTGTGCCAGCTCCAGATCCGCGTGCAGGCCTGCGAGGTAGCCGTTGAGCAGACTGCAGTAGGCGGATACCTGTTCCTGGCTGAGGGCCTGCTGGTCCTCGAGGGTCAGGAACTCACCGCTGGCCGGATCGGGCAGCTGGACCGCAGGAGGACTGCTACAGGCGGGCAAGAACACGAGCGTGACCACGACCAACCCGGCGACGCGCCTCCATGCTCCGCCTCGTCCGACAGGCATCCCCTTCGCCCCAGCGTACCTCTCACCTTCGACTGGACACCTCATGCTTCCACTCCTTATGTGCGCTCAGGCGCAGACCCCGGGTCGCCCACGCCAGCCTTAGTCCTCCACATACAGGCTGTCCAGAAGCGCCCTCTCGCGCTCCAGCTCGGCAATCCGCTCGCGGGTCTGATCCAGGCTGGCGCGTGCGCGATCCACCTCCCGCGCCCCGCGGCGCACCTCCTCGACCGCCCGATCGCGGCGCTCCTTGACGAGCTCGACCTGCAGCGGAATCACCTGACAATTGCGCGGGCTGCCACAGGCCGTCAGGCCGAGACCCAGCGCCAGCACCAGCCCGGCGCCGCCGATCCAGCTTCTCTTCATGCCTCGTTCCTCCGTCCGCGCTCCGGCTGCCTCCGGCCGATGCTACGCGGCAGCTATTTGCGAATGAGCCCAGTAGATACTTCGGGCGGTGCAATTCATCTGTCAAGCCGAATCACGGCCGGGTCCACGGCGCGTCCCCGGCCCGCCGGTGCGGCCCGGGCGGCGGCCGCACTCGCCCACGGCCCCTCTAGCTAACCGCGTGGCGCGTCGCGAGTTTCGACTCGAATTCGCAATTCCTCCAGGTCCTTGGGATTCGCCTCGGCGGGCGCACCGTCCATGAGGGAGAGCGCGCTGGTCGTCTTCGGGAAGGCAATCGTGTCGCGGATCGAAGTGCGCCCCCCCATCAGCATGATGATCCGGTCCACGCCGAGGGCAAGGCCCCCGTGGGGCGGAGCGCCATACTGGAAGGCGCGCAACAGGAACCCGAAGCGCCGGTCCGCCTCCGCCGCGTCGAGGCCGACCACCTTCATCACGCGCTCCTGGATATCGCGCCGGTGAATTCGAATGCTGCCGCTGCCGAGCTCGACGCCATCGAGCACGAGGTCGTAGAGCTGGGCGCGGACGCCGAGCGGATCGCTCTCGAGCCGGGCCAGATCCTCCGGCAACGGCATCGTGAACATATGGTGGGCCGGTGCGATCGTGCCGCTTCCCTCTTCCGCTTCAAAAAGCGGAAAGCGGCGCACCCAGAGGAAACGGAAGTCGGGCCGCTCGCCCGCGGCACGTGCTTCAGCGGCCGCGCGCCCGGCCAGGAGGGCGCGCAGACGCCCGAGGGCACGATTCGCGCGCATGCGCGCATCGACGACACAACCGATCAGGTCTCCTGTTTCGGCTCGCAGCGCAGCGACCAGCCGCGCCCCCTCCTCGGGCGTGAGAAACTTGGCGAAGCCGCTCTCGAGCCCCCCATCCTTCACCTTGGCCCGCGCGAGACCCTGCGCTCCGGCCAGCTTGACCTCCTCCTCGAGCGCATCGGACTCCTTGCGCGAGAGTGCGGCGCCGCCGGGAATGCGCAGGCCCTTGACCGTCTGGTCCTTCTCCTGCGCGCCGGCGAACAGCCGAAAGCTGCAGCCGGCGACGGTAGCCGTCAGATCGACGATCTCCGCGGCGTACCGCAGGTCGGGCTTATCGGAGCCGAAGCGGTCCATGCAGACGTCGTAGTCGAGGCGCGGGAAGGGAGTCGCGACCTCAACGCCGAGCGCCTCGCGGAACATCGTCGCCACGAGTTCCTCCACCACGGCGTAGACATCCTCTTCGTCAACGAAGCTCATCTCGATGTCGATCTGCGTGTGCTCCGGCTGCCGGTCCGCGCGCAGATCCTCGTCGCGCAGACAGCGGGCGATCTGGAAGTAGCGGTCCATCCCCGCCACCATCAGGATCTGCTTGTACAGCTGCGGGCTCTGCGGCAGCGCGTAGAAACGCCCGGGGTACTCGCGGCTCGGCACGAGGTAATCGCGCGCCCCCTCCGGCGTCGGCTTGACGAGCATCGGGGTCTCGATCTCGAGGAAGCCCAGCCGGTCGAGGACCCGGCGGGCCGACTGCAACGCCCGGTGGCGCAGCTGCAGCGTGTGCTGCAGCGTCGGACGGCGCAGATCGAGATAGCGGTACTCGAGTCGCAGGTCCTCCCCCGCGGTCGTCTCATCCTCGATCACAAACGGCGGCACCTCGGCCGGCGCGAGCGTTTCGGCGCGGCTGAGGACAACCTCGATCTCGCCCGTCGGGCGGTCCGGGTTGACCATTCCCTCGGGCCGCGGCGCGACGCGCCCCCAGAAGCGCGCGACCGACTCGGGACGCATCGCCTGCAGGACGCCGAGCAGCTCGGCCGATGCTTCACCCGGACGCGTCACGACCTGGGTGATGCCGTAGCGATCCCGCAGGTCGATGAAGAAGACGCCCCCATGATCGCGGATGCGGTTGATCCAGCCCGTCAAAACGACTTCGCGGTCAACGTCCGTGCCGCGCAGTTCGCCACACGTATGGGTCCGCAGTGCGGTTCGTGTCGGCGTGACGCCGCTCGCCCGGGCTCCGGTCTCCTTGCCCATCGTCACCTTCCTCCTCACTGCCCCTACGGCGCGCCTCTCATTCGTGGCGCACGCGCCCGCCGCCACCGCGCGGGCGCCCCCCCATCCTCGTGCGGCGGCGCAGACCCGCGATCCCGATCCCGGCCGCGAAGCCGGCGCCGTCGCACAGCCAGTCGAGTGCACTCGCTTCGCGCCCCGGCACGTGGGATTGAACCCATTCGTCGAACAGCCCGATCGCCAACCCGGCCGCCAACAGGATCACGGCCCGCAGCGCGCGCCGCGACCCGGGACGCGCGAAGGCGCCCCAGGCCCGCCAGGCAAGAAAGCCGAGCAGCGCGTACTCGATGCCGTGCGCCAGCTTGTCCCACAGCGGCCAGCGCACGGGCGCCTGCAAATGGGGCCGGGTGGAGAGGTAGAAAATGAGCGCCAGGTACGTCCCGAGGAGGGACGCCCAAAGCGCTTTGGCCTGCCTGCCGGCACCCCGCTCCATCCGGTCGACCCCGCTGGTCCAAGCCGCAGAACAGATTGTTCTGCAAAGCATTCCGGCTGATTCCTCGACCAGGCCTCAAGGCCGCAGACGCGCCTCCTCCGCCACCGCGAGCCGGACCACCTCGGGCGCCGACTTCGCCTTGCGGATCTTCTTCTGCAGGTCACCCGTATAGAGCAACCGCGACACGCGCGTCAGCACCCGCATCAGGCCGGTGCGATCCTCCGGGCCAACGACGAGAAAGACAACCTCGACCGGGCGGCCATCAAGCGCATCGAAGTCGATCGGTTCCCGGGGCCGAGCGATGGCCACGGCGAACTCGGCCACGGCCGAGCTCTGCGCGTGAGGCAGCGCCACGCCCCCGCCGACCCCGGTGCTCATCACCTCCTCGCGGTCGAGCAGCGCCCGCACGACCGGCGGCGCAGTGCGGACGAGTCCCTGCTCGGCCAACCGGTCGACGAGTCCCCGGATCAGCTCTTCCTTGGTCACGGCCGGCGCGTCGAGCTCAACGCATTCGGCTTTCAGAAGGTCGCCCAGACGCATCGATCGTCCTCGCCGCCGCAACCGGCGAAAACCGGCCGCACACAAAACCGCGCATCGGGGCGAACCGACGCGCTCCAAGTGCCGTGAGTCTAACAGAATGGAGCACCGCGTCAAGCTCCCACGCCGTCTCCCCGGCGCCCCCCGCCCGATGCCGGCAGGAGGCGTGCGGGAACCCCGGTGCGTCGCCGGCAGGCCCCCCAGCGGGCGGGCAACGCACCGCGAATGCCCGGCCAAGTGCTGGAGATTCGCATGGTTCGCGACGATGTATCCTATGGGTCGTTCGATTTCGAAGGCGGGGCCGTGCAGGCGCCTCGCGCAGGGGGCGCACCCGGCAAGCATGAAGCAGCAGATTCGTACAACCTACGCGGGGCTCCTCGAGCGCCTGCTCGCCGGTGGCTATTTCGACGCCCAGGAGGCGGCCCGCGTCCAACTCCTGCTGAGCCACGGGCGCACGCCAGACCGCGCCCAGGGGGCCCACGACTTCCTGCGGCGCCTCGTGCGCACCGGGCGCCTGGCGCTGACCGCCGGTGCGCTCGAAGAACCGGCCGGGGCGATCGCCGCCGCCGACAACCGGCGGGGCCAGATCTTCCGCCTGCCGGAACGCGGCGAGAGCGCCTCTGGCGCGCTGCACTTGGCGCTCGATCCGATGCTCGGCCCGCCGGCGCTGCTGCAGCGCGACGAAGTGTGGCTGCTTTTCCAGACGCTCTCGAACCGCATGCTCGCCTCGATGGGGGAAGCGGCAGACCTGAAGGCGGTCGTCACGGCGATCCTCGACCTCTTCCGCACGCTGCTCGGGTTCCCAACCGCCCTCTGCTTTACCTCGGGGCTGCCGCTGCCACGCGGGATCGCTCGCGGCCCTCGCGATCTGATCCTGACGCGCCTGGGGCGCGAGCCATCCGCTGACCCATCCCCGAGCTCGGTGCCGGTAACCACCTTGCCGCGTGCCTGGTCGGTCTGGGCGCGCCGCGTTCACGCCGCGGGGGAGTCCTGTCTCTACCTGCCCGACTTCCGGCGCCTCGAGGAGGCAGTGCGGCCGACCGATGAGGGCTCGGCGGTCTTCTTCCCGGTCCGCGTCGAGGGCGCGCGGTGGACGGTCGTCGTCGGCGGCTATGCGCCCGTTCCGCTCTGGTTTCACGAGGAGCGAATCGCCCGTCTGCGGGTCCTCGCCCCCCACTTCCGCCGACTGCTCGACTACGCGGTGCGCCTGCAGAGCATGGTCTCCTACGACTTCGTGACCGGGATCCACAACCGCGCCTTCTTCGAAGAGCAGCTGCGTCGCGCCCTCGCCGACGGCCAACGCAAACACCGCTGCTTCGCGTTGCTGATCGCCGACATCGACGACTTCAAGCGCGTCAACAGCCGCTACGGCTACGATGCCGGCGACGAAGTACTGCGCACGATCGCCCGCGAGCTGCAGCGCGCCTTGCGCACGACCGACGTACTCGCCCGCTACGGAGGCGAGGAGTTCGCGGTCGTGCTCTCCGCAGAACTGAATGCGACCGAGGCGCAGCAGATCGGCGAACGCCTGCGCACCGCCGTGGCCGAGAGCATGACGGCCGTGCCCACGCTCAGCGGCGGGCGCGAGCAGATTCGGGTCACGATCTCGATCGGTGGCGCACTCTTCCCGACCCACGGAACCGACCGCGATGCGCTCTGGTTGCGCGCGAATCAGATGCTGGTGCTGGCCAAGGAAGAGGGCAAGAACCGCGTGCGCTTCCCCTGGTCCGATCCCGAGCAGAGCGGCCTGCGCATCGTGCGCGACGATCCTTCCTAGTCGGCTTCCTCCCGCGGCAGGCGCCCGCCGGCTGCTTGGGAGTCGGCGTGCCCCGCGACCCGGCGGTCGCTGTCACGGCGACGGCTGGGAGGCGGCGTCGGTCGTCTCGATGCGCCAGACCCAGTCGCCGTCGGCGCCGAGGTCGAGTGTCACGCGGTCGCCCTCACGCACTTCGCCCGCCAGCACTTTCATCGCCAGCGCGTTCTGGATCTCCTTCTGGACTAGGCGGCGCAGCGGTCGCGCACCGAGATCCGGGTCGTAGCCGCGTTCGGCGAGGGCATCGCACGCCTGCGGCGTGACCGTCAGGCCGATAGCGCGCGGTTCGAGGTGCCGCGCGAGCTCGGC
>Ga0180434_10002643_pt1 | contig 23558 bp, 18 predicted proteins | sample SS_ome_7_FD_132453 | JGI IMG/M metagenome (GOLD analysis project Ga0180434, IMG submission 132453) | Hypersaline lake sediment archaeal communities from the Salton Sea, California, USA - SS_1_D_2 metaG | ecosystem: Environmental > Aquatic > Non-marine Saline and Alkaline > Hypersaline >... | reverse complement strand
TTGAAGTCGGTCGAACCGACCATGGCCAGGATGTGACCGGTTCCAGGATCAAGTGCAACCAGAGCTCCATTGGAGACGTTCCGTTCGGCAAGGCTTGCCACGCCCTCCCGAACCGCCATCTCCGCCTCGGCCTGCATCTCGGCGTCAAGGGTGGTGTGAATCCGCAGGCCGGCGCCCCTGTAGAGCGCCTCCGGCCCGTAGCGTTCCTCAACCATACGTCGGACGTAGACGACGAAGTGCGGGGCGCGATCGATGTCCACATTGGGCGCACGAAACGCGTAGGCCGCCATCTCGGCAGCAGCCTGCCGGGCCCCATCCTCGGAGATATGCCCATCCTCCACCATAAGGCCCAGGACATCCTCGTGGCGGGAAAGCGCGCGTTCCAGACCCCCACCAAAGGGGTCGTAGGTAGCGGGCAGCTGAGGAAGGCCGGCGAGGAACGAAGCTTGAGCCATCGTAAGATCAGCCGCATCCGTGCTGAAATACGTCTCCGCTGCAGCCTGTATGCCGTAGGCCTGGTTCCCGTAGTTGAGCTCGTTAAGGTAGATCTCCAGGATCTTCTGTTTGGAATAGACCCGAGTCAGTTCCGCAGCCAGCACCATCTCCTTGATCTTCCGTGCAGCCGTCTGCTCGAATCGCTCCTCGGGCAGAAGCACCATGCGCGCCAGCTGCTGCGGGATGGTACTCGCCCCCGAGACGATCTCGTGCTCGGTGAGGACGTAGTAGATCGCTCGTCCCAGGGCGATCGGGTCGAACCCGGGATGGAGCCAGAACTCCCGGTCCTCCGTGGCGATGGTGGCGTTGATCACGTGAGGAGAGATCTCGTCCAGCGGCACGTAGGTGCGACGGCCGCCGTGGGGATCCATAACTTCGTAGAGCAGATTCTCCTCCCCATCATAGATCTTGCTGCTCACAAACGCGGTCTGGTGTGTCTGGAGCTCGGCCGGGGATGGGAGACGCTCTGCCAGGGCCACGTACCCGACGACGGATGCCGCCACGAGAAGGAAGAAGCCGAGGACCAGCGCCGCGATAACGCCAAAGCCGATCTTGAGCATAAGACCACCCCAATCGCGCGCTTGTCCCTGCGTTGACGAGCTAGGTTTAGAGACCCTCTCGGGGACGCTGGGAGCACGGTAGCCGGGCCGCTGCGGAGGGGGCACTTGACTCAGGTCGGACCTGACAGACCAGCCCGGATTCTCCACCTGATCGCGTGACCTTCCTGTGGATCGGTTCCCGGAGCCATCCGATTCGGCGCCATATGCATCGTCAACACGCCTCATAGGTTGGGTATCGGCCAAGTCCGCTCCGGTCCCTGGTTCCCGGCGGCGGTTCGCGTCAGGTCCGTTGTTTTCGTGTGTTCGCTCAGCTCTCGGATTCGTGGTCTCGTGTTCTGACATCGATGCCTGACCTCCATACCCTAGACGTCCAGCTGGCTGTCCAGGTTCCGACCGAGCGGAGATTATAGCAAGCAGGGGCCGTCCTGCAAGGGTGCCAACTGGAAGGAGTAGGAGTCCAACAGCGACCTGTCAGATAATAGGGATACACGCCTAGTGCGCATCTCGCGTCGCGTGCGATGGGCCCTGGTCGCTGCAAGCCCACCCCACGGACCGCCCCCTACCATCCCACCGGGCACCCGAGTCGACCAGATCCCCAGGGGCCGCGAAGCGCGACACCTCTCTGGCGCACGCGGAAGGGAGACGCACGGCTGAGAACCGCGCTCTGACCGATCGGCACTCGGACGCGACCAGACAAGCTGCATACACGCAGAGCCTAAGGGCGGGCGTCTCGTGTCTTGACGATCAGAGGTAGGTGAAGAAGCTCTCGGTGAGCCAGCTTGACGCGCACGACGCCGGAGGGATCCACGATCTCCCGACCGGTATCGTCCCAGACGTGCACCAGGAGGTTCGCCGTGCGGTCCGCCACGGCCTCGCAGTCCCAGACCTGCGTGAAGGGGCCATCGTGGTCGTCGCCCAGATGGTGCCAGGCCCCGTGGTAGTAGGCGTAGAACTCCACGCGGTCAACAGGACCCAGGCCCGGGTCGACGTCCACTTCGACCGTGATGGGGCAGGTCTCGACGACGGTGCCACTCATGGGTGTGGTTATCCATCCCGCCGGCGCGGGCTCGCCCGAGACCTGAGCCCAGCTCACGCCGACCTTGGCCCACTCGAGGTTCTCGTAGTGCTCGACCCTGAGCTCGTGGGCACCCGACTTCACATTGACAGTGGGCGTGAAGACCGCAACCTGATCCTGCCACTCGTCCAGGATCAGGACGTCATCGACCCAGAACCTCACCCCGTCGTCGGAGGAGACGTCGAACTGCCACTGACCAGCGCCGAGGGAGATCGTGCGGCGGAACCTCGTGCTGAAGTGATCGACGGGAAGGCCCGCGGTCGGGGGGCCGTTAGTCCATTGGTGATCCAGCATGCCGTCCCCGCCCTGAACGGTGACCGCGGGATCCCACCAGAGGGTCTGGTTGGGCCAATACTCACCATACCATCGCGAGGCCTCCTGCGCGTCGCGGCTTAGCTCGAACCCCGGCCCCCACCAGAAGGCGGAGAGGGCTGCACTACCGGCACCGTGACGAACCTCCACGTCTATCCGATGATCCCCGGCAGTCAGATCGACCGTCGCGTAGTGCTCACCCGGACCGCTCCAGCCGTCGATGATGGGCGAACCATCGATCTTCAGCTGGGCCCCGTGCTCGTAGCCCAGGGCAAACGTGTACTCGCCGCCCGGGAACTCCAGCGAGCGAGAGAAACGCGCGCTGAAGCCCTCAGCAGGGCAGCCATGGGCCGGCCCAGCGTCGCCCCAGTCATGGAAGAGATACGTCTCCGAGTCAGTCCCAACCGCACATACGCTCCCCAGGGACTCGTCCCCATAGTAAGTGACCTGCCAATCGGGCAAGTGAAGCCAGCTGACCTCTCCGTAGCTCGACTGTATACACCAATCGACGACCAAGTAGGTGTTCTGACCACTTGTCGAGCTGTTCTGTTCGATGATCGTAATGCTCCCATCCCCATTGACGTCAACTTCGGAGAGTTTCACGAGGGACGTGTGCCCGTAGGAGGAGAGAGGGCCGTAGCTCATAACATCTCCCGGGCCAGGCGCGCGTCCGACAGTGCAGTTGTACACCTTCTCGAGCAGATCACCCTCATAGTTCTCAACCACTTGGCTTCCATGAGCGCTGTAGGGCGGAATGCCGTAAGCAAGATAGAGGAATCGTTTCGTCAGCTCCGGGCACTGCCACTCAATCTGGGTGGCGCCCTCCCCAAAATTGACCCATCGAGATGGCCCCCCATCAGCCCATGGTCGTGGTCCACAGGCTTTCACGCCGCGGTATTCTCCCCCCAACGGATACGCAGCAGCTCCAGTCCAGTACTCGAAGTTATTCGTGTCGCAATCCCCATCCCACCAATGCGGTTGGGGTAAAACGGCCGGGGCACCTGCCGATTCATGGGTCTGCGGATCGGAACCGACTGGGGTCCGCGCTGCCCGGAGGCTCGTCGAGGGTTCGTTCACCTCCGGACTGGCAAGCGACAGGTCGGACAGGGATGTAGTCACACCGGAGGCCGCAAGCGACCGATCTTCATCGAGCTCCAACTCTTGGCCGGCCCGGACTATCCACAGGCGTGGGCCAGCTTCGACGATCCACTCGCCGATCACCACAGGAATGGGCTCACCTCGGACCGGCAGGGTGGTCACGCTCATCATGCCCAAGATATCTTGACCAAAGAGAAATGCATTTGGCCCGCCCTTCGGGCTGCCACCCTGTTCCTCGCGGAAGGCCCACAGGGCCGATCGATAACTCGGCGCACGCCCCGGACCAGCCCTGGGAAGCGATTCGGTCGGCGGCATGGTGCCGAAGGGGACCGCCGTGACGGAGAGCTGCCTGAAGTGCACCCCCCTTTGCACAGCTGTCGCCATCTGGATAGCCGATGTAGGGTCCGACGCAACCATGTTCCACTCGGAGAGGAACGAGGAGGAGAGCTCCAGCTCAACGCCATCAAGCAAGAAGCTGACAGAGGCAGGTGCCGCCAGGTCAACAATCCCACCATCATCGCCGACACGCAGTGCGCTGGCCTGCCGGGCGCGGATGATGATCACCAAGACAAGCCCCGCAATGAACAACCGGCGGTCAGATCGCCTCATCGTCCCTCCGGCAGGATGACGTTCGTGCTCACGGAACCAAGGCGTCTTCTAAGCCGCCTCTCTATCCATGACTGCACGTCCTTCCACACTCGCAGACATCGCCATGGATCCTGCTCTCTAGGATAGAATGCGAGGACCAGGAGGGACACAATGCCTGGAAACGGCGGATCCCACGACGCCAACACGGGCCTTCCATCTCCCCGGGGCCCGCAGGAATACCCTGCAAGTCCCTGGACAGGCTCCACGAGGATCCCATACGAGGGGCTACGGAGCGCCCTTGATCAAGAGCGTCCACGAGCCTTTCTGTACCGTCTCGTCATCCTGATTCCGGACCGTCACATCGAAGATGACGAAACCACCGCCAAGACGTGACATCTCCTTTTTGCGCTTCACCTCGATCCGCGCCCACACGGTGTCCCCGAAGGTAATCGGCGCGCGAAACTTCCACTCCAAAGAGATGAAGGCCTCGACGGTTCCATCGCCGAAACCCATCCTGGCGCTCAAACCGCTGACGATGGAGAGGCCGAGGAGGCCGTGGGCGATGCGCTCGCCGAACATGGTCTCCCTGGCATACTCGGCGTTCGTGTGCAGCTCGTTGTAGTCGCCGGACAGCGCTGCGAACCGCATCACGTCGCTCTCGGTGATCGTCCGACCGGCGGTCTCGATCGTGTCACCGACCTCGAACTCTTCGAAGTAGCGGCCACGGCGTCTGGTTGTCTCAGGCATGGGGTCTCCCTCCTTCTCTGTCCGTCAAGGTATTCGGCGCATTGTATCACGCCGCTTCCTGGTCGCCAATTTCGATGCCAGCTGGAGAAGATGGAGAGTGATCCTAAGGCCCGAAAGTCATCACCGAGCAAACGTCGTCCGGGCAGCGGGATCCAGCGACGTAGGCCGGAAGACGTCCCTCGGCATTGAACAACCCGACTTGAAGCGTGTACGGTGGGCGTCCTTCGAGGCTCAGGTGGCGCACGTCCAGGATCCGGTCCCCTTCACGCCAAATCCAGGTCGGCACCATGCCGCCAAGAGCCGGCCCATCGGCCTGGCCGACCAGATCCCCCTGCGCGTCGCGGACGTGGACGAACATGCGGCTGTCCACCGGGCCGGAGGCCGCCCAGTCGATGGTCAAAGCCCAGTGACTGCCCTGCGCCCTCTCCCCGGATGCCGCTTCGATAGCGGCGCCGCCTTCGAAGGTGACCAGAGGATCGCCTCCAGACGGGGCTGCGTTGGCGTCGATCGCTCCGACGGAGTCCAGTACCAGACGCTGGTCGCGCCACCGGGAGAGCCACACGCTCTCGTGCTCCGCAGCGAACTGGCGCATCTCCTCCCAATCGAGCCCTCCCCCGCGAAGGCCTCGTACATAGCCCCCATCCTCGACGACGGGCGAGTAGACCACGGCATCGACGGGCGCCACGCCGTTGACCCAGCAGAACTCGACCAAATCCGAATACGGAGGGATGAATAGCACGCTCTCCAGGATCATAGCGTACGTCTTCTCCCTGTGCGCCACGTAGGTTGGGAGATTGACGAAACCGGCGCTTCCCTCAGCATCACCCGACGCGACATCGAGCACCCGTCCATAGACCCTGCCCAGCATCCTCGCCAGTTCACCTTGCTTCTGCAAAAAAGCCACATTCTGACCCAGGATGGTGCCCACGAGGGCTGTCACGACGCACAGCCGGCACCACTTCCTCCTCACCAGGCGCGAGAGGGAGATGATGACCCCGGACCAGAGCATCGTCACACCGGGTGACGCCAGGGCGTAGACGCGCGGCGCCGAATAGATGTAGCCGTAGCTCAGCGAGGCCGCTGCGGGCACCATAGCCAGGCCCCACCACCCGAGCCCCAGACCCATCCACCGCCATTCATCCGTCCGGTGGATCAGATACCCCAGTACGATCAGCAACCCGCTTGTTGCAGCCCCCACGAGAGAGAAGTCCTGGATGCCGTAGCGCCGCACGAGAAATCCAATGGGAGCGGCAAGGGGGTAGACAAGACCGTGCAGCGAGAACATGGCGTTCCCAACCCAGTCCTCAAGGCCACCAAAGGACGCCCCGCCGGCCCCCAGGACAACGCTCCTCCAGGCCAGGGCAGCTACACTCATCCCTATACCCAGGGTGCCGAGAAAGAGACGCCTCCTGTCCAGCCCCCGCGTGATGAGTAGCGCCGCTGCCATGATCGCCCCGCAGACATAGCCACTCTCGTGAGCCATCGGCGCCAGCCCAACAAACAACAGGGTGGCTGTCCACCAGGCCCACCCCCTCGCCCTCCCGGCCTTGAGCCCAGCCACCACGGCGAGGAGTGTCAGGAAGGTCGCCAGAAGGTGCGGCATAGCAGTCACCCACGGCACCGCGAGGAAGAGAAAGGGGAACACGACCATCAACGCCGAGGCAAGCGTAGCCTCCTCATCGGTCCGCCCTGTAAGTCTCGCTACCCACATGACCAGCGTGGCATTAAGCACGTGGATGACCAGATTCGCTCCGTGGAGCACCGCGCGGTCCGCGCCCGCGGACAGGAGACGTCCTAGCTTGTAAACGGTCATCGAGAGTGGCCGGTAGTAGCGGTTTTCCCCGGGCCCCAACCAAATCTCGTCCCACCCCCGGTTAGACAGCCAGGCCATGACGGGGAGATCGTCGTAGAAGAAGGGGAGACTGAAGACGAAGCCGTAGCAAGCCAAGGCCAGGCCCACTGTGATCAGGTGGGTCGCGAGGACCAGGTAGCGGCGGTAAAGGGTCCGCAGTCTCGCCATGGTCACATCTTGCTAGTGCTGCCCATTGAGCACATTCCTGAGCAGTTGACCGGTGTAGCTGCGCCCGTTCTCAGCTACTTGCTCGGGGGCACCCTCGGCGATGATCTCGCCGCCAGCGTCGCCCCCCTCCGGGCCGAGATCGATAATCCAATCGGCAACCTTGATGATGTCGGGGTGGTGCTCGATGATGACCACGGTATTGCCAGCGTCGACCAACCGGTCCAGGACCCCAATCAGCTTATCGACGTCGGCGGCGTGGAGGCCCACGCTCGGCTCATCCAAGACGTAGAGCGTCTGTCCTGTGGCCCGCTTGCTGAGCTCACGGGATAGCTTGACACGCTGGGCCTCGCCACCCGAGAGTGTCGGGGACGGCTGACCCAGCTTGATGTATCCAAGACCAACGTCTTGGAGCGTCTTCAGCTTCCGCTTGATCCGGGGATGATTGGCGAAGAACTCGGCTGACTCGTCCATGGTCATGTCGAGCACGTCGGCGATGCTCTTCCCCCTGTAGCGCACCTGGAGCGTCTCTCGGTTGTAGCGTCGTCCTTGACAAACATCACACGGGATGTAGATATCAGGGAGAAACTGCATCTCGATCTGAAGCGTTCCATGGCCCTTGCAGGCCTCGCACCGCCCGCCCTTGACGTTGAACGAAAAGCGCCCTTTGTCGAACCCTCTCACCTTTGCCTCTGGCAACGAGGCAAACAGCTTCCGGATCGGCGTGAAGACGCTGGTGTAGGTCGCGGGATTTGAGCGCGGCGTCCGTCCAATGGGCGACTGATCGATGTTGATCACCTTGTCGATCTGCTCGACGCCCTCTATGTGATCGTGCACCCCGGCCGGATCATGCGAACCGTGAAGGGCCTGCGCCATGCGGCGGTACAACGTGTCGATGAGAAGTGATGACTTTCCGGATCCGGACACGCCGGTAATACAGACGAACTTACCCAGGGGGATGCGGACGTCGACATCCTTCAGGTTGTGCTCGCGAGCGCCGCGAAGGATCAGTGCCTCACCGTTCCCCTCGCGTCGCTCATTGGGGATGGGGATCGAGCGACGGCCTGAGAGATACGCGCCCGTTACACTCGCTGGAATCTCCATGATCCTCTCGACCGGGCCCTCGGCCACGATCTCTCCCCCGTGCTTCCCGGCACCCGGCCCGAGGTCGACCACCCAGTCGGCCGCGCGGATCGTGGATTCGTCGTGCTCGACCACCAGGAGCGTATTGCCCAGATCGCGCATCTCGTGGAGCGTATTGATCAAGCGAGCCTGATCTCGTTGGTGCAGCCCAATGCTCGGCTCGTCCAGCACGTACAGGACGCCAACCAGGCGGGAGCCAATCTGTGTGGCCAGTCGGATACGCTGGGCCTCTCCTCCGGCAAGCGTCGTCGCTGTGCGATCCAACGTCAGATAGCCCAATCCCACATTCACCAGGAAGTGTAGTCTATCGCGAACCTCTTTGAGCACCCGCCGGCCGATCTGCCACTGCTTGTCCGTGAGCCCGGCTGGGGCCTCCAGCACGTCGATCGACTCCGTCGTCTCCTGAAAACGTCCATCAGTCAGCTCATCAATCCAGTCCAACAGCCGATTGACAGGCCAGCCTGAGAGCTCATTGATGGACTTGCCAGCGACGGTCACCGCCAGCGCCACGGGTCGAAGGCGCGCACCACCACAGGCGGGGCAAGGACGATGCATCATGAAGCGCTCGATCCTCCCCCGCACGTAGTCCGAGTCGGTCTCGCGGTAACGTCGCTCCAGATTGGGGATCACCCCCTCGTAGTGCGTCCGGTATCGACGGTGGTGTCCCTTCCGATTGACGTACTGAACCCGGATCTGTTCGTCGCCGCTGCCGTATAGAAGAATGCGCTGTTGGGCTCCGCTCAGTTCATGCCATGGACGATCGGTCGGAATGCCGAAAAGATCCGTCACTGCCTCGATCATCTGCCAACGATAGCCGCGCCGGTTGTCCATGCTCCAGCCCTGAATCGCACCTTCCTCCAGGCTCAGATCGGCGTTGGGGACGACCAATTCGGGATCGAGCTTCTTCTGCGTGCCCAACCCTTCACACTCGGGACAAGCACCGTGCGGGCTGTTGAACGAGAACGTACGCGGCTCGATCTCCGGCAGGCTAATGCCGCATAGGGGACATGCGAGATGCTCCGAGTAGAGAATGTCACGCTCTTCCTCCTCGGAAACATCATTGACGATGACCATCCCATCGCCCAGTCGGAGGGCCGTCTCCATCGAGTCCGTGAGACGAGAGCGGAATCCGTTCCTCTCGTCCTCGGGGACAATGAGCCGATCGACGACCGCCTCGATCGTATGCATCTTGTAGCGATCCAGGTCAATCCGTTCATCCACATCCCGCACCTCGCCGTCCACGCGGACGCGCACGAAACCCGCCTTCCGCACATCCTCGAAGACCGCCTCGTGCTCACCCTTTCGGTCCTTGATGAGCGGGGCGAGCACCTGGAAACGGGTGCCGGAGGGCAGTGTCAGTACGGAATCGACGATCTGCTCGGCGCTCTGCTTGCTCACCTCCCGCCCACAATTGGGACAATGCGGTACCCCCACCCTGGCGTAGAGAAGACGCAGGTAGTCGTAGATCTCCGTCACTGTGCCGACCGTGGAGCGGGGATTATGAGATACTCCCCGCTGGTCGATGGAGATCGCCGGCGAGAGCCCCTCGATCTGGTCCACATCGGGCTTCTCCATCTGCCCCAGGAACTGCCGCGCGTAGGATGAAAGGCTCTCCACATACCGCCGCTGCCCCTCAGCGTAGATCGTATCGAAAGCCAACGAGGACTTGCCAGACCCTGAGATACCCGTGACGACGACCATCTTGTCCCGCGGAATCTCCAGGGTCACATTCTTCAGGTTGTGCTCTCGTGCTCCTCGCACGATGAGGTTTTTGGTCCTGCCATTGTCTCGTTCGAGCATAGGTTGATCAGGTCTGTACGTCCATCAATAGGATACGATACGGCACTTCCAAAGCCGACCCACCATGATAACACGTTTCCCGCCGGTGGACAAAGAAATGGGGGTTTGTTATAATCTGCCTCTTGTAAACGACTCTGACGTCCGCCGAGTTTCGTGGGCCTGACATGGTCCGCACGAACCCAGACGAACTAGATGAGAATTGGCCAGGAGGGCGACAATGATCCTGCACACTATTCCCGCCGGCATGAATCAGACCAACTGCTATCTGATCGGCTGTGAGCAGACGCAGCAAGGGGCAGTCATCGACCCGGGTGGTGAGGGCGAGCGACTCGTGCGTGAGATCGAGAAGACTCAACTGGAGATCGCGTACGTGCTGATCACGCATGCGCACTTCGACCACATCGGAGGCATCGCCGACGTCGTGGCAGCCACGGGGGCTGAGCTGGCCATCCATCCCGATGAGCGTCCGATTCTGGACGCAGGCGGAGGTGCCGCTAGTTGGGGGCTCCGAGTCGAGCCGAGCCCCCCTCCCGACTTGGCCCTGTCGGACGGCAAGGTACTCCACATAGGCGAGCTGGAGCTCAAGGTCTTGCTCACACCCGGGCACAGTCCGGGCAGCGTGACTTTCTACGAGGCGAGTGAAGGCGTGGCCTTCGTCGGCGATGTCCTATTCTCCAGCGGCGTTGGGCGTACGGACCTTCACGGCGGAGACCGACGGATACTGGAACACTCCATCAAGCAGGTGCTGTTTTCGCTCCCGGACGAGACCGTAGTCTACCCTGGTCACGGCCCTAAGACAACCATAGGTCACGAAAGGCGAACTAACCCCTGGCTTTAGCGGCGTTGCTCCGTCACAATCCCGACCGCCAGTCAGCCCTTCATGAGTCGCACGTAGATCTCTTCAAGAGCCGACTCGCGGACCGACAGATTGACCAGCGCCCAACCGTTCTCGGAGACGCGCTCAAGAACCGAGGCAACCTGGCCCACGTCACGGGTCTGGAAGACGTAGTTCCCCTCCTCTCGCGGGAATTCCAGCGGTTCGTCAGACTGGAAGACGACCTCGTACTCGCGGCGCCCGAGGCTCTCACGGATGGCCTCCATGGTATCGCAGATGACCAGCTCCCCATCGCGAAGGATGGCGACTCGATCGCAGATATACTCGATATGGAAGAGGTTATGAGCGCTGACGAGGAGCGTTTTCCCCTCTTCCTTGAGGCTCTTGAGATAGTTGATGATGAAGAAGGAGGTCAGCGGATCCAACCCGGCATTCGGCTCATCCAGAATCAGCACACGGGGATTGTGGAGCAAGGCACGCGCAATGGCGACCTTCCGCCTCATGCCCTTGCTGAGCTCTCCCGTCCTCTGATCTCTCCGAGAGAGATCGAGCGACGTCAAGAGATCCTCCAGACGCCGTCGGGCATCACGCCTGGGAACCCCATAGAGCTCGGCGAAGAAGAGGAGATACTCCGTCACGGTCATCTTATCGTAGAGGGAACTCTCCTCGGGCAGGAAACCGATGTCCTGCTTGACGCTGGTACGCCCTTGCGACATCTCCCGGCCCATGACTCGAATGCGACCGGAGGTGGGGCTGACGAGACCGACGATCATCTTCAAGGTGGTCGTCTTGCCGGCGCCATTGTGGCCGATAATGCCCATAATCTCCCCCTCCCGTACGTGCAGGCTGAGGGATTTGACAGCGGTCACATCGCCGTACGACTTGGTGACGTTCTGCAGGTCGATCATCGGTGAACTGCTCACTTCCATAGGGTTGATATGTCCCAGATCTTAGTCCTCGCGCGGCGCGAGACCAAGAGACTCCGATCCCGATTCCAGGGCGGATCGCGCTGGACCGTGCTCGTGTTGCTGGTGGCGGCTCTGACCATCTCGTATCTCGTGGCCCAGCGGGGCTTGGTTCCCAGTAGCGGCCTGTACAGGATCGGGGTATCGGACAATGCACCGCCAATCCGCGACAGCCGCTTCGCAGTCATTCAGGTGGAGCCGTCCACCGGGCGCGACCTGCTGAACCAGGGAGCCATCCAGATCTACGTCGACGGACAGACTGTCCTTTCCGGCCCCACTCGCAAGGCAGCGTTCGCCACGGGAGCATTGGAAGAGTACCTCGAAAGGTGGGAGCTGACAAGGCTCATCAGCGAGGAGGACTTAGACCGGGCCTTCCCTCTACGGATTCAAGTCCAACGGATTACAACGACCCACCCGTCCCTGGTGCGTGGTAGGGGGCTGTCCGAACTTCCCGGCGTGGCTGGCGAGCCCGAAAGGGTACCGGGAGAGAAACAAGTGGAACCGGGCAACGAGGAAGAAAGCGGATTCAGTTTGACTGGTGAGCTTGCCCCGTCCCCCAGCGACCCGGCGGAGGGCGCCATACGTGAGCAAATTGCACGTCTCCGAGGGAAAGGCCACCTCCCGGAGGTGAATCTGGGCCATCCCGCCGGCGACGAGACCCTCGTCCCCTCGTTGATGGAACCACCGATCCCTTTTGTCCAGGTGATCGTCGCCTTCTTCTACGTGCTTCCCGTCTCCTTTGTGAGCGTCTTCTTCACCTCGAGCTTCATGGATGAGAAACTTCGCAGGCGCATCTCCGTTCTCCTGAGCGCTCCGGTGACGCCGCTCCAGATCATCTTGGGGAAGATGCTCCCGTACGTGACATTCTCCGTGCTCTCAGTCGTAGCCATCACGCTGTTCATGCGAGGGAGCGTCCTCCTCAGTCTGGTCATCTTCTGCCCCGTCATCCTCTTCGTCTTCGCCATCTACCTGATGGTCCCTCTGGTCTACCGCACCTTCAGGGATACGACCTTCATCTCGATGCTCGCCACGACGGCGATCATCTCCTACCTGGTCTTCCCGGCCATGTTCTCCGGGGTCAATGATCTGGCGTATATGTCGCCTCTGACGCTGGCAGTCAAGATGTACCGCAGCGAGCCCTTCGGTATTCAAGAATACCTCTTCTCAACAGCACCCATGATCTTGGTGTTCGCTCTCTCATTATATGTGGGAACGCGGGTCTTGAACGAGGAGTTCCTAATGGGGTTCCGCCCGCTCCACAAGAAGATCCGCGAGGCCATCCAACTGAGCCTCTGGCCCGATCGCCCGTACCTTTCGGTAGCTTTGTTGAGCGCGTCCCTCGTGCCCATCGTCTATGCGGTGGAGTTGGTGATGCTGGCAATCTCCCTCAACCTACCCCTTCGGCAAGCCATCGGGACTCTTCTGATTGCCGCTATCGTGGTCGAGGAGATCGCCAAGTCGATCGGCATCGTCGTCCTTCTGGACAACGATGTCGTGAGCGGCTGGGTGAAGACCCTTGGCCTATCGTTCGTCTCTGCCGCTGGTTTCCTGGCAGCGGAGAAGCTCCTGCTTCTCCTATCCCTCCGAGTGGTTTCGGATTCGGCACTCTCGACCGCGCTCTTCGACTCAGGGATGCTCTTGATCCCGCTTGCGGCCCACTTTCTCTTCACCGCAATCATATGCATTCTCAAAGCCAGGACGCAGATCCGATACCGCTACGCCCTACTCGCCGGCTCGGTCTTCCATCTTGTGTACAACGTCATCATCCTCCAGGGGGTCGCATGAGACCCTTCCTCGCAATTCTCAAGAAGGAATTGCGCTCGGTGGTCGAGGAGCGGACCATCATGATCGCCATCACCATTCAACTATTCATCGCCTCCTTCGCGTCGGTGCTGGTGGTGGGCTTGGTCGCCTTCTACGATCCGAGCTCCATTGCACAGAACGCAAGGATCAGCATTGAGGCCGGCGTGGTGGGCGATGGAGACGGGACGCTCGCCGCCATCCTGCGCGAATCGAACGTCCGGGTCGCACGCTATGCTACATTGGAGGAGGTCCGTATCGCCGTCGAGGAGGGGATCGTGGACGCTGGTCTGTTGGTCCCACAAGAGACCGAGGATAGAGTGGATATCGTCCAGGGCCGACTGCTGCTCCCTGAGTCCGAGTCCCTGTCGACGGTGGTCACCATGGTGCTCCAGCCGCCCCTCAAAGCCTACGAGAATCACCTCCGGCGTCAGCGCGGTGTCGACGTGCGATACGGTGAACTGGGGGGCAGGCCGTCGACTACCTATGAGTTCCGCTACGCCGTGATCGTACCGATACTCATGCTGTTTCCCGCCTTCGTCGCCGGCAGCATGGTCGTCGATTCGGTCTCCGAGGAGTACGAGACACAGACTATGGAGACCCTCCGTGCCGCACCCGTGTCGATGGGGACGATTCTGGGCGGCAAGATTGCGGCTGGGCTCACGTTAGCCGTTGCCCAGTGCCTGCTTTGGCTCCTTCTCTTGCGCGTCAACGGGACAGCCGTACAAAGGCCTTTGCTCGTCATGCTCCTAGCGGGCACCCTTGCCGCTGACGTGAGTCTGGGCTCAGCGTTGATCGCCATCGCGTTCAGAGAGCGCGAACGAGCCCAATTCGTCTACTCAATTGGCATCCCCCTCGTCGCCGGTGCACTCTACCTGCTGGGCATGTCGCCGACAACGATCATCGCGCGGCTGGCGACGGGCGACGTCTATACGGGGCTCGTTGACGTCTCAGTGTTCGCGATCCCCTTGGTGGTGATGATGGGAATGCTTCTCTGGGGGCTCGAACACGCCTCATCGGCAAGAAACACAGCCTCGTAGGCCATCGTCGTCTGGCACGAGCCCTGACACTGTCCTTTGTCCTCAGCACCACTTCAACGCTCTCTGTTGCCTGGGCCGCAATACCTGTCGGAGACAACCGCGGTCCATCCTCAGGCAACTCATCTGGCCAAGGCCGAAGCGTTCCTTCAGGGCACGTTCTGGGCAACCCGAGCGACCACACGGATTCTCGTCCGCCGCGGAGGGGCGGTCTAACGGGTTCTTTGGTCGCGTTCTAGGCCCGTCTTAGACCGTGTCCCCCCGAGTCATGGGCGCTGCAACGGGGTTTCGCAGGATTCCCACGCTCTCGACCTCCACTTCCACGACATCACCCTGACCTAGAGGCCCCACGCCTTCCGGGGTACCGGTCATGATGACATCCCCGGGCTCCAGCGTCATGATCGAGGAGACGTAGGCAATGAGTTCCGTCGGCGAGAAAACCATGTCGGAGACCCAACCCTCCTGTCGGACCTCCCCATTGACGCGGCAAACCACGCGGAGCTCCTCCAAGCCCGACTCCGAGATGCCCATCACTAGCCAGGGCCCCAGCGGACAGAAGGTATCGAAGCCCTTGGCCCGGGTCCACTGGTCGTCGGCCGCCTGAAGGTCGCGAGCCGTCACGTCGTTCCCGCAGGTCACCCCAGCCACATAGCTCCAGGCATCCCTCGGCGCCACGTTTCTGCAGCGCGTGCCGATCACCAAAGCCAGCTCGGCCTCGTAGTCGACTCGCGCAGACTGTGGGGGCAAGACGATGGGCACGCCCGGGCCGATGACGGCACTGGGCGGCTTGAAGAAGAGCAGAGCTTCGTCGGGGATCTCCGCGTGGCTCTCCTCGGCGTGCGCCTTGTAGTTGAGGCCCACGCAGACGACCTTCGAAGGTTCCGTGGGCGGCAGCAGGGATGCTCTTTGCACGTCCTTCAGTGGTTCGCCGACCTCCCAGGCTATGAAAGGATGACCGCTCAGTCGGCGGATCGTGTCGCCAACGACGACGCCCCACCCGGGTTTCTTGTCGATTACCAAACGAACCACGCGGGTCAGCGTTGCGCTCGAACCTGCTTCTGAACCTGATTCCAGAGATTTCACCTGACAGACCTCCTATCATTGCGCCCCTTTGGAAGCTTCCGAACGTCTTCCTCACGCCGGTCGGCCCGGACCGCTTCCGGCCCGCGCAGATTCATCTGCGTTACGCATGATTTGACGTCCAGACCAGTTTCCCGTCGACTACATTCACATTGTGGATTTCGCCGCGCGCCTCTCTAAGGCAAGAAGCAACACGACGAAAAGCCCGACGCCGTGCGGTCGGACCACCTGGGGCAACCGTTGCAGACGCGGTGTGTTCGCCTACGACAGACGAAAGGTGCCAGAGCGCAATCAGAGAATGGCTCTATGGGAACCGTCGGCGTGACCGGGCTCAAGCTCCACGCTGACGACGCCGCCAGCGCCGTCCTTCGGTGCCGGGAGAGAGGGTGCTGATACGGGCTATGGTTGACAGCGGTCGAAAAGGTAGTGCGATACGATGTACTCGCGCCCTTCGCGGAGGGCCCAGGTCTCCTCACACGCCATGAAGAAGAGCCTCCAATCCACGACCCGGCGCGATGCCTCCTCAGCGCCGTAGGTGCCCTTCAAGACCTGCCGGACGACCGGTAGGTTCTCATCCATCCTCTCCAGCCAGGCCCGCAGGGTACGGGCGTAATGGAGGCCGCCGATTCGCCAGTGGTCGACAATCTGAAGATCCCGCTGGAAGTGAAGTAGCAAATCATCCGACGGCATCGTGCCGCCCGAGAAGAAGGTCCGGGCCATCCAATCATCTGGATCGTCCGCCGTAAACTCGAAGGCAAACTCCCGGTGGCTGAAGATGTGAACGAAGAGCTTCCCGTCGGATTCCAGAAGAGAAGCTACTTTCGCCATCAATTGCCCATAGTTCTTCATGTGCTCGAACATCTCAACGGACACGACAACGTCGAAGGTCTCGTCCAGTGACAGATGGTTCACATCCATGACGACGCCCTGTACGTTCTCCAGCCCCCGCTCCGCGCACCGACCCTCGATATGGTCGATTTGCGCTCTCGAGTTCGAGAGGGCCGTCACCCGGCAGTGGGGGTAGCGCTCGGCGATCCAGAGCGACAATGAGCCCCACCCGCAACCCAGGTCAAGAACCCGCATTCCGTCCTGGAGCTGAGCCCGCTCGCACGTCAGCCGGAGCATCGCTTCCTCGGCCTGCTCGAGGGTCTCCACGCCCTCCGGCCAATAGCAGCAACTATATTTTTGCCAGGGACCCAGCACCAGCTCGAAGAACGAGGGGGGCACCTCGTAGTGCTGCTCATTGGCGTCGTCGGTCCGCACTGCGATGGGGCTCTGATGCAACTTGTCGATGAGTATCCTTCGCTGGAGTTCCTGGTCAGCCGCCGGCGTGCGATACCGCTGGCACGTGCTCCGCCGAAGGATCCAACGGATCGCTCGACGCACGAGCCAATCTGGAACTCGATACCGGTAGAGAAGATCGACAGCCCGCATCAGTACCCCTTTTCGGCGTAGGCCCGTATCCAGTCGATCTCCAGGTGGAACGGTCCGGCCTGTCTATCGGCTATCAAGAAGCCGAATGACACGATCTTGCCCGCGTCCAAAGGTTGTGCATCGGGCACAGACCGGCCGTGGTACCTGGCCTCGAACGCCTCGAATGGCAGCTCCTCCGTCCTCCATATGCCGCGCTCAGTCTGGAAACTGGCTTGATAAGCCACCCCTTCATCGCCGTCGTTCGTCCTCACCCGCAGACGGTAGTCCTTCCCGTCCCCACGCACGCGAACCTCGATTCCCTCGAAGTTGCCCAGGTCCATACCAGCGAACGGGGAACGGACCGATGCGAATCCCCCGCCCCGCTCCAAGGAAACGATCCCCTCGAAGATGGCGACGCCTTCAGCGGTCACACGAAGCTCACTGGAGGAGACGCCCCCCATCACCACATCATTGATGGACCGCCAGGCATCCCTGTCGGCCTGTTCGCTGAACTCAAAGATGATACGGGTTCCATGCTGCACGGAGTACCTCCCCCGGACCAACCGGTATCTACTCGTCAGGAAGCCGAAATGGGTCCCTTCAGGAGACAAAGAAGAGCTTCATCAGTTCCTTCCTCGCCGAGTCCGTGCATCTTCCTCGCTTCTTAGGAAGGTCATGACGCGGCTGAGCCCGATGAGAGCAACCAGGCCCAGAAGAATAGCCACAGAGAAGCTGAGTCGAATCCGCACCCGGAGTGCCGCCAACGCAGCGATCAAGCTGATAGCGTCGACAATGGCCAGTCTTCGCCCGTGGCGCTTATCCACGAGGGTCCGCCGCTCCACGAGATCGGCGTTCTCCATGTTTCGTCCATGATGGTCAAGATCCCAAGCCGAAACAGCTGCTGTCAAACCCACCACAAGCAGGAACGGACGGAGCTCCAACCATGCCCCAACCGCCGCCGCCACGGTGAAGAGCCCCATCATCGCCCAAGTGATCCAAGGTCCGCGCCCACTGTTGTGTGCACCGATCCACATGATCCCCAGAAGGATGACTGCAGCAGCCGGCACCCACAGGGAGGCGGTAAGAAACGGCACCGAGATCGCGGCCGTAGATATCGCGATGCTCATGATCAGCCCGATGCCAACCATACTTCCGATCTACTCCACGCCAACCGCGCGGACCCAATGCGGCTGTCTGCTGAGAGACGAATGGATGGCCAGATCAAACGGACTCTCCACGTCCCAGTCAACCGTTCTGACCCCCGCCCGCTGAAGCCGCCGCATCAGAAGCGTTCGCTCGAGGCGAGCGACACGGATCGCCATGGTCACAGCCGGATCGCGCGACAAGCGTTGGGCCTCGTAGGCGACAGGATTGGGACTGATGACCAGGAGCTCATAGCCGCGGGCACGCAGCCGGACGAGGGTGGGCACGTCATCCTCACACAAAGGACTGATTAGCACCAACTGAGACTTCGCCGGAAAGTAGCGCGTCGGGATATAGTCCAGACTCTCGAAGACACGGCTCTCGCCAGTCTCGGCCCGCGACAGTGCTCGAAGGATTCGCTCCTCCTGGATGCGACCGTAGCCCGGGAACGTCCAGTCCAGGAACCCACCGTAGACCAGGAGACCAACCCGGTCTCCATCGTTCAAGAAGGCAGCCGCCAGAGATGCCGTAGCCTCGACCGCGTGCTCAAAGAGCCTGTCCCGCGCTTTCTCCACGTCCGTCCGTCGGCGTGCGTCCAGGATAAGGCCGACATCCGTAATGCGCTCCTGCTCAAACTCGTTTGTGTAAAGAGAGGGTGGATAGCGCGCGCTAACTTGCCAGTTGATCCACCGGAGGGGATCGCCGATTTGGTACTCACGCACGCCGAAAAACTCGACCCCCGATCCACCCCGGCGGGCAGGGACTGGCCCAGCGTAGGCCCGTGTGCGCCGTGGACGGATGGCAACGCGCCGAAGCTTCATCGCCTCAGGTAAGATCATCAGCTGCTGAGGCGTGTCCAGGATGCGGCAACGCGACAGCACCCCTAGCGCGTCACTGGCTGTGACCTCGACAGGCCCAAAGCCGACGGTGCCGCGCTCTCCTCGCACCCGATACGAGAGTTCAAGCGCCTCACCCGGTGCCAAGGTGGTCACCGCACTCAGATCCCCGTCGATTACCTCCAGATCATCAGAAAGATGGTCCCGGATACACACGGTCTCGAGCGACTCGCCCTGGTTGGTGACCGAGAGCCGAACGTCTACGGGCCTGCCCCCGGAGACGCGATCAGTACTCAAGGATCGCGTGACCGAAACGTCGATTTCATTGGGACCACGCACAAGACCGGCCACAATATGCAAGATCAAGGGGAGCGTCAACGCCAGCACCGGGGCGCTCACAGCACCCAACCCTATCAGCAGCAGGACGTAGGCCAGCCCTCCCAACCAGTAGAGCCGCCGCACAGTCAGGCGCCTTCGATGACAGGGACAGCAACGCTGCGAAGGATGCTCTCGAGGATCCCCTCGGCGGCATTGCGCTTCATCCACAGGTCGGGTTGGAGAATCAGGCGATGGACGAAGGCGGGCTTGACGAAGACCTTCACGTCATCGGGCACGACATAGTCCCGACCGTGTATCGCGGCCCAGGCCCTGCTCAGTTTCAGGAGCGTGAGCGATCCCCGCGGGCTCGCCCCCACCGCTACCTCGCGGTGGTCACGGGTCTCAGCAGCCAGTGCGACAATGTAGCGCTGCAGATCGCGGTGGACGTGGATCGTCTCCACCGTCTCGCGGGCCGCCAATAGGGCTTTGGCATCGGCCACCTGGTGGAGGTCGAAATCGTCCTGCCGCCGTTCCTGACGCCGCTTGAGGATCTCCACCTCCTCGTCCGGGGTGGGATAGCCCACAGAGAGACGCATCAAGAAGCGGTCGAGCTGAGCCTCGGGCAGGGGAAAAGTCCCCTCATACTCGATCGGGTTCTGTGTGGCAATCACGACGAAAGGGGACGGCAGAGCCAGGGTCTCGCCCTCCAGCGTCACCTGGGATTCTTGCATAGCCTCGAGCAGGGCGGACTGCGTCTTTGGCGAGGCGCGGTTGATCTCGTCCGCTAGGATGATATTGGCGAATATGGGCCCCTTACGAAGCACAAAGCGGAACGTGTCCGTCTCCGACGCACGCTCGTAGACATGGCCGCCGGTGATATCCCCAGGCAGTAGATCGGGCGTGAACTGAATCCGCTTGAATGACAGCCCGAGCACCGAGGCAAAACTCTTGGCAATCAGCGTCTTGGCAAGGCCAGGGTAGTCTTCCATCAGGACGTGCCCGCCGGCTAGGACCGCCGCCATGATCTGTTCGAGCAACGTGCGCTTACCAACAATCGCTCGCTCGACCTCGCCAACCACCTCATCGGAGAGTGAGGATACCTGGGCCGCGTCAATGGCCGTCATGAGACCTCCAGTCGATCTTCCAAGAAACGAATCACAGCCTCCAAATCATCGGGGGGTGCGTACCTATGTTCTTGAGCCCACAGACGCCGCCGAAACCAGATGAGCCATCTGGCGCGGCGAGACGACGGCACAAGATCATCCCCATCTCGAAAGAATTCGTGCACCGTCGGAGGGGCATCTAGGGCACGGAGAGCGCGCCGGATCTCTCCTGCTCGATACGAATCCTCGCTGTCCCTCGACGTCAGAACTAGCCGCCCCAGCCGCTTGGCTAGGCTCCGGCGGAAGTAGATGGACCGTCCGGCGAACCGGATTTGCGAGGTGAGCTGCTGAACCGTGTCGGCGTAGTCAGGGTGGCGTTCCAGATCAGCATTGGGATCGTGCCTGCCATCTCTGCCCAGGGCGATGACCACGTTCGTGACGGCCAGTGCAACCCCGAAGAGCAGAAGTGCCCCCCAGAACAGAGTGCGCGGCACCGTGCGCACGTAGACACGGACGATCCAGGTTAGATAGAGAAAGGGAACCGCAAGAGCCTCCCGGACGAAGCCACCAAAGAAACGAGCTATCAGCCAAGCCACCGGCATAGCAAGGAGCACGATCAGGCCGGCCAGCTTCAGTCGATTCCTCAGCGCCGCCTTCACACCGTCCCCCTGCAGAAGCGCACAATGGACGTCAGAGCGACCACGGCCTGCCGCTCCTCCTCCTTGCCCAGCCGCTTGTTGCCGTAGCGGACCTGCTCAAAGAGACGGGTAAGCCGCCGCACTTGAGTAGTAGGTACGCCAGCCTCTTCCAGCCATACCTCAAACTCGCGCGGCGTCATAGCCCGCTGGCGCTGAAGGCCCCGCTCCTCCCTGAGTACGTCCATCATCTCAACGTAGCAGCGACTCACGGTATCCTTAAGATCCGCCCCCGCCTCAATCGCGTCGATCGCTTCCTCGGCCTGCTGGGCGAGTCGGTCCAAGGACGGGGTTGGACGCTGACGGCGACGCCAGATAGCCCAACCCACCACTATGACAATGGCCGCCACAACCAGGGCGACTGCGACGGTCACGATTACCAGCAGCCACTGCCGCGGTTCCGGCGTGTACGCGACCTCCGGAGCCGGCGGGAGCTCTTCAGCCGGCGCAGGCAGGGGCTGGAAGGCCCCCAGGGCCTCAAACGTCCCCGGTTCAGCCCGCCAGAGGAGGTAGAGCGGCAACAACACAATGAGCAAAGCGATGAGATCGCGGAGCACCCGTTTCCGCGCACCCGGCGAGACGAGGTAGAGAATCACACCAAAGGGCAGCACGGCACCCACTATGATGAAGAAGACCTGAACCGCAAAGGAGACCAGCCCACCAAGGGGAGCGGAGCCACCCGCTTCAGCTGGCTGCCTCGGCATTTTGGGAAGGCGCTGTCCCTCGTGGTCGAGACTAAGACTTGGCAGACCGCTTGCGAGGAGGACGATGGCAGCGGTACCGACGACTGAGAGGAGGATGAATAGGATTCGCTTCTTCTGAATCATAGAATAGGGACCGCTCCAGATGCCGCGCCATTATAACCGGACAGAGGGGCATGGACAACCAGGAACGCGCGAGACTGTTCGAGCAGGGGGAAGTGGACGGAGCGAAGCCCGAGCTAGAGCCGGAACATCGACGACTCCGTCTTCGGGAGAGCGGAGATCAGCTACAAACCCTCCACCGCGGGGTCAGGCGAGGTGAAAAATGCCTCGAAGCCATCCTCATCGACGCCCTTGACGGACTCCTGGACCGACTCCGCCTCATCAGCGTCGGACGCAAGCATTGCGCTGCCACAGGGCTCCACAGCCACGTACAACCCTCAGGTTGTCTGGATCAAACGAGCCAGTTCTCCAGTCGCCAGCGTGCATATCTTCCTCGCACGCTGACGCCCGTAGACCGACGCCCCCCAGCCGTGGGTTTCCCTGAGTTCAGCTTAGACCGGCGTCAGGCACCGACCATGATCACCGTGTGCTCGCTACCGTCACTGCACCCGTGAGGTCGTGACACAGTCACACCTCGCTGAGCTCCGCAACCCGCAGCAGGCGTCAAGCTGTCGCCATGAAAACATGGTAGCTGCTATCGACGTAGGCCACACCGACGTTGCCAAATGTCTCGCGTATCAGCTCATCGTACCCGATGAAGCGATTCGCGACCAGGAAGAGCCGCCCCGCGGGCCGCAACACTTGATAGGCACCGTGGATGAAAGCCCGGGCCACCTCATAGTCGATCTTCCTGCCCTGGTGAAACGGCGGGTTCGTGATAACAACATCAAACGGCGCATCCTCCGACACCATCGAGACACCGTCGGAGAGTACAACCTCAGCATTTGCGATCCTATTGGCCTCCAACGTGCGCCGGGCAGAGCGGACTGCTCGCAGATCGCTGTCCACCAGCACGACACTGCCCGGCCCAGCCCGACGGGCGGCCACCAGACCGGCGAGCCCGGTCCCGCATCCAAGATCGAGCACCCGGTCCCCTACACCGATTTCCATAGCCGCGACAAGGCGCTCCGTACCTCCATCCAATCGATCCCAGGCGAAGACACCAGGCTTGCTGATCAAGACCACGCCCGATCCATCGAGGACGATCGCCCGGCGCTGATAGTGATCACCGTCCGGAGACGGCTTCATGCCTTCGGGCCGGAGGGTCATGGCCACGTGGTAGGCCTTCTTGCGCCGCACCACGCCACAGCGGCCGAAGACCTCCCGCGCGTAGGCAACACAGCCTTTGACCCCGACACGGGTGGCGGCCACGAAGATGAATCGTCCATCCGGACGCAGGACGCGGGCAGCGCCCCGGATCAACTCACGCTGAACGTCCCGACCGCGGGGCAAGTGGCTCAGAACCAGATCGTAGGAGGAGCGATCCAATCCTTCGACGCCGTCGTCCAGCCGCACCTCAGCGTTCTCGATCTGATTCGACTGGACGGTCCGCTTTGCACAGGCTACAGCGACCACGTTGCAGTCGACCAGTGTGACGCGTCCCCTGGGAACGAGTGTCGCGGCCACGGCACCGATGACCCCGGTTCCGCAGCCCAGATCGAGAATCCGCAGGTGTGGCTCGAAGCGCGGTATCTCCAACAATGCCGCGGTCCCCGGGTTCACGGCATCCCAGGACCACACTCCGGGCCTCCCCACGACGATCAGCTCCCGGCCTTGGAGACCGACGACGAACCG
>Ga0180434_10002640_pt1 | contig 23568 bp, 25 predicted proteins | sample SS_ome_7_FD_132453 | JGI IMG/M metagenome (GOLD analysis project Ga0180434, IMG submission 132453) | Hypersaline lake sediment archaeal communities from the Salton Sea, California, USA - SS_1_D_2 metaG | ecosystem: Environmental > Aquatic > Non-marine Saline and Alkaline > Hypersaline >... | reverse complement strand
GATGTACAGTAAAATGTAAAATGAGAAATGTAAAATATAGAAAAGAAGCATTTAAAATATTACCTTGTATATTACCTTTCGCATTTCACTTTTTGCCTTTTTCTGTATTATGTCGCTTCAGCCGCCCCTGAATTTCTTTAAGCTCTCTATTACCGCAACTTGTGAATAATCCAGGTTAATAGTCCTGTTTAATTATGTCGCTTTATGAAGACAAATCTTTAATATATTCCAGCAGTTTATTCCGGGATTGGTTCGACTTAAACTCCCTCAACCTATTCCTCTGTCCCTGAATGACCTTTTCCCTTAAATCTTTATCTTTTTTAATTTTGTGGACCAATTCTCCCAGTTTTTTAAAGTCTTTTTGGTATACTAAAATCCCTGCTCCATCCAAAGTATAAGGAACAGCGGTACAGTTATAAGCAATGACCGGAAGATCAAACACCAAGCTTTCTATAAAGGGAAGGCCAAATCCTTCGTGTTCGCTCAAAGATAAAAACACATCAGAAGCCTTATAAAAGGCAAACATTTCCGAATCAGGGATATGACCCGTGAAAAATACCTCGTCTGGCTGAATAAAGAATTCGTCTATAAGTTTGATCAGAGCTTTATAGTATGCGGGGAGAGAGGTGGTTTTTCCGATAATGATCAGTCTTATCAAAGGAGATATAAATTTTTTATAATACTGGACCACTCTGATCAAGTCCTCGATTCTCTTATTGGGAACAATCCTCCCTACAAACAAAATATTGGTCCTGTCATCATTATAAAGGTCGTACACAAAGGGGTTCATAGGCTTATGATATTTTTTAAAATCAATGAACAAAGGAAAAACATCTGTGTTGCTGAATCCAAATTTCTCCAGTTCCCTGCGGTTGTACTCTGAATCAGCCAAACCAAGATGAGTGTGAGGAGCCAAAGAAGCGATTTCTTGTCTGCCCAAGCGGGTAATCCGGGACATTTCCTCACCAAATTCCTTAAAAAATTCAGGAGGTGTAATATTATGATAAATAATGACCTTTTTTCCGGGAAGATTCTTAAATGCTTGGGTCATGGGTGAAGGAAGCGCAAAATGAAACAAAGTAATGTCTCTCTCATCCAGCTCAGGAAAATTTTCAAACAGTTCAGAGCTTTCCTCCAATCCCTGGTCCCGTTCAAGACAGTATATATTTGACTGGAACCCCTGTGATAACAGAAATTCTTTTATATAACTGGCAGTATCACCAATAGCATCCCCTCTGTGATAACTGGGTATTAGCTGATTGGCTCTCATGTTTCAACCTTTCTGAGATGTTCCATCAGAATCTGATACAAATGATCCTTCTTATATTTTTCTATCGCCTTGTTTTGAGAATCAATTATCTTTTTCCTGAATTCTCCATCTTTATTGATTTTATCAATAAGTGCGGCTGTGCCAAGCATTTGCTTGTGTTTGATCAACACCCCTCCTTTGTTCATCGTCTCCCTGACAGCACCGGCCTCATAAGCCACCACAGGAACCTGGTTATAAAAAGCTTCAACAAGAGGAACCCCAAAGCCTTCATGTTCGCTCATGCTCAAATAAACATCAGCTATTTTATAAAAAGCCATAAGTTCTGAGAAATCAACATGTCCCGTGATATGGACATCGTCTAATTTCAGTTTGTTTATGAGTTTCTGAAGCCCGGCGTAATATTTCTCCATCCCTCTGTAATCACCCACCAGAAATAGCTGTGATTCAGGTTGAAAATAGTTCTTATAAAAACAAAAGACTTTGATCACGTCTTCAAATTTTTTATGGGGCGCTACTCGACCCACAAACAAAAGGCTCTTTTTTTTATTTTTGAAAATCTCCCTGGTAATGGGATCCCCTTCTCCATCAAATTTAGATAGATCCAAAAGAAGGGGGAAGACTCCTGTTCTTTTATAACCTGCCTCTTTAAGTTCTTCCTGGTTATACTCTGAATCTCCGAGTGCAAGGTCTACCTTTTGGGCAAACATCCTGAGCTCAAGTCGTCCTTTATAACACTCCTTTGTCAATATCCGATGAGCGTCCATAAAGTATTTAAAGGGAGTGATATTATGATAAATCATTACTCTTTTATCTGGAATCCGGAAAAACATCTTTGACACAGGAGAGCCTATGGAAAAATGAAATATGACAATATTTTTTTTGGAGCTGAAATTCCTGTACTCTCTGTAATCTCTGGCATATTTTGCAGTCCTGCTGTCATAATATTTGATAAATATTTCGGATTGATAACCGTTTTCCCGCAGAGCTTTCCGTATCTCCATCATTTCGTCAGAGATAGCATCTCCGTAGGATAATGACGTTGCAAACTGATGAACTTCCTTCACAGTTCTTCCTTAAATCAAAAGCTCCGATCACTCGAGAATATGCTTTTCCAGGGCTCTTTCCCTCTTCTTATAATTTTCAAAGTCTTTCTCCAAAATACTGACCTTAACTCTTAAGTCATCCGCTTCTATTTTAAGCTTGGTCAGCTCCACGACTATATTATGAGAAAGACCATAAAGAAGCTTGATGTACTCCTTTTTTCTGTCCTCACCATACTCTTTTTCCAGTCTGTCGACTCTCTGTTTTGATTCCATAATCAAATCCTGATAAAACTCATGGATCAAAATCCTTACAACAGGCCGGAATGGCCTTACCAATCGAATCAAGATAGTTTTAAGTAAAGACTTCATGGTATTCCTTTTTTCATATTTATAGCCACGGGAAGCTTTGTAAGAGAAGGATCTGTTTTGCTTGGATATTTCCTCTTTTATCTCCCTCATTATCTCTTCTGAATCGATATTTTCATAATCGATCTTAATTTGATCCGCCAAAGCCTCCTTTGATTCCTTGTGATTTTTATAACCCCCCATTTATGGTCCTTTATGTTTTGGGTTTGAACATCATATCTTCCCATACACCCATCACATCTTTGATATCAAGATTGGGTTCGAGCTCTGTTTCTTGGATTTCTCTGATATCTTTATCTGTAAATACTCCTTTCTTTTTTTTCTCTGCCAGCTTGCTCTCGATTTCCTGGATCAATTTTCTGTTTTCCTCTCTTCCCAAAGCTCTGATCTCTAGAAAATCCTTTTCTTTTTCCATGAGCCTAACTCCTTCCCCGCATTTTAATCAATTTAAGTTACAGATTCAATAATATGATATTTTAATTTATGCTTTTTCATAATAAGGGTTTGCATTATAATAACATATTCAGCCAGGATTATAATATGATATCTTCTTCCTATTACTCAAAAAAGGATTGAAGTCATGAAAACGAATGTTCGAAAAAAAGTAAGAATAGGAATCATTGGAGGGGCCAAACCAAGCCCTGAATTCCGAAGAACCGCTTATAAAGTGGGCCGGCTCATCGCAAAAAAACAAGCTGTTCTGGTTTGCGGAGGATTAAGTGGGGTCATGGAAGCTGCGGCAAAAGGAGCGAAAGAAGCTGGAGGGATCAGCATAGGAATTCTTCCAGGAGACTCTCTGAAAGATGCCAATCCCTACATCGATATACCCATTGCCACAGGCCTTGGCTATTCCAGGAACTCACTGGTGGTGATGAACTCAGATGTGCTTATCGCCATAGACGGCCAGTATGGCACTCTTTCTGAGATCGCCTTTGGCTTCATCCAGGAAAAAAAAGTCATTGGGATGGGAACTTGGGAGATCCATGGGATCACTAAGGCGGATTCCCCGGAACAAGCCGTGGATCTGGCGCTGAAGCAGTACTTCCCTTTAGTCCGATAAAATAAAAATCCGTTCTCAACCAAACAATCTGTCTAAAGGGGATAATAATGTTAAGAAACCATAAGATCACTATCTGTTATGACGGAACAGACTATTATGGATGGCAGATCCAGCCCCAAAAAAGAACCATTCAAGGCCTTTTGGAACAAGCCCTCTATCACTTCAAATCCAAAAGGATTCCAGTCATAGGAGCCGGAAGAACAGATGCCGGAGTCCATGCCGCAGGTCAGACCGCTCATTTCAAAGCTGATTTGAGCCTGCCCATGGATGAGCTTTTGAATGCCATAAACGGGAATCTTCCTCCTGATATCCGGGTCATTAAGGTGGAATCAGCAGACAAAGATTTCCATTCCCGGAAGCAAGCCCGTTCTAAAATATACCAGTACCGGATATTCAATGCTCCGGAAATAACACCGTTTGACATAAGATATGTTCTTCACCACCCCTCCCCTCTGAACCTTCAAAAAATGAAGGAAGCCGCATCCCTTTTTATCAGAAAGGGTGACTTTACATCTTTTTCTTCCAACCAGCTTCGTTATCCCGTAAAAAAAATCATCCGATCTGAAATCAAAAAAAAAGGAAAAGAACTTATCTATACTGTTGAAGCAGACGGATTTCTCAAATATATGGTAAGGGCCATGGTGGGAGCGCTCATCACAGTGGGCAGAGAAAAGATGTCCCCGGAAAACATAGAGACCTTATTCAAACAGAAAAAACGGACGCCCCAGATTCCCACAGCCTCTGCCAAAGGCCTCTGCCTCATTAAAGTCAAATATTGATGCGAGGAAAACAGGACATTTTTCCCGTATCATTGTAAGGAACGCGGTAACAGAGCCGTATCATCCACTTTCTCCACGTGACTTCACCTTTTTCGCCATGACTACAGCATCCTCCACAGGACGACTGTAGTAATTTTTTCTGATTCCCGCTTTTTTGAATCCAAATTTTTTATACAAAAAATGTGCCGAGTTATTTGATTCTCTGACTTCTAAAATAACGACTTTGGCTCCTCTTCTCTTGATGATCCCCAGGACCCTTCTTAAAACCGAGCTTCCCACACCCATCCTCCTGAAATCCGGATGAACCGCGAAATTACTGATCTGGACTTCCTCGTCTATTTGCCAGAATATGATATATCCTATGAGTTTTCCTGTTTCTGGATGAACCACCACATAGGGAAATGAAATGTCATAATTCTCGATCTCTCCTTCAAAAGAGGACAAATGCCATGGGTTAGAAAAGGACTTTTTTTCTATACCCATAACAGAAGTCAAATCTCCTCTGTTCATCCTCCGAAGATAAAAAGAACTTCCCTGGGATAATGGCTTGCTAATGATTTTCCTCCGCCTGTGATTTCCTTAAATATAAAGGCTTTAGTTCTCTAAAATCAATCCCTTTTTTTTGAATGAGAATCTCATATCCCAATTGACCTACTTCATGAGCTGTAAAAAGACTCCGCAAAGAAAATCTGGCTCTGTCCTTTATGTATTCAAATATCTTGTTTTTATAGGTTTGGCAGCCACTGCCAATAAAATGGATGAGCCGTTTGGAAGGAAGAGCGGATAAAAATATATCAGGCGTGGTGCATCTCTGGGGAATAATTTCTTTCAGATTTTTATCCTTATGCTCATACAACGCTGCATATATTTCTCCTTTTTTGGCATCTATCAATGGACACAGAAGATGGTTATATGGATTTTTTAATTTCATGGCCAAAGCTTCTAATTGAGAAACCGGAGCCACTGGTTTGTTGGTTGCAAAAGCAAAAGATTTGACTGTGCTCATCCCAATCCTGATTCCGGTAAAAGATCCAGGTCCTACAGCCAAAGCATACCCATCTATATCTCTTATGTGTAATCCCTTTGTCCGAAGCATCAAATCAATAGAAGGAAGAAGCCTCTCTGAATGAGTCATAAAAGAAGTGGAGTTGATTTCTGCAATCAGTTCTTTTTCTTTCAGCAGCGCCGCAGACCCTGCATAAGAGGTGGTGTCCACTGAAAGTATCCACATTTTTTATATGTTCTCCATCTTTCTGGCAAAGGCAAATAATCCACCAGCCTCATATATCTGTCTCTGGACCGGTCTCATGGGTTCCACTTCAAATTTATCTCTGGTAGATAGATTTCTTGCTTTTCCATTTTGAATGTTAACCTCAACCTTATCCCCAGTCTTAAGAACTCCTTTTTCAACCATTTCTTCAATCGCAGGGCTTCTCAAAACAGGAAAACCAGAATTCACCGCATTCCGGAAATAAATAGCCCCAAAAGAAGGGGCTATGATCATACTGACTCTCAGAGCCACAAAGCAGTCCACAGCCTGCTGCCTGGATGAACCCGCCCCAAAATTTCTCCCCGCCAATACCATATCCCCGGGTTTGACTTTGGATGAAAAATCCCTCCATCCTTCCAGATTCCCCAGAGCATACTGTCCCATCTCAGTCATATCCGTGATATGGAGATAGGCGTTATGATAGATCTGGTCTGTATCAATGTCCTCGATCAGCTTTCCTTTTTGATCTTTTAAAATCCACAAATTCCCGGTAAAAACAAATTCACTCATCTATAAATCCTCCGGACTGGCAATCCTTCCCAGTACACAGGAAGCAGCTGCCACTTGAGGACTCGCCAGATAGTTATTCCCTTTACCCTGCTTTCCTGCAAAATTTCGATTAGCTGTACTGATTTGGGTCTCCCCTTTGCCAGTCAACCCTATATGTCCTTCAGCACAACCTCCACATCCAGGATTGCTGATCACTGCCCCGCTTTCAAATAAATCATCTAATACCCGCTGTTTGAGGAGTTCTGAATAAACCCTCCGCGTGGCAGGGACGATTTTTAACATCACCCCTTTTTTAACTTTTCTTCCTCTGAGCACGTCTGCGGCAGCTTTCAAGTCTTGCGTGCGCCCATTGGTGCACGAACCAATAAATCCAGAGTCAATGGAAACCTGTTTCAGTTCTTTAACCTCTTTCACATTGGTGGGCAGAAAAGGAGCAGCTACTTGGGGAGTTAGGCCGGATATGTCTATCTTGATCTCTTCAGCATAGGTTGCCTCTGGGTCTGCCTGGACCGGCTCATAAAGATTTCCTGTTAGGTTTTCCATTTCCTTTACAAATCCCTCATTAACTTCTGGAACAAATCCAATAATACCTGCCATTTCTGTGACCATACTGCACAGAGTGATGCGTTGGGACAGAGATAACTTTTGGGCTGCTTGGCCGTAAAACTCCACAGCTTTGAGCGCTGCTGTTTTGGTTCCCAGTTTGCTGAGTATGAATAAAGTCAAGTCTTTTGCTGAAGCAGGATAGGAGAAGGTTCCTTCCAAAATCACCTTGACAGTCTCAGGAACTTCAAACCAGGTGTTGCCGGTCTTAAAGGCAAAGGTGATGTCCACATCTCCCATTCCCTGACCAAAACTCCCCGCCGCACCCAGTATATTCAGATGGCTGTCTGTGCCCACCACTGTGCTCCCGGATCTGGCGTGCCCTTTTTCGATCAAAACATGGGAGCCGATTCCCTCATCCACATCATATATCTTTATTCCTTTTTCTCTGGCAAATTCTCTGCATATCTGCTGATTGTCTGCGTATCTTATAGAACAAGCTGGTACTGAAAGGTCAAAGGTAAAAAAAGTCTTTCGTCTGTCCTGGACCGGGTCATCTCCATACTCTTTTTGAAAATTCTTGACCACATTAGGGCCTCCAAAATCACGGGCTGTTCTTACATCCAGCCCCATCCATACGATTTTTCCAGGAGATACTTCCTGTTCAGTGTGATCTTGAATTATTTTTTCGATGACTGTCAGACCCATATTCTGTGCCTCACTCATAATAAAGCGACCCTTTTATTATCATTTTCTTTTATGTGTTATGCAAGATTTTTTCAAGAACCATAACCGAATTTATTTTTCTTGAATCGATCAGTTTTTTATTGGTAGGATACTCATCTGCTTTGATGAAGAGTGGTTAGGAAAATCCCTTTTTTTACAGAGGCCTGCTCCCTCCCATTATCTTGGCTGCATCTTGTACAGCTTGTATCACACGCTTATGGGATCCACAACGACAGAGATTCTCTTCCAATCCATTGACGATCTCTTCTCTGGAAGGGTGGGGATTTTTCAATAGGATGCTGTAGGCAGTGAGAATCATCCCTGGCGTGCAGAAACCACATTGAAGGGCATCATGCTTGACAAATGATTTCTGTAATGGATGAAGTTTTCCGTTTTTAGACAAGCCTTCTATGGTAAGAATATTTTTTCCTTCTGCATATTCAACAGGGTACCGACAGGAACGGACCGGCTCATTATCCACAAGCACTGTGCAGGTTCCGCAGAACCCTAGACCACAACCATATTTGGTTCCAGTAAGACCAAAGTCGGTCCTCAGAACCCATAACAGCTTACGTTCTCGATCAACAGTCAATTTCTTTGGCTCCCCATTCAGATTTAACTGTACTGTCTTATTCATTTAATCCTCCTCTCAGATTTCGATTGAATTATTCATCATGGATTCAGATAAGCCTCAGGAGTGTAACAAAAACCAAACAAAGGATCAGAATGGCTGGAGATACCATATAATTGAATTTTTTCAAGAAACCAGTGGGGACAGACCTAATTTCATAAGCGTTTATTTTTGCACCAACATAAAACCCAAGAGGAACTGTGATGATTGATGTCAGAACAGCAAAATGGATAAAATAGAGAGCGAGGGGATAAGTGGTTCCCTGAGCCACACAAGCAGGGACTCCGGTAGCATACTTGACCAGGGGAAAAAGGTTTACAGCCAGAACTGCTGCCAAACCGCCAAGCAGTGCTTGCCCAGCCGGCTTTTTTAGGATTTTTTCTTTGATGATGAAGATTAAAACCAAAAAAGCAGCCCCCTCCATAAAAAAAGCGAAAATAGGATTGCCAATGGCACCGTGTTTCAAAGGAAGAGAAAGGATCAAGGCATCGAACATTTTGAAACACGCGGCAATAAGGACCATGAGAATAATCCCAGAGATTCTTTTGGAGACAATCCAACCTGCAGCTATAAAGAAAAGCGCGGCTCCTGACATCAAAGAACCTGATACAGAAGCGGCGCACCGGCGAAGCCCCATACCCAGAGCTGCTTCTGAAAAACCCCATAAAGAACCAAGTATGATGATTATTCCAATATTGGCTTTGAGAGAATTTTTTTGCAAAGACCCTTCCTTTTTTTTTATATTAAAGTTTGTCTTTGAATTTTTCAATATTTTTTTATTTCCTGCTTTAAAAAGTACGAGTGAATCACAAGTCAAATTTTTATGAATAATTCAGGAAAGTTGACCAAAAGTCAACTTCTTTATATCATTATTTTGTATCATGAATGAGATCCAGCACATGATTCTATTCTTACATTCATTAAACTGGCTTATTCATGAGTCAAGATTTTATTCGCTCGATGAAATTTATATATAGATAAAATGGCGATTAAACTTAAAAATAAGATAGATATAAGTTTCAATAATGGCTGCAGGAAAGATCTTACATATGGCTGAAAATAAAAGAATAATGAAAGCATCGCCATTTTTTTATGAATAAGTCAGGTAATCATGATTTTTATAATTACCGGTCCTCAACACTCAGGAAAGACAACTCTTTTGATGAAAACAGCAAATAAATTAAGAAAAAAACACATCCAAACAGAAGGATTCTTGAGTTTGGCTGTGATCAGGGACCAAAATGTTTCTGGATATGATCTCTTTGATTTGAAGGAGCAAAAATCTATTCCTTTTATCCGCAGAAACGGAGATAAAGAATGGGAAAAAATCGGTCCTTTCTACTTCATTCCCCAAGGATTGGCTCATGCCAAAAAACTGATCCTCTTGAGCAAGGAAGATTCTGTTCTCATTATCGACGAAATAGGACCTCTGGAGCTCAAAGGCCAAGGCTTTTGGCCTGCAATAAAACATGTTATTTTTTCGGACTGGAGGATATTTTTGGTAGTGGTGAGAAGAAGTATTCTGAATGATTTCCTTAATATTATAAATGAAAAACCGGTGGAAATATTTGATGTTAAAATCGGAAATATATTTTCTAAAAAACTAAAATAAAATGAAAAATGTCTATTTTCAACTTTTAGATATACTGAGACAGGGAAACCAGGTCGCCCTAGCAACCATTGTCCAGGCCAAAGGTTCGACTCCTCAAGTTCCAGGAGCCTCGGCTTTGTTCTCCCTTCAAGGACTGATTCAAGGGACCATCGGCGGCGGAACAGTTGAAGCAGCTGTACAAAAAAAAATTCACACTGCCTTAGAACAGAAAGAATCCTGTGTCACTGAATTCAATCTCGAAAAAGACTCCGACTCAGAACAAGGAGCGGTGTGCGGGGGGTGTGTGAATGTTCTTATTGATGCCCATCCTGAAAAAAATCAAAAAGTATTTCAAGAGCTCTGTCATTCTCTGACTCAAAGAAAGGGAGGAATTTTAGTGACCTGGCTACAGGATCTCCCGGGAGGGAGTATGTCAGTATCCCGATACTGGGTCAGGGAAGACAAGAAGGTCACAGATGATGAGAACAAACTTTTCTCTTTATTCAGAGTCAATAGACGAAAGCTTTTTCTAAGAGGAAATCCCGCTTTTTTTCAAAGAGAGAGCGGAACAGGAGAGAAAAAAGGCAGTCTTTATCTTGAACCGGTTTTTCCTTCAGCCAGATTAATCATAGTAGGGGCTGGACATATAGGCCGCGCTGTCAGTCACTTAGGATCCCTTTTGAATTTTGAAATCACTGTTATTGATGACAGGCCTGAATATGCCAATAAGATCAGACTGCCTGATGCTGACCACATCATAGTGGAAAAAATAGGGAATGCTGTCAGAAATTGCGCTATAACACCAGACACTTACCTGGTGATTGCAACCCGGGGCCACCAGCATGATATAGAGGCTCTTCGCGAATGCATTGGCTCTGATGCAGCTTACATCGGCATGATCGGGAGCCGTAAAAAAGTCAGGTTCACCCGGAATAAATTTTTAGAACAGGGCTGGGCTAATGAAGAACAATTCGATCAGGTTCACGCTCCCATTGGTTTGTCCATCGGTTCTAAGACAGTTGCAGAAATCGCGGTCAGCATTGCGGCTCAATTGATTGAAGTACGGGGAAAAGCTTACAGCCCAAGGGGGAAAACATGAAAATTGGGGCTGTTGTTCTTGCTGCTGGAGAGTCCAAGAGAATGGGAAGGCAAAAGCTTCTTCTTCCCTGGCATGATAAAACCATGATCGAAGAAGTAATCGATCATCTTCTGGCATCAAGGGTGAATGAAATCCTGGTGATTCTCGGATCAGACTCAATCCGGATTGAGCAAAAAATCAAAAATTATCCGGTTAAAACAACAGTCAATCCCCTCTATAAGAAAGGCATGCTTTCATCTGTCCAATGGGGATTTGATAAAATGGAAAGAGATATCCAAGGGATTTTGGTCTGTCTCGGGGACCAGCCTTTGATTCAAGCCTATGTGATCGACCGGATCATTGATTCACACAAAAACTCGACAAAAGGAATCATTATTCCTGTTTACAAAAAGAAGAGAGGGCACCCGGTACTTATCCATTCTCAATATAAAGAAGAAATCAAAAATCTCGATCCGGAAATTGGACTTCGCGGTCTCATGAATAGTCACCCGGAGGATATCTATGAAGTTCCGGTTGATTCCCCCGGTATCCTAAAAGATATTGATAATCAAGATGATTATTCTCGTACTTCTTGATTCCTAAGCTTGCTAACCTGGAAGATTTTCCAGGGATTTTTTTATTAATTCCGGGGTCATTGGCAGCTCCATCAAACGGGCACCGCAGGCATCATAAACAGCGTTAGCCACCACAGCCCCCATAGGTGTGACTGCTGGTTCCCCTCCTCCTCGCGGAGGAATATCAGGATTTTCAACCAATATTGTTTCAATTTCAGGCAGCCAGGAAAATCGGGGAATCTCATATGAATTAAAGTTGAGATCATTAATCCGGCCTCCCTGAAAATGAATCTTTTCTTTTAGGGCATAACCCAGTCCCATGGTCACACAGCTTTCTATTTGCAGGCGGGCTCCTTCAGGATTGATCACCTGGCCCATATCCTGGGCGCAGACAACCCTTTTAACCCGGACATCTCCGGATTTTTTGTCAACATTGACCTCAGCCATAACAGCAACATAAGTATCCAGGTAGTCCACACAGGCTATTCCGCAGCCCTGTCCTGAAGGCGCGGGTGCGGATTTCCAATTAAATCTTTCTGCTGCCGCCCGTAGTACCTTCTCCATGCGCATATCATCCAGGTTGTTTAGGCGGAATTCCATGGGATCCAAGCCAGCTTCCGCAGCCATGATATCCACATGTGATTCGCGAGCAAAAACATTGGTGTTGCTGCCCGGCCCCCTCCAGGCACCGGTTCCAAAGGGATGGACATCCGCACTCCCGCCGTATCCCCATGAACCGAATGACAAAACAGAGGAATGAGGTATGGCATAAAGAGGCTCGGAACTTCGGCTGCCAGCGAAATACACTTTAAAATCCCAGTGGACGATTCCACGGTTTTTATCCAGACCAGAATCAATGGTCACAAAAGCAGCGGGTCTGAAGGTATCAAAAAAGAATTCATCCTCCCGGGTCCAGGCTACCTGAACAGGACACCCAGCCTCTTTGGCTAGTAAAGCAGCTTGGACAGCCTGCCGGTTGACATTTTTTCCTCCAAAACCTCCCCCCACAAAAGGAGTGATGACTCGAACCTGGTCTTCACTCCAACCCAGGGCACGGGCAACCTCTGTTTGGACACCAAAGGGGCGTTGAGTAGAGGCCCATGCCGTAACCTGATCTCCTTCAATGCGAACAAGGGCAGCATGAGGTTCCATGGGTGCATGAGCCACATAATGATTCAAATAGGTTTCACTGAAAGAAGAGGTAGACAGCGACAGACCGGTTTCAAGATTTCCTTTTTTGAAAACGGTTTCTCCCTGTTCAGGGGCTGACTCTTTCAAATGGTCAAAGATATTTTCATTTGTGGGATTTTCCGGGGAGCAATTGTACTCAGCATGAATACGGGAAACAGCCATAGCTGCGGTATCCGGCTCTGTATGCAGAGCAGCAACCAATTCTCCCACCCTTATTACCTGGACTCCATTGATTTTCTCTGCATCAGAAGCATTGAGGCTTTTTATAGTACATCCATGAGCCGGTGGTCGTAAAATTTTGGCATAAAGCATTCCCGGTATCCGGATATCCCCTGCAAACTTGGCTTTTCCTGTTACTTTTTCTTCTGAATCAGTGCGTTTTTTGGATACTCCGGATACAGTAAAATCAGAAAGTGACTGAATGTGGGGTTTTTTTTCAAGTTGGTGGGCGATCTTCTTGCCTTGGGTGATCTGAGCATAGCTCAAGTATTGGGAAGGATTTCCCTTCTCCATAATACGGCCGTTTTGTGCAATCAGGCGTTCCACAGGAAGTTTCATTTTTTCGCCAGCCATCTCCACAAGGACTTCCCTGGCTTTGGCAGCAGCTTCCCGCAGGGAAGGGCCAAAATAACGGATGGTCCTTGACCCAAAGGTTCCCATATCCCAGGGGCATCGTTGGGTGTCTCCCATGACCATATCTACATCCTTAAAGGGCATTTCCAGCTGTTCTGCGCATATCTGGGCTAAGGCCGTAATGATCCCCTGCCCCATTTCAATCTTACCTGTGAAACATTCTACCCGGCCGTCTTCTTTGATCCGAAGGTAAGCATTGATATCTTCGGGATATTCCCGCCGCTGTGCTGTCAAGGGGAATCCTGTGGTGAAAAATATGATAATACCTCCCCCTGTAAGCTTGATAAATTCCCGGCGGTTAAGCGGAAAGGAACTTTCTGATTTATCCCTGTTCTGATAAAATTTAGTTTCATCAGTCATGATCTTATCTCCTCAAGATCAATTTATGTGCCTGTATATTGAGGTTATTATTTCTTTCCTGGTACAGACTTCCCTCTCTGTCTGTTTTTTCTCAATCTAATCTAATTCTTACCCTCTTAATAATTCTATTTTTTATGATACCCATAAGTCACAATTCCAGTCAATAAAAACCTACAGCCTTATCCCTTGCATCTGCAGCCCTCTCAACTCGTGAATAACCCGGGTCAGCTGGTTCCTCAAAACATCAAAAACAAGGATCCTCTATACCTTTATCTTTCCCTATTCCTAAAACTACAGCTTTTCTGCTACGGCTTGGGCTACATCCAGAGTGGAGAAGGTTCCCCCGAGGTCATAAGTCCTTACTTTTCCTTCTTTGATCACAGCAGCCACTGCTTTTTCCAGTCTCACTGCTTTTTCTTCCTCACCCAGCCAATCAAACATCATTTTCACTGCCAGAAGCATGGCCGTGGGATTCACCTTATACATCCCATCATACTTGGGAGCAGAGCCGTGGGTGGGTTCAAATACCGCATACTCATCCCCGATATTGCCGCTGCAGGCAAAGCCCAGGCCTCCCACCAGCTGAGCAGATAGGTCGGAGATGATGTCTCCGAACAGATTTTCCGCCACCAGGACCGAATAATCCTGGGGATTTTTCACCAGCCACATGGCCATGGCATCCACATTGGTCTCCCAGAATTCCACATCCGGGTATTCCTTAGCGATTTTCCGTGCTATATCCAGGATAAATCCTCCGGTCTCTCTCAACACATTGGGCTTTTCCACTATAGTGACAGATTTTTTGTTGTTTTCTCTGGCATAATCAAAAGCCTTTCTCACGATTCGGGTGCAGGCTTTTCGGGTCATGATCCGGGTGGATACTGCCAGGTCTTCATTAGGTACATCCATAAATTTTTTCATCTTAGGATGAATGGAAAAAGCTTTTTTCACCTCTTCAGGCATAGGATGCCACTCCACACCTGCATACATGCCTTCTGTGTTTTCCCGAAAGATCACCAGGTCGATATCATCCCGATAGTTCAAGGGATTTCCCGGATACGCTTTGCACGGCCTCAAATTGGTATACAGGTCAAATTCTTGTCTCAACCGGACAATTGGGCTGAAATAAACATACCCCTTTTCCTTTAACGAAGGATCCAGCTCTTTATCCGCATCTTCTTTGGGCTTGGAGGTGATGGCTCCAAAAAGACAGGCTTCCGTGTCTTTGAGAAGGTTGATGGTGCGGTCAGGAAGAGGATTTCCCTCTTGACACCAGAACTCCCATCCGATATCTCCCTCCACATATTCCGCATCAAATTCCATTTTCTTCAACACCTTGAGGGCAGCTTCAATGACGTCTTTTCCCACCCCATCTCCTGGAAGTACGGCTATTTTATGTTTTGCCATTATTCACTCCTTTTATCTCTTTCATATTTCACCTTTCACCTTTCACTTTTCACCTTTCACTTTTCACTTTTCACCTTTCACCTTTCACCTTTCACCTTTCACCTTTCACCTTTCACTTTTAACTTCTTTTTAGTATAGGGAATCAACCCTCCGGCATCCAGAATTCTCTTCACAGAATCCGGAAGAGGATGGAATCTGATGTTTTCACTTTCCGTGATGATTTCATTTTTTTCAAAATCAAGACCCACTTTTTCCTGGTCTTTTATTTGATCCGGAGCTTTTTCTGAAACTATCACAGGAAGACCCTGGTTGATGGCATTCCTGAAAAATATCCGGGCAAATGACTTGGCTATCACTGCCTGGATTCCCGCATACTTGAGACAGGATGCAGCCTGCTCTCTGGAGCTTCCGCAGCCAAAATTTTTACCAGCTACAATGACGTCATTGGATTGGACCTTTGAAGCAAAATCAGGATCCAGGTCCTCCAGAGCATGCGAAGCCATCTCTTCCGGCTCCATTGGGGTGTAGGTATATTTTCCAGGAAATATCACATCGGTATTGACACTGTCTCCGTATTTCCAGACTCTTCCTTTTTTCATAGAAGTTTCCTCGGGTCGCATATTTTTCCTTCAATGGAAGAGGCGGCAACAGTTGCCGGGGAGGCCAGATAAATCTCAGAATCACGGCTCCCCATCCTTCCTTTAAAATTACGGTTAGCTGTACTCAAGGCTCTTTCCCCAGGAGCGAGCACACCCTGATGAGCTCCCAAGCACGGACCGCATCCTGGATTCAGTATAACACATCCGGCTTCTATAAGGACTTTTATGATCCCCTGGCTCAAGGCTTTGAGATATTCATTTCTGGAAGCAGGAACCACCAGCACTCTTACTGAAGGATGGACCTTTTTTCCTTTCAGCACTGAGGCTGCAGCTCTGAGGTCTTGCAGCCGGCCGTTGGTACAGGTTCCTATCAATCCCTGGTTAAAAGTCAATCCCTCTACTTCTTGAACGGGCTTGACATGATCCACAGTATGAGGACAGGCCACCTGCGGTTCTATTTCAGAAAGGTCATAGGAAAACACAGACTCAAAAGAGGCCCCTTCATCGGAATAAACCGGATCGATAGATTGTCCGGTAAGCTTTTTCAAATGATCTATGATGGATTGGTCCGGAGGGAAATAGCTGTTTTTTGCCCCCATCTCCGCACCCATATTGCAGAGCACAAAACGTGATGAAGCGCTGAACTCGGAAGCAGCTGGTCCTGTGAACTCAATGGCTTTATAATTGGCCCTGTCTGCACCTTGATCTCCGATGATTTTCAGGATCACATCTTTGGGATAAACCCTGGTTTGGAATTTGCCAGACAGCTTGACCTGTATGGTCTCAGGCACCTTAAGCCATATTTCATCCGTGGCCCACACACTGGCCGCTTCAGTCCTCCCGATTCCTGCGGAAAAAGCTCCCAGAGAACCATAACTGGTAGTATGAGAATCCGCACCTACCACCAGGTTGCCTGGAAGCGCAAATCCCTGCTCAGCAAATACCTGATGGCAGATCCCGTTATTGATGTCAAAAAAATGCGGGATGCCCTGCTCTTTGATAAATTCACGTATTTCTTTATGATTCTGAGCATACTTTTCTGAGGAAGCAGGAGTCACATGATCAAGGACAATCACGATTTTGTCGGGATTTTGAACCTTTTCCTTTCCAAACAGTCTGAATTTTTTGATGATGGCCGCAGAATTATCATGGGACAGGACATAATCCGGCGAAACCGTGACAATATCCCCGGCGGAAATATCTCTTCCGCTCTTAGCAGACAGTACTTTTTCTGAAAAAGTTTTTCCCATCACACTCTCCAAAGGACTAAATCTTCAGGCTTTCAAAATTAACAAAATCCGCATGATTCACAATCACAGCCTCTACGGTTTTTCGGGCTCCGTCTCCTTCCTTGGAATGAGCGGCAATGATGTGAAGCACCTCATCAGGCATCCCGAAACAGTTAGCAAAGACAGCGCCTGATATAGGATGCCGCAGGAGTTCCCCTTCCCGGCTTTTGACAAATTTTCCGTTTTCTCTTTTATACTCAAAAAGCTTTCCCACATCGTGGAGAAGGGCGCCTGAAAGCAGGATATCCCTGTTGATAGAAATATGCTCTCCATATTTTTCTAATAGAACATCAGCAATTTGAACAGAACAGAGGGTGACGGCTCTGGTGTGTTTGATCAAACTCACCGGGGTATCGGGAATCAAAAGAGTGAAGGGCATTTTTTCCAGATCTTCCCCACTCCAGTTTCCCTTTTCCATGGCTTTTCGCCACACTTCTATGGTCTTTTTCTGAAGCTGTTTTTCTTTAATCATCTGAAATTCAGGTATGAGAGACAGTAATTTTTCGGGCATTTATAAGCTCCTTTCAGAAGGCCCGTCATACTCAAAATCAGTGGGGTGTATTTTTCTCATGGGCCTCATCCTGGTTTTCTCTTCGTGAACATGAGCCACCAGTCCGGCTACCCGGGATAATATAAAAAAAGCATTACCGATTTCCGGCGGAATCTTCAGCTCGCACAAAAGCGCGGCTATAGCGCCATCCACATTGATGGGGAGAGACTTTCCTGTCATCTTTTTTAAATTTTTTTCCACAGTCAAAGCTGTGTTGACATGCGCTCCGGCCAATCCCAATTCTTTAGCAAGTTCAAACAGCCTTTGGGTCCGGGGGTCTTGTTTGTGAAGTCGATGCCCAAAACCAGAAGCCCTCTGTTTTCTTTCCTTCATCTCTTTTAAAACTTGGAGGGTTACCTTGTCCCTGGATTCACCGGATTGTTTTATCCTGTTGTTGATGTGGATAAACAGGTTCATTCCTTCCTCTATAGCGCCTCCATGATATCTGGAGATAGCCTGAACTCCGGCAGCCACTGCCGAGTTCAGTTCTGCTCCGGTGGAAGCCACGGTCCGGGCTGTGAGCACAGAGGGAGGACTTGCGCCATGATCCACTGAAGAAACCAGGATGGCATCTATCAATTTCCCAACTTCCGGGGAAGGCATCTCTCCTTTCAGCACCAGATACACGGCTTGAGAAAAAGAAATTTTCCCCATCAATTGGTCCACCGGATAACCCCTGACTTTGACCTTATTGGGCTTGACTTCAGTGATTCCAGTTTTCCAGTGCAGATCACTCATCTCTCTTTCCCCTTTCTTTGAGTAATTGTCCGGCTTTTTTGGGTATCTCAGAAACGGCATCCACCACATGAACGCCGGCTTTCCTTAAAAGATTGACTTTGGATTCGTGAGAACCCCGGGATCCTTCCACGATGGCGCCGGCATGAGAGAACCGGGTCCCTGACTTGGCGGCTTTACCTCCAATATATGCCACCACAGGCTTTTGGATCCGGCCGCTGGATACCAAATCCGCCACCCTTTCTTCCTGGGTAGATCCGATCTCTCCAAACATCACCATGAGTTCTGTTTCATCATCGTCCTCAAAAAGGAGCATGACTTCTGGATGAGACAATCCTACCACCGCATCGCCTCCCACATGGATGATGGTGCTCTGTCCCCATCCTGCTTTAGTCAAATAATAAGAAATGGCAGAGGTCATACCTCCGCTCCGGGAGCTCACGCCAATAGGACCTGGCACAAACCATTCTCTGGCACTTTCAGCCCGGCCTCCAATCATGCCCAATACAGCCTTCTCCGGACTGACCAGACCCAGTGTATTGGGACCTACAAACCAGGCTCCCTTTTGTTTTGAAAAATGAACGATCTCCAGAACATCATTGATGGGAACCCGGTCCGGGATGAGAACCATTAGTTTCACACCCGCATCAATGGCTTCCAGAGCCGCCTCTTTTACCAGAAAAGCAGGAACGAAAATAACGCTGATATCCAGTTCCCCGCATTCTTCCCAGGCTTGCTTCACAGAATCATAGACCGGAACCCCATAAACATCCTGTCCGCCTTTTCCCGGAGTCACTCCGGCAATAACACGGGTTCCATAGTCTTTCATCAAACGGGTTCTCACCATTCCTTCTCGTCCTGTGATGCCCTGAACCAGGACTTTTGACTTTTCATTAACCAGTATAGACATTTTACCTTACCCATTCATAAAAAAATGGCGATGCGTTCATTATCATTGCCTTTTCTGCGATCTGCAAGATTTTTTTAAAATATATACCTGAATATTTTTCTTTTTTTTTGTCTTATTTTTGACCGTCATTTTTTTATGAATAATCCAGGTTTATTCTTGTTTTTGCTTTTCCTGTTTTCTTATGATTTTATCTCTGTATTCTTTCAAACCAGAAATAGGAAGATAAATAAAGATGGCATCCTGCTCATGGAACCTGCAGAAAATCTCACAAGCCAGACACTCGGTGCATTTGCCTTTCTCTGCCTCTTCCCGGCTTATGGACAGAACCGGTTTCTCCTGCTCCAGTTTGAGGATATTCTGAGCACAGGCTTTGATGCACCCTTTGGACGCACAGTTGAGGCACTGATCATGACGGATAAGGATTTCTCCGGTGGGTGTTTTAAAAGAATAAACACCTTCTTTTTTTTCAGGCTCTTGGATGGGCCTCACCTTATGAGAGAGATGAGAATTATTGGTTATTATTTTTTTCATCCTTTTGGCACAAAATTCAGGGGAATCATCTCTTCCATACCCTTCTACTTCACCCGGAATATCCTTGAGGTATTTGTGGAGAATCTCAATAGCCAGCGCTTCAAAATTCCCTCCCAACCGCAGAACAGCCGGGATCTCGATATTTTCCTCTTTAAAGGCCTTAGTCAATCCTCTGGCTGAGTGAAACTGTTCCTGGCTGGCCACTCCTGAACCCGAGGCAAAATATCCTTTGATATTTGGCTGGGAAAGGATGATCTTAGCAGCTCTATAAACTTTAGAAGCCGATGGATTGCCGCTGGTATCACAATAATTAGCCAGTTTGAATCCCTGGTCCAAAACCGCGTCCATGGACATCATACTGCCCCCGCCTCCGGCGCCATTGAAACCAATGGCATTTTCTTTTTCTCCCACTTCATCCATCATCTGGAAAAAATAGAATGTGCCCCGGTGATCGTTTTTCTCCACTTGATAGGCAATCTTTTCCAGCTCTGTAGGGGGTCGGTCAAACTCTCTGGCTACTTCAATGCCCAAATCAGGGTGCCGGAAAACAGCATAATCATCCACCACAAAATGGCAGTCAGCCGCATAAACAGCCCCATCTTTGGCCAGGACTAGAGGATTCATCTCTGCAGACCGGGCATCGTACTTTTGGGACACCTGAAAAAATTTGGCCAGGATCCGGGAAATCCGGGTGAGAGTTTTTCCGGATATTCCTGTTTTTCGGATCAAGTCTCTGGCTTCAAATTCACGAAGTCCTTTTTCCACATCCACATAAGTCTTTGTGATTTTATCCGGATGCTTTTGGGCGATCTCCTCAATTCCTGTTCCTCCCATGGTGCTGAACACTATAACCGGAGATTTTTCCGCGTCATCGATCACCAAACCAGCGAAATATTCGGATTGGATGTTGATTTTTTCTTCCACCAGTATTTTTTTGACAGATAGATTGCTTATCTTGATTCCCAGCATTTCCCGGGCAGCCTGAAGCGCCTCCTCAGGAGAATCCGCAAACCGGATCCCTCCTTTTTCCGCTCGACCTGTGGCCCAGACCTGAGCCTTGAGCACTACCGGTTTATCCAGATTTCGGACTGTTTCAGCCGCTTCTTCTGGAGTGGAGACCACAATTCCTTCTGGAATCGGAATGCTGTTTTTTTTCAGAAGATTTTTGCTTTGATACTCGAATAATCTCGCCATTTTACTGGTTCATTAGTTTAACAAAAAATCGGGGACGGTTCTATTTTTTTCTTCTTCTCATAAAAACAGGGGCATCGTCCTCATCATTTATTGACAGCATCAGGTAGAAGAATATAATATTACTAACCTGACCTATTCATAAAAAAGAATTAGGAAAATGAACATCAAAACCTTTCACACAGGCTCAATCCTGAGTTTATGCCTTATTCTGAGTTCTTCAATTATGGCACTAAATGTTTCGGTTCAAAAAGAACCCCTAAGTAAAACAAAAGTCATCCTGCTGGGAACCGGAACTCCCAATCCTGATCCCAATTACTCAGGCTGTTCAGTGGCCATCACAGTCAATGAAACCCCATATATCATTGACTTTGGTCCCGGGCTTATCAGACAGGCCGCTGCCTTGTCCCCGACTTACGGAGGCCCCATCAATGCCCTGGAACCCGAACGCTTCCGAACAGCCTTTCTTACCCACCTTCATTCAGATCACACGGCTGGATATCCGGACCTCATCCTGTCGCCTTGGGTACAGGGAAGAGATGAGCCCCTGGAAGTCTACGGTCCTAGAGGCATCAAAGAGATGACAGAAAACATCCTTAAAGCTTATAAGGAGGATATCCGATACAGAGTCTATGGAACTGAGCCGGCTAACAATAAGGGATGGCGTGTTCAACCTCATGTGATCAAACCCGGCCTCATATATGAGGACTCCTATGTACAGGTCGAGGCTTTCCGAGTGAATCACGGAACCTGGCCTAATTCTTTTGGATTCCGGTTCACCACTCCGGATAAAGTCATTGTGATCTCAGGAGACACCACTCCCTGTGAAAACATCATCAAGTATGCCAAAGACTCGGATATATTGATTCACGAAGTGTATTCACAAAAGGGATTTGAAAAGAGAAGCCCCACCTGGCAGAAATACCATGCCTCTCATCACACCTCAACCCATGAACTGGCTTCAATTGCCCAAAAAACCCAGCCCCAACTTTTGATCCTTTATCATGTGCTTTTTTGGGGATCCAGCGAACAGGAGCTGCTGCAAGAAATCACAGATAGATATAAAGGTAAAGTGGTCATCGGCTCTGACCTTGACAGTTATGAATAAAAAGAGGACCTTTTAAAAAACGACCCTAAAGCAGGTCCCCTTCCTTTAAAGATGATTGAAGGGGTGATATCTTGAGCTTTTTATTTGTCTTTAATGGAGAACCGATATCCCCTTCTCTCTTCAGTATATGTCTTCAAAAGGGCAAGCTCCTGTTTTCCCCATTCCCGGTTTTTGAGAACATTCTTGAGTGAATACACATCAATTCCAGAAATTTCCTCCCATTTGCCTATTTCCTTTAAAGCTCGGATCAGCTCTTCTCTTTCTTTGGTGTTTTTGCCGGGAAACGAAATATCCTTGGTTTCATTCACAGATACTTTTTTCTCAGATCCAGCCACAGCTGAGACACCTTCTTCCTCACAAAAAATTATCAACGCTTCCTCGATCTTTTTGAGCTTTTCTCTTGCTTCTCTTTGGTGCTCCTTAAGTTCATCTTTGAGACGCACATACTCATCCACCAACTTCAATCCAGGATCATTGAGGTATTCGTTTTCTTTTTTTTCCTCCAGCTCTAATTGATGCTTCCATTCCGGGCAAATTTGCCTATACAAACACCAGCTGCAGAACTCAGAGACTTTGGGAGGAAATTCCTGGGCTGCTTCAATCTGTTTGATCTCCTCCAGTATGTCCTGTCTCAGCTCTTCGAGCTCTTCATCTGTTCGGAATGAATCCATTTCTTTGTCAAAATTCAGGAAATGCCACACCAAACGGGCTTTCTTGAAATCCTTAAACTGTTCTTTAACCCATAAGGAATACATAGCCAGCTGTTTGTCTTTATCAAGGATCTCCTGATCCACCAAAAAGCTTCCTGTCTTGTAGTCATGGACCTCATACAATCCATCGCCCATATACATCAACCGGTCAATTCTGATATGAAACAAATATTTTCCCTTCTCGTCAAGAGGCAAAAAGCGTTTTGTTTCTAAGCCAAGGATCCTCCCCTCATCAAAAGGAACGTGCCTCTTGTAGTAATCAGTAATCTGCCTCTCCCCTATTTTGCGGTAATTTTCCGGGGTATAATCATCTTTGACAATGATCACAGATTCTTTCCATTTTTCCTTCCATATCTGGTTGAAATAGTCCAAAAGCTCCTCCAGAGACATCACCTTCTCATATTGTTTATCCTGATAAAGCTTTTCCAGAGCTTCGTGAACACGGGATCCCAAAAAAGTCTCCACCGTATCCTCTGCTTCCATCTTGATTCGATCAATATAAGCATACTTATACTGAAGCGGACAGCTCTCAAAAGCGCTGATTCTTGATATGCTGAATGCAGCCATTTTATCCATCCTTAATCAAATGTTTGGATCTCATTATAACAAAACCAGTTCCTATCCAACAATAAAGATAGGCATTTCCTAAAAGTCTGATAACGCAACTTTCACCGAAATAAGAAGACGATGAAAAAAAGGGGATTAAAATCAAAAATAATAATCATAAAATCTTTATAATCCTGGATTATTCACAAGCCGAGGTTGCTGCAGATGCGAGGCACAGGGTGAGAAGCTGTGGTCCTTCACCGCGAGTACCCTGTAACAAAGCAGATGCCGTGAGATCGGCTTGCCTATATGGTAAAAAAATGGCGATTAAAATGAAAGTAAAAACAAACAAAAATATTTCAGTTG
>Ga0180434_10002639_pt1 | contig 23573 bp, 22 predicted proteins | sample SS_ome_7_FD_132453 | JGI IMG/M metagenome (GOLD analysis project Ga0180434, IMG submission 132453) | Hypersaline lake sediment archaeal communities from the Salton Sea, California, USA - SS_1_D_2 metaG | ecosystem: Environmental > Aquatic > Non-marine Saline and Alkaline > Hypersaline >... | reverse complement strand
TGATGTTCGGCTCCGGGCAGGAGATCGCCGGCAAGGCGGATCTTTTCGCCGCCCAATTCGTGTCTCTGTACACGCAGGCGCTGGGCGCGTGGAGCCGGCCCTTCATAGTCGTCGCCGCCTTCGCCGCCATGTTCAGTACGCTGCTGACCGTGCTGGACGGTTACCCGAGAGTGCTGTCGGCGGGGTGCGGGCTGCTGTGGCCGTCGATGGCGCGCCGCCGGTCGCTTTACTGGCTGTTCCTGTTCGTGATGGCCGGCGGGGCTCTGTTGATCTACGGTTTTCTCACCAGCCACATGCGGCGGCTGGTCGACTTGGTAACGATCGTCGCATTTTTGTCGGCGCCGCTGTTCGCCTGGCTCAATCTTCGCGTGATCTCCTCGGCGCGTTTGCCCGCGGAGGCGGCGCCGTCGAAGCGGCTTTTCCTGCTGGCCTGGGCCGGGCTGATTTTTCTGGCGTGCTTTTCCGGCTTATATCTGATAGTACGTTTTGGATATGGTCATTAGAGTGATTTTCTTTTTTCGCAGCGTCGGTGCCCCGTACCGGACCTGGATGATCAGAAACCCGAGTTCCAGAGAGCGGGCCGGCGTCATCGAAACGTCCACGGCCGACAGGGGCGTCGCCCGCTGTAAAAAACGTGAAAGGAGGCCTTCGTCATGTCTCGTCGAACGACCGAGCTGACCGACGCGCTGCATGCGTACTTGGTAGAGCAAACCGTTTTTGAAACCGATGTGATGCGCCAATTGCGAGCCGAAACCGACAAGCTGCCCGACGCTAAAATGCAAATCTCGCCGGAGCAGGGGCAGTTCATGAAATTTCTGGCGGGGCTGATCGGAGCGCGGCGAGCGCTCGAGATCGGGACGTTCACCGGTTACAGCGCCTGCTGGATCGCCGACGGCCTGCCGGCCGACGGTCGTCTGATTTGCTGCGACATCAACGAAGAATGGGGCGCGATCGCTCGAAAATATTGGCGTCAAGCCGGACTGGCGGAAAAAATAGAATTGCGCTTGGCGCCGGCGCTGGACACGATGGACGCTCTGCTGAATGAAATCTCGGCATCATCCGCCGCGGAAGACGCCGCTTTCGACTTCATCTTTATCGACGCCGACAAGGAGAACAGCCGCGCGTATTACGAACGTTCGCTCGCGTTGCTGCGCCCGGGCGGGGTGCTTGCGATCGATAACGCTTTCCAGGGCGGGAACGTGGCGGATCCGGCCGTCGCCGACGCGGACGCGCCGCTTCGCTTGCTCAACCGAGAAATATGCCAAGATCCGCGCGTCAACGCGTGCCTGGCCTCGGTCGGTGACGGCTTGATGCTGGCGATGAAGAAGACAGTGAAGAGTTAAGCATGCAAAGTGCAAAGTGAAAGGCGGCATGCGGGGTACGTCTCTGGACTGATGACGCCCCTCGCAGGCGCCGAAGGTTCATGATTGACCGCGGCTGACAGGGGCGTCGGCCGCTAGAAGTAAGGCGTCGTCCGCCACGCATTTACGGGAAATTCTTTAGAATGTCGCCCATGAGCGCGATCTTCGGGAACCTCAAGGCTTCGGTGGTTTTGTTGTACGGCGAGCAGACGCCGTACGAGCCGTCGGCTTTTTCACGCGGCGTACGGGCGGCGTTGGAGCAGGACTATTCGCCGGCGGAAGTGATCGTGGTGGACGGTCGCGGTCCGACCGCGAGGCTCGATTTTCTTCCGAACAGAGTTGCGGAGGCGCCGCTACGACATTTGCCGGGCAATTATGCTAATCGGGCGGCGATGTACAACGCGGCGTTGAAATCCTCCGCCAGCGATTACTTGCTGCTGCTCGACAGCATCCACGACTTGGTGACATTGAAGCGCGCGGCGCTGCAAACGATGCTGATGGCCGCCGGGCGTGAAGAGCCGGCGGGGCTGGTTTACGCCGACTACGAGCGCGAGGGAACGGACGGGACGCTAACGGACGTGCATCTGCTGGATTGGCACGAGGGGCGGCTGCGCGAGTCGACCGATTTCGGCAATGCGTTGCTGGTTCACGCGAGCGCGTTGCGCGAGTTAGGGGGATTCAACGAGAAATATAATGCGGCCGAACTGTACGACATGCGCTTGCGGATCAGCGCCGAGCTCGACGTTTTGCATATCGCGAACCGTTACGCCGGGGCGTTATATACGGTCGCGGCGGCGGCGGCGGGGCATAACGTCTTCGCGTATCTGTTGGCGGACAAGAGCGCACAGCTCGAAATGGAGCGCGCTTGCACCGAGCATTTGAAGGATATCGGCGCGTACTTGGCGCAGGGGTCGCGCATCAGGCGGATCGAGTACACGAAAGAGGAGGAAACGCGGTTCGAGGATTGCATCGCCAGCGTGGTGACGCCGGTGAACCGGCGGCCGGAGTTCATCGGCCGGGCGATCGAGAGCGTGCAGGCTCAGACGGTGCAACAAGTCGAGATGATCGTGGTCGTGAACGGCGGGCCGAACGATCCGACCTGCGACGCGGTTCGGCGGTATATGGAAGGCGGCGACAAGTACGACGCGTCGAAGCCGCCGGTGCGTTTGATCACGGTGGACGTGAACAATCTGGGATTGTGTTTGAATTCGGGATTGGCGCAGGCGAACGGGAAGTACTACGTGCAACTCGATTCGGACGATCGACTAAAGCAGGACGCGGTGGAGAAATTGCTGGCGGTGTACGAGTCCGACCCGACGGTCGGGATGGTAGTCGGGTCTTACGAGGTGTGGACGCTGGACGAGGCGAGCGGGGAACTGCATCGCAACGAGGAGATTCCGGTCGTCACGCACGACGAGTGGACGGCGGAGAACGGGCGGAACAACCTGCTGCGGATCAACGGAGCCGGTGCGCCGCGCTCGGCGCATATCAAGGTGATCGCCGACGCGGGTTGGTTCGGCGTTAACGATACGCCGAGCTGTCGGAATTACGGCGAGGATTACGATCTGGTGTTGCGGATCAGCGAGATGTATACGATCGGACGAGTTTGGGATCCGATTTACGAGGTGATTCGGCATTCCGGCGGGACCGATCACGCGATTGACCAGGCGACGATCGACCGCAATGACGACGCCAAGGATCATATGCGACTTGAGGCGTTGGAGCGGCGGCGGGCGCTGAACTCCGACGAGTAGAGAAAACGGCGGCGCCACAGAGAAAAATTGTAACGAAGTGACAAATCAGGCGGGTTTTCTGGATGGCGCGTGATCCAGATGTGGAACTGCTTGAAAGTGCTTGGGCTGAGAGAGATATATTACCACGCGCTCATTCGGAATTTCTCTGCGGCTCTGTGGTTAGGCCTTAACGGTAATCGAGGTTGGTTATGAGCGATTCCGGCGTTTTATTGATCGGCGCGGACGGCGGGGCGACCGAGGTTAAGACGCATGCCGTCGCGTGCGACGATCTTAAGCAGCCGACCTCTTTCAGTTTACGGCCCGAGGCGGCTTCGCGCGTGTATATTCACGCGAAAGGTTTTAAACCCGTGTCGGTGGCCGAGCAGTTCGCGCAGCGCGAAGCGGGCCGCGCGGAATTGTCCAGGCAAGAGATTGCTCAGGGGCGGTTGTGGACTGCGGCGGCGGCGGAGGCGATCGTCGAAACCGCGGGGCAATGCGGTGCGAAATGCGTGCTCGTCGGGATGGGGATGCCCGGTTTGAAAACGCCGGACGGACGCGGGATCGATGTTATCAATAACGGTCCGCGCATTCCCGATTACCTCGATCAACTGGAAAAACTGCTTTCTTCCGAAGGATTGGCGCTCGCGGCGCCGATCGCCGAACTGGGCAGCGACGCGGATTATTGCGGTTTGGGCGAGGAATACGCCGAGGACGGCTGGTTCCGCGACGTTGAGAACGCGTATTACGTCGGCTGCGGGACGGGCGTGGCGGACGCGTTGAAGCTGCACGGTCGGGTGACGCCGTTCGACGAGGCGAGCACCTGGATTCAGAAGAGTTGGCAAATGTCGAGCGCGTTTGGCGCGACGTTCGAGAAGCTCGTGTCGGCGAAATCGTTGAACCAGGTTTACGAGAATTTAGTCGAGGATCAGTCCAACGAGGAGAAGGCGCGGCGTTTTCCGGAAAGAGCGGCGTTGGACGGTTGTCCGATCGCCAAATGTTGGTTGGATGCGGCGGCGTTGGTGCTGGCGGAGTTGGTTTTTGAGCGGATATGGACAATTAAACGCGGGCGGGCGGTTTTGCCGCATCGCGGAGAGGCGTACGCGAAGCTTGTCTTGTCGCACAAATATCGCGGGACGTTGCTCGAGCGCGTGATCATCGGGCAGCGGCTCGGGCAGGTATACGCCGACGGGGCGTATCGAGCGGTCTTCGGCGGTCGCGTGGATTGCTATCTGGCGGAGATGATTCAAGGCGGGGGCGACGACGAGATGCTGGCGCGTTATCTGGAAGGCATGGAAGGACGGCTGAAGCCGGGATTTATCGTCGGATCGAAACTGCGGGCGGCGCCGGCGCTGGGAGCGGCGGCGGCGGCGGTGCGGGCTCGCGCGTGACAGAAGGAGTCGCACATGGATGACACGACTACGATGTACATTATCGCGGCCTTCGCGGCATTTATCATTGTCGGTGCGTTCATTGTCTTGATAGGCGAGAAAAGACGCACGCGAGGTTTCGAGGCGGCGGCCGATCGGCTGGGCTTCAGTTATGATCCGGCAGCCGTGCCGGTTTACGGCAAGTTTTCGAATCTGCGTTTGACGAACCAGGGGCATTCGCGAAAAGCCCGGCGATTGTTGATGAACGGATCGGGTGACGATGAAATCTGGATCTTTGATTACCGTTACTGCACGGGGCACGGCCGGCATCGGAGTTCGCATCGTCAGACCGTCGCGGCGTTTCCGAATCTCGGAACGCTGTTGCCCGAGTTTCAAATTCGGCCGGAAGACATCTTTCACAAAATCGGGTCGTCGTTGGGTTATCAGGACATCGACTTCGACGAACATCCGGAGTTTTCCTCACGTTACCTCTTGCGCGGCCGGAACGAAATGTTAGTGCGCTCTCTTTTCACGTCCTGGCGCATCGAGGCGATCATGAATTTGGAGCGTTTCTGCGCGGAGGGCGCCGGCGCCGAATTGCTCGTATACCGGACGCGCAGAGTAGATCCAGGGCGGCTCTCGAAATTTATCGACGAGGCGCGGGCCATTAAGGAAACGCTTACGGACGAACAGGGTCGCGGCGTCAGGTCGCGTTTGACTTGAGAGATGATCAAAGGAGCCGTCTTTGCTGGCACAATATGAAATCGGCGTGATCGGGGCGGGGAACGCCGCCGAGGGGATCATTCACGGCGTGTTGCGGAACAGCGTGTTGCTCGACGACCGAATCATCGCTTCGGATCCGAACGAAACGCGGCGTCAGTCATTCTCGGATCGGTTTAAGGTCGAGGTAACGGACGATAATCGGCGGGTCGTGCGGGAGAGTTACATTCTATTGCTGGCGGTCAAGCCGCAAGCGTACCGAGAGGTCGTGGACGGATTCGCCGATCTGGTGCGCGAGGATCACGTGTTGGTCTCGATCATGGCGGGCGTGGCGACGACGGACCTGGAATCATGTTTTCCGAACATCAAGGCGCGCGTCGTACGCGTCATGCCGAACCTGGCGTCGCACGTGGGGGCCGGGATGGCGGGGGTTCATCCGGGACGTTGGGCCAGCGAGGCGGACCTGCTGCGGGCGCAGCGAGTTTTCGACGCGGGCGGCAAAAGCGTCCATATCGAGAACGAGGCGCTGATGGACGCCGTGACGGCGATCTCAGGGACCGGGCCGGCTTATTTCTACTTTTTCACCGAAGCCATCGTCGCCGCCGCTCGAAAAATCGGGCTGTCGCCGCACTACGCGGATCTCCTGGCGAAGCAGACGGCGTTGGGGGCGGCGCGGATGATGCTGGAATCGGGCGAGGATCCGGCTTCGCTGCGTGAGAAGGTGACGTCGCCGGGCGGAACGACCGCGGCGGCCATGGAGTCGTTGTTCGAAAGCGAAGTGTTCGACGACATCGTTGCGGCGGCGACTGCGGCGTTCGAGCGCGGCCGGGAACTGGGGGGAGGCGCCGCGAAAAAGTGATAACGTGAAAAGGTGAAAAGGTGACAAAAAGACCAGGCATTATGGCGCCCTAAAATATCGGGTGGCACGGGTGTCCCGCCTGTGCCGCCCGAAATCTTATGTGTAACAGTGCACTGGAAGATGTCTCCATAGCTGATAATTGGGAGCCGGCTTCATGACCAAGATTATGTTGATCGCCCTGGGGGGCGGGGCGGGATCGGTTTTGCGATATTTAATCGCCGGGTGGGGGCAGCGCTTGGCGTCGGAGACGTTTCCGTTCGGTACTCTGCTGGTGAACGTGCTCGGGTGCCTGCTGATCGGATTTCTATACGCCGCCTTCGCGGGGCCGTGGCTGGTGCGCGAGGAGTATCGCCTGGCGTTGTTGGTGGGCGTGCTCGGCGGATTCACGACTTTTTCGACGTTCGGTTATGAGACGTTCACGCTCGCCAACGACGGACAGTGGGGGCTGGTTCTGTTTAACGTCGGATTGAGCGTGACGTTAGGGTTGGCGGCGGTTGGTCTGGGTTATCGGCTGGCCGAGAAAATGCTCGGAGTGTGATCATGAAAATGCCGCAAGAGGGCTACCTGCTGCGTATCTTCATCGGTGAGAGCGACAAATGGCACGGCAAGCCGTTGTACGAGACGATCGTCAAAAAAGCACGCGAACTGCACATGGCGGGCGCGACGGTGCTGCGCGGGCCGATGGGATTCGGGGCGCATAGCCGGCTGCACACGGCGAAGGTGCTGCGTCTGTCGGAGGATTTGCCGATCGTGATCGAGGTCGTGGATCGGCGTGAGCGGATCGATGTTTTTTTGCCGCACATCGACGAGATGGTTGAGGAGGGGCTTGTGACACTGGAGCCGGTGGAAGTGATCAAGTATCGTGCGAGCGAGCCGAGGGCGTCGGGGTAATTACACCGCCAGGCGTCCGATAATAATAAAACAGGCTAACCAGAGACTGTCGGGGCGGTCTATACTGGTAATGTCGAGAGCAGCGGTTCGGTATGGGGAGAACGTGTGATGTATCACAAAGCGAAGAAATGGGCCATGGCGGCCATGCTGGCGAGTTTGTTGCAGGTGACGATTTTCTGCGATGCGAGCGGAATCGAGGATTTCCTCGACGATCTGGGCGTGGAGGTTCGTTACTACGACGACTATTGGGATTGCGGGAGTCGGCGCCATTATTGGGGGGATTGCGACGATGACTGGGATTTCGATTTTGACTTTGATTGGTGGTAGAGCGAAGAGGCGGTGACCGGCTTTCGACGGTCAGCATTCAGCAATCCGCACGCGGCCGGCAGCCGCCGGCTAAGCGGGACGGGACGCCGCTGAAATTAAAAGTGTAAAAAAGTGCGACGGGCGAGGTCGGGCTTGCGGATTATTCGTAAACGCCGGCGAATTCCGGGGCCTGCGGCCGATACGGGACTTCGGGGATGATTACGGGACTTTCAATTCGGATTTAGCCGCCTGAATATTTTCAGACGTGGGGGATAATGTCCGCAACAACCACGAATTATTTTGCATTCACTGCCGCGCGTTTTCTATGTTTTGGTCAGGTTTTGAGTTTTTTTTTTGGGCCCAAGCATCGGAGAACCGCACCATGGCAATCACAGTCAATAGTCTCAACTCGATGATGTTGCTGAACATTTTGAACCGGACATCGTTCAATCAGACTAACACATTGACACAGATGTCCACCGGCTCGCGTATCAATTCCGGCAGGGATGATCCCGCCGGGCTGATCGCCATGCGCACAATGGAGACCGAGATTCGGGCGGTGGAAGCGTCGATCTCGAACAACGAGCGCACCAACGCAATGCTGAACGTCGCGGACAAGTCTCTCAATGAAGTAGCCTCCCTTATCAACGAAATAAAAGATCTGGCTATCTCGTCAACCAATCAGGCCGGCATCAGCGCCGCCGAGTTGGCCGCGAACCAGTCGCAGGTCGATTCGGCGTTGACCGCGATCGATCGAATCATCGGCACCACGCAGTTCAACGGCCAGAAGCTGTTGGACGGCTCGCTGGGCATCAACACCACCGGCGTGACGGCCGCCGACATCACCGACCTGCGCGTTTACTCGCGGTCTCAGTCCGCGCTGTCGGTTTCCGTCGATGTGCAAACGGTCGCTTCACAAGCCGGCGTATCCGTCGCGGCCGCTTCCGCGACCGCCGACACGGCTATCAGCGTGCAAGGCAAGGATGGTTTGGTCGTGATCGACATCGCCTCAGGCGAGAAACAATCGGCCGTCGCGGCTAAGATCAACGCCGCCACCGCTCAAACCGGCATCACCGCCTCCGCGGACGGGACGGGCGATCTCACGCTGTTGAGTTCAGATTACGGCGACGACGCGTTTGTCCGCGTCACGGTCGTCGATGACACCACCACCGACGCATCATTTTCCGCCCAGAACGACGTCGGAGTCGACGCCACGGTTAATATCAACGGCCAGTCAGCCGCGGTCGACGGCAAGACCGTCAACTACAGCGCCAACGGCGTGAGCTTCTCGTTCAATATCACGGACGCGTTTAATCAAGCCACGGGGACCTCGACCTTCACAGTCGCGGCCACCGGCGGGGGGACGTTCCAGCTTGGCACAAGTTCTCAGACGCGTTCGACGATCGGCGTTGATTCGTTGTACACGCACATGTTGGGCGACGGGGACTATGGGTACCTGCAATCGCTGGGTGGAGGCGAAACGAACGACCTGCTGAGCGATCCGAACAACGCGGCGATCATCGCCACGAAGGCGGCCGAACAACTTGCCACGGTGCAGGGACGCGTCGGCGGATTCCAGAAGTTCCAGGTAGACACCGCTCTGAACCAGCAGACCGCCACCCTGGAAAGCATGACCGCGGCCTTGAGCACGATCAAGGACGTCGATTATGCCGCGGCCAGCGCCGAGATGAATCGTCAGAACGTTCTGATGCAGACCGGCATGTCGTTGTTGGGTTTGGCCAACCAACAGAGCGCGCAGGTTCTCTCGCTGTTGGGGTAAGATGATTAGATGACTGGCGAGATTTGGCCTTAAAGGAGCCGGGCGGCCAAGCGCCGCCCGGTTTTTTTGCGCCTGGCGTTCTGTCGCGGTTGCACTGAGGAGCATATTCGGGCGTCTTGTCATTGGGCGAGTGGTTTCGCCTAGTGACCGTCTCTCGCCCCGATTAACTGCAACGTCAGCGGCGACGGGGCTTCGGCTCCGTCGTCTCACTCTCGGTATAGTGCAAGCGAGCCTCTGTATGATTCTTGTGCCGATTGAACCGTCAGGGTCTATTGGGGCGGTCTGCTTGGTTGCGGCCGGGCCGCTCGCCGTCACGGCGACCGCGTTCGCCGCGTCGACTTTTGGATTTCAGACTTTCGATGTTTCGGCGAAATTCTTCCGTCTGCTCCGCATTCAACAGCTTTTCAATCTGCTTCTTGGCTTCGGCGGCTAGGATGGCCTTTCCATCTTTGTCCGTGCGTTCGAGCTTTCGGGACGACCGCATCGCGTCGCGTTCGATATCCCGCAACGCCTGTTTCTGCTCGTCTTCCAAATCCTTTACGCGTTTTACGGCCGACAGGATAGTCTGCAAATCATCGGATTGCGGCGATTCGCGCTCCCGCATCCGCGACTCCATTTGAACTCGATAATCGGCAAGCAGCACCAACTGTTCCTCATTCAAAAGCTCCGCCGTTTGCTCGAAGAACTCATCGATCATGGCGGCGGGATCCGGTCGCCCGCGTCGCCGGTCGCGCTCGACGTCGCCGGTTTCGCCTGGCTCCGCGTCGCCTGTTTCGTTTCGCGCTCGCCGCTGCTGCCTGCGCTCGCGCATCAACTCGCGTTGCTCGTCGAGCAACTCCTGGAATCCCTCGCGCTGCTCATCGGTCATCTCCACCGCATCCGGCAGCTCACGCGTCATTCGCCGCATCGCGTCCCTACCATCGGCGCCCCGACGCTGGGACATGCGTTCGCGGATCTGCTGTAAGGCTTCGAGCTGATCCTCGTGCAGTATGGGCTCGATTTCATCCATAAACGACTGTATGTTCTCGCCCCCCCGGCCGCCCCGCCGGCGACCGGATTCGCGATCTCCCTCGGAACGACTCTCGCCAACCCGCCCAGCTTCGCGATCTTCTCGCCGTTGCTGACGCTCCTGCTGCTCTCGTTCCTCATACGCCGCCGCGACTTCCTTGACCAGTCGTAACTGCTCATCATCGAAATCGAGCTGTTCAGCGAGACGATCGACCACGCGGTTTATTGCTGGACCTCGATCGCGTCCCCCGCGCCGGCGTTCCTGGTTCCCTCTTCGTCGCTCGGCGTCCTGTGCCCATGCCGACGCCGTAACCAAGGCCAGAATTGCGATTATCAGAGCGCTCTTTTTCATTTCAGATCTCCGTTGAATATCACTGTATACAAGCCGTGTGCGAACCGGTTACTTCAGAGCCCTGACAGCAAAACGAACGAGACGCCCGAGTATTGCACTTGGCGCCGTTTTCTCGCTTAGGGCGTGATGAGGCCATCTGTAGCGGTCGACGCTCCTGCGGGCTGAGAACGCCAATAACCATCTACGTCCGTCACGAGGGTCGGACGCTACGCTTGCGTAGCATACGCTCTAGAAACCGCGTCCCTGGAGACCCGGATGACTCGGCGCCAAGCGCGTCGCCCGGAAAATCGCGTTTTGTTCGTCACGATGACCGCCCGGTCGCCTCGGTCCGCCTCGTGGAGGTCGCCCGCCAGGAGGAGCGTCGCCTCGGCCCGCGTGAAATCGCCCTTCCCCAGGCGCTTCTTGTCGAGGAGGTCTGGGGCGTGAGCGGGCGCCGCGGCGCGGTCCAGGCGGTGGCCCGTGCCGCCCGATCTCCCCGCCGAATGAACTCACGAATTCCCAGACGACGTCGCCGCCAGGATTGACCTCGAACAATCGGCCTTTCTCTCCGGAACAGATCAGCGTATCGCCGTTCGGCAAGCGTTGCGCTCCCGAGATGTGCCCGGCAAAGAAATCGGTCTTAGACGGGCTCGCGTAAGTCCAGCATGGCTTGACGGGACCGTAAGCGCCGCCGGCATCGCGTGCGTACGTGCCGTCCTTGTTCAGCGGCGGCACGAGCTCGTCGATCGACGTGTATTCCTCGCCCGGGCGGCCGCGTCCGTTATTGAATACAAGAATATGGCCGGCGCCTGGCGAGCCGGCGGGGATCCAGCGCGCGTCATGTTGTGCAAAGAGCAGTTGATCCGCCGCGCCGCCGGCACGATAGGCTTGCGTATTACCCCAGCGGTAGAGCAGATCTCCGCCCTTGCCGCATCGGCCGCCGCTGCGACCGGCGGCTTCGTCCGTCGTCGTGCTGTGGTCAATGATCCAGACTTCGCTGAAGCCGAGCACGCTGAGAATGATCTGATCGAGTTCGGCGTTGTAATCGATCGAATTCGTGTGATTCCAGTCGGCAAAGTCTTTTCCCGGTCCGGGACCGCCGCGCCGTTGCGGGCGATCTTCCTCCGGCTCCTCTCCGCCGACGTAGCCCAACGCCTTCAGCCGGCGCATTTCCGCGGGCGCAATCTGCGTGGATCGACCGACGAAGTTGATGTCAATACGTTCGGGATGGTCCGCGACGACGCCGTAATTGGCCTTGGTTTCATCGAAATCCTGAATGAGGTGATCCCATACGTGCCATTCCCATACGATCTGGCCGCCGCTTTTACCGTCCGGCTTGACTTCGACCACGTGGTCCGGCCAGAGTTCCCCGCCCGCCAGCAATTCCGGATCGCGGCCAGCCGCGATAGCCTCGGCCTGGCTTTTCTTCTCCCAAGCCAGAATCAGCATGTTGCCGTTGGGGAGCGGCTGGATGTCGTGGTGCTGGCAGTGTTTTGGGGCGGAGTAGGTGAATTCCCAGACAAGGTTTCCGCCCCAATCGAATTCGCGAATCATGCCGCCCAAACCCCCGCCGTGAAAATCCTGGTTGTTAGAGTTACGCGCGCACTTTAGGAGATGGCCGTTGTCGAGCAGGTAGACCGCGTGCCCCGGCGAGTAATCGCCCTTCCATTTGTTAACAACCGTCCCCTCCATGTCGATGAGATATGTGGTCGTCGATCTCATCGGGGCGAAGAGCGTGTATCCGTTATAGGCATTCGCTTTATCCCAGTGCCGCAAACCCGCGGGACTCTGGAGTCTCTCTGAGGCCCGGGCCGATTGTGCGGCGAAAGCCAAAATAACAACTGCGGCAGCCCCGATCCATGTGATTCTCACGATTCACCTCGCTTCGTTGACGGGTTTGTTCTCTTTTTTCGCGTAGGGCGCGTCGTTATCGAGCAGCGCCTGCCGCATCCCGAGAATCGCCGCCCATCCGCGGGCAACGCCCTGCCTCGCCGGTAGCCTGAAACTTGTTCGTCTTGAGGACGTCTGGTCACGGTACTCGGACTCCCACCATTTCGCCGGACCGGATGCCAAGCTGTCGCGCGACGGCAATTTTTATTGGCCAGCCCCACTCGGGGACTGCCGGGTTCCGCCACAATCGCGCCGGCACTTGTTCGACCGCCGGGCCGATGGCGACGATGTGTGACTTAGCAATCCGTCTAGGCCCGTCCTCCTGGATCACTTCCAACTGAGTAGACATATCGGCAACAAGGCGGCCGGCCTGTGCCGCCGTGGCGTAGGCTATGATTTCTGACGGCTGCGCGGCAACCACGATGAGAATTGGCTCGCCGGCCAGCAGCGTCTCTCCCGCGCCGCGCAACACGGCGCCCACGATTCCGTCCATTGGGCTTCGTAATACCATCATGGCGCGCTCCAGCGCCAGCTCATCGATGCGGCGCTCTTGCGCGGTCAGCGCGGCTCGCAGCGGTTCGAGGGCTTTGTCCAGTGTCGGCGACGCTGGATGGCGTTGGACAAACGAATCCTGACGCCGTCGTGCGTGTTCCAGGTCGAGCGCCGCCTGGGCGAGAGCGTTCTCGCTTTCCTCAATCTTCTTCTTCGTTGCCTCGAATTCGGACTGCGACGATGTGAACTCGTAGTGGGACACGGCGTGGTTCTGATACAGATCGTCCAGCCACTCTGCCTGGAATTGCAGGAACTCCGATCTTATCCGATCCGTTTCCAATTCGACGGTAAGCTCAAGCGCCTTCAAGCGGGTGTTTTCAAGATCAATGGCAAACCGCCGGGCTTCGGCCAGGAACTCGGTATCCAACACCAGCGCTTCGGCGGCAAGGCGATCCTCGGTTGCCGCCAGTTCCGCCTGCAAACGGGCGGTCTCCGCGGCGGCGGTGGCTAACTCCGCCCTTATTCGACCGTCCTCCAATACCGCCAGCGTCTGACCTCGTTTCACCTGCTCGAATCGCTGGACCGGCGCCGCCAGCAACCGGCCGTCAATCAAAGAGGATACTCGGCAATGCTGGCCCTGAGCTATTCCCGCCATCTCACACCTTTGGGCTCGATGCGTGAACAGCCAGCCCGTTCCCGCGCATGCGGCCAGCCAGATTACGATTGGCGCCAGATGCCGGCGCCAGCGCCCCAACCCGTAACTTTGCCATTTCGCCGTTGTCGCCATCCCTGTTAGACCTCAAGCAGTTCCTCTTGCATTGTCAGGCAAACGCTGCCGACTCCGTCTATGTTTTCCAGCGCTGATACCATCTCTTCGTTGCAGCAGTAGTTGCGTACCATAAGTTGATAGGAATACTCCGTTGCATCTCCATTGCCGCTGTCCTGCGACGAGATCAACGCAAAGCTGACGCAAAAACGCTTCAAGATGTCTAACGCGGGATGGCCGGCTCCGATGGCGTCGGCCAAGGCGAAGCGCAGAAACGCGTTCCGCGGGCGATGCGAACCGAATGACGTCAGATGAAGATAAACGGCTATTGCGCACAGAACCGCGGCGCCCACGATCGCTATAGCGTAGCGCTGCGAGCCCGCGGCCATTCCGATCACCAAGGTACAGAAGATGAACGCAATATCGCGCGTGTCCTTGACGATGTTGCGAAAGCGAATGATCGCCAGGGCGCCCATCAGCCCTACGGCGGTGACGAAACTGTTTCCGATCACCGCCATCACCATCGCGACCACTACGGTGATCAGAATCAGGGCCTGCACGAACGACCGAGAGTATGACAATCCGCTGTGAGTGCCGTAGTAAATCCATGCCAGCACCTGCCCCAGGACGAAGGCCAGCAGCAACGACAGGAGCACGCTTTGCGGCGTGAAGATATCGCCGCGCATCGAGCCGCCGTCAAGAAAGTACCAAAGCTGCTCCATTGCTTCTCCTTCGCATGGCCGTCGGACTTTGGAAACGCAATTCACAGGCCCGCCTGACCAATATCGTGTACTTTGAAATTGACTTCTGTTGAAGCCCGAAAACGCGCGACATCCGACTCAACCACATGGGACAGCGCCCGGTGAATTTAACCTCTAGAATCACTCCAGGCCGGGGATCGCGATACCATCCAGCACCGCCCAGCCCCACAGTCGGCGTGTACGTGACGTTCAGGCGTAACTGACGGTCAAACGTCACGCGCACATATTCATCCAGGTTGCTCTCAAACGCCCTACGCAAGTAGCCGACGCGCATCACCGGCCCGGCGCCGACCCGTCTTTGGTAGTACAGGAACTGCTCGAGATTGCCGCGGTCGTCGGCAACGCGCGATGACGACCGCGGCGTCCCTTTAAGCAGCGCCGCGACATCGCGCTGTGCCACTCGTGCCCGGCTCTTCACGATAGTCCGGTTGATCCGTCGCTTGATCTCGAAGAAGCACGGCTTGTCCGGGCCATCACTGTAGCTTCGAATGCGTAGCTTGTAGCGGTTCTTCGTCCCATCCAGCGACTCGTGGCAGAAACGCAGGTCCGCGGAGTCCAGGTACAGACTGGCCAGCGAATATACGCCGTCGGCGGAATGGGCATCCGGACGCATGTGGGGCCGGATGTATTCCATGATCGCCGCGGCTTGAGTTTCGCTGACACGGTACTTCAATTCGTGGCGAAACCACATTGTCTTGTCGTGGCTGTCCATCATCGTTCCCGCACTGCCGTCAGTTGTTGGATCCACCTGGCGTCGGCGTGGTCAGCGTTTGCCAGGCATCGGCGCCGTCCGGGATTCGCCCGAACGACACATCCATCGACTGCTCCTCGAAGATCAGCGTATCAATGGTCGCATTGCCATTCGCGTCGGTGTCGAACAGCCCGACCGCCTCACCGGCGCTTGTCAACTTGAAGGTCGTATGGACATCGCCCTGATCGGGATCGTTGTCCGCCCAGAAAAGCAGGTATCCTCCGGCGTCGATACTGACGCCGTCCGGGATCCGCCACTTCGTGGGGCTGCTCAGGTCATCGGTCAAGTACATGCCGCCCAGATCAACGGCGCTGTCGCCAGCATTGTAAAGCTCAATCCAATCGGGATACCCGCCGTTGCCGTCGGGATCCTGCATGGTCGTATCGTTGTCGGCCATGAACTCGTTGATGTAAACAAGCGGCGTAGCGGGCAGTGACTCCGGCAAAACGCATCCGGCGAGAACGGCGCCCGCGATGATCGCTGCCGCCGCACTAGCCAAGCACCGCGTACGCATAGCTGCTGCCCTATTCATGATCGGCCTCCAGGAACTTGATCGTCGCGTTGTTACGCTGCTCCACGTGATCTAAAAGATGGTCGAGTTCCGTGTCGAACTCCCACGAATTGAGCAGGAACGTGTATCCGGGCTGCTCTCCGTCGGCGCCCGTCACGTATGGTGCAATCAGATCGTGCGCCGCCTGAAGTCGGGCTTGCGCCGCCTCAACGGCAAATTCCCCTTCGATCGTCTCTCGAACATAGGCAACGTAGGTCGACCAATAGACCGGGTCATCCGCGAGGCAGCGGATCAGCGGCCAGTTGTCGCCCACCTCGTCGAGTTCGAGAGACAGCGGAGGACGCACGGAGCCATCGGAACCATCCTTGAGTGCCTCGTTGTTATCCCACGGAATCCAGGTCAGTCGTCCATCGTCAGCGGTGTCGCCGTAGACAAAGCAGTTCTGGGCCATGTTGCCATACGTATCCCAGTTCTGGATGACCGTGTTCACCGCAAGCCAGCGGAGGAAGCCGTCAACGTCGAAAACCGCCTCCAGACCGGCCCGCCACTGGGCGGCGTCGGATCGGTCGGCGTGTAACGCCGTGATGGCCGCTTGAACGTCACCGTAGTCCGCTTCATCCTCGTTCGTCTTCTTGTCGAAATCGGCCTCGTCGAATGAAGCCCAGGTCGATTCCGGCTTGTAGAGATTGCCGTCGTCGTTGCCGAACTGGGCGTCGAGCATTGGATCGTCGGGGATCTCGGTCATCGTGTAGAGCCCGAAGTAGGTCGATCCTTCGCCAACGTCGACGTACACGCGATAGAAGGCCGTCCGCGGGGCGGGCACGCCCGCATCGCGGAAGATGTCGTGGGCAACCTTCTCCCGCAGTTCTGAGGGATCGTGGGAGTTGTTGGCCAGTGACAACTTCTTGAAACCGAAGAATCGTTGATCATCGGTCTCAGGGTACTCGTCCTCGAACTCGTCAAAGTCGAAGCGAAACGGAAGCTTGCCGATGCCCATCCGCCATGCGTCCTTCAATGTCGATTGCCCCTTGAAGCGAATCCCGACATACCACCACGTCTTGCCCTCAAACTCGACCGTGCAAGGCGCCCAGATCGGGTTTTCGTCCGCGAAGCCGGCGCCGTTTCTCAGTGGTGCGCCGCCCGCGTGTCCGATCTCGCCGTACTTGGCCGCCATGTCTTCCAGCATGGCTTGCAAGTCTTCCGACGCGATCGTGACGTCCAACCGGTTCACCTGATCGTCGGGAAACACTACGGCGTAGTTCGCGGCCGCATCATTGCCGTGCGTTTCCTCCGTCCAGCCCGCCGGTCGACCCTCGTCGTTGACCGACACGACCGCGGTCGTGCCGATCTCAGACGTCGAATCGTCGTTACTCGACGTCGGTATCGCATCGTTGAAAGGACATCCCGCTATCAGCGCCACCACTCCAACGGCTGCCACAACGGACCACACGCCGCGCATCCAGGTTCTCCGACTCATTTTCTGACTCCTTCTGTGGGCGCCGCCGTCCGTGGCCGGGCCACCACGTTCCCTGCGGTCACAAGTAGGGAAACGTACCCAGGAGGGACGATTCTACAGACCTGGCAGTTTTTTCCTGACTCAGCAGTGCGTGGCTGTGGAGGCGGGGAATACGCAAGTCTCGTGGTGTCGAACATACATTGATGAAAAATCCGCCAGAGACCGCTCCCACATGGTCCCTGGCGGCTCTTGAACGGGCTTCAGCCTTAGCCGCGGCCCGCGCGGGCGCTGCCCGGACCGGAAAGCGAACGGCGCACCCAAATCTGAGTCACGCGACCGTTCGTCCGGATGGCCGGGCACGCCACTGGTCATAATGACCCGCCTCTTACTCTTCGGAGCCCAGGTCCCAGCCCCATAGTTCGCAAACAACGCGGCGAGATCGCTCAGATCAACGTCGACGTCAAGGCCGCCTGACCGCAGCCCAACCGAGAAGGACGAGCAGCGTCAGCGTGGCTGGTTCGGGAACCGGAACGTAGGCGCCGGCGAGCGGACTGCCCCAGCTTCCGTTGTCAACGTTGTCGTAGAAGTCCGCGGCCAGCCCGATCGATGTTAGAAAACCGGCGTCTTTGATCGCCAGATAGTCCGATTCATAGGCGAACGGATCGTCGCCGGGCTCCAGCGGTCCGCCCGCCGGAGAGTTGTTCCGCTCGTAGCCCAGCAGTCCCGGGATTCCGAGGTCGTCGCCTTCACGGACAATCTGCACGCCGTCCTTCGTGCCCCAGTCCGTTCGTGCCCACGCGTCTCCATCACCGGTCAGATACGTCGAGTTGTCGTTCTCATCGTTGCCGTACGCGAGGTTCCAAGCCGTGCCCGCGCCGTCCGACAGAAACAGTTCGTCGTCGCTGTTCCCCAAAGCCATGGCGGTCACTCCAAACACGCGTGCGTCGGCAATCCCGTCGAGCCACTCCGCTTCGAAAACCGCCTTCGCCTGAACCGCGTCCAAGTCGTCGCCGCCGTTGGCCAGTATTGCATAACCGCCTGACGCTATCGTCATGGTCGGAATGGCGATCGAGTCGCCGTCTTCGTCGTCCAACATCCAGCCGCTCAGAGACACGGCGCTCGTGCCGTAGTTGTACAACTCGATCCACTCCCGACCCGAATCTTCACCTTCGGCGTTGTTCAGGAACTCTGTAACGGCGATCTCAGCCGCGGCCGACGACGTCCCGATGAGTAACGCCAGTACTACGGCTATCGCTGGTTTCAGGGTTGTGCACATCTTTCGTTCCCTTCCTTCCTTCCTGTCTCTATGCATCTTTTTATCCCGAGGATCACGGTCGATAATCCTCACACAGTTACGTTACTCCGTTGCAGCATTCGCCGCGGCGCCGTCTACGTCAGCGTCCGCTCATGCACTACGTGCCGTAGTTGGCCAGCAACTCGGCGAGATCGCTCAAGTCGACGTCGCCGTCGCCGTCGAGGTCGCCGTCTTCATAACTGGCGCCGCTCATGACGTCGTAATTAGCGAGGAGTTGAGCCAGGTCGGACAGGTCGACGTCGCCGTCGCCGTCCAGGTCGCCGGGTACGGCGACATTTGATGCGCCCGGCGTGGGCGTATCGAAGAACTGCCAGGTTTCGCCGCCGTCGGTCGCCCGGCCGTAGGACACGTCGTCAGATTGCACGCCGAAGACGATGCTGTCGATCAATTCGTTACCGGCGGCCAGTCGACCAAACAAGCCGATTTCCTCTCCGTCGCCGCTGAGCTTGAAGTTGGTGTGCAGCGGGCCGTCCTCTTCGTCGTTGTCGCACCACACCAGCAGGAACTCGCCGGCGCCGAGCGTTACCGCGGGGAAACTCCACTGCACGGGATCGGCCAGGTCGTCGGTCAGGAACAGCCCCTCCATGTCTACGGAGTCGGGGCCGGGATTATAGATTTCCAGCCAGTCTTCAAATGCGCCGGTTTCGTCCTGAATGCCGGTGTCGTTGAGAGCCACGAACTCGTTGATGTAGAGGACGACTTCCTCGGGCTCTTCCGGATTCTGGTTTTCGGCCCCCGGCGTCGCGGCGCTCAGCAATTGCCATGCGCCGGCGCCGTTCGGCCAGCGTCCCCAGCTCACGTCCGTCGCCAGCGCTGGGAAGGCAACCTCGTCGATGATGACGGCGTCATCGATCAGATAGACGTCCTCGCCGTCCGCGTCGAGCTTAAACGGCGCATGAAGGTCGCCTTGTTCAGGCTCCTCGTCCGCCCAGATGACGAGGTACTCGCCCGGGGCAAGCGTGATATCCGGAAACGCGTAGGTCTCCGTGCCGTCCAAATGGTCGGCCAGGCCCAGGCCCAACAGGTTGATCAGAGTATTTCCTACGTTGGCGACCTCGATCCAATCGTCGTAGTCGCCATGTTCATCAGCGACGGTCGTGTCGTTGCTGGCCATTAATTCGTTGAGCACGAGGCCCTCGATCGGCGTCCACTCGCCTATCTGACTGCGCAACCATGTGTCGCGATCGCGAATGAAGGCGTTTAGCCCGGGGATGAGCCTCATCCCATCGTAGATGTTCGAGGTCATCGCCGCCTCGAACTCCGAGTTGGAGAACATCTTGTTAGTGTCCGCCTGCACGTATGGCCGGATCAGGTCGCGCAGTTCTTCCATGCGCGCCAACAGCGTATCCGGCTGTGCGGCGCCAGCCATTAATCTCTTCATGTGCCCCAGGTAGATGTCCTCGTACGCGCTCACCTGCCAGAGTCGCTCGGCCAAAGGCCGGTCCTCGCCCGGGCGGTTGTTGGTCCAGAAGGGATCCAGTTGCTTCAGTTGCGTCAGCGACATGTTGTACTGATTGAAAACGCCCCAGGACTCGTTGACGTCCCACTTGGCGAAAACGAAACGGCCGTCCAGGTCGCGGTGGTAGAAGTAGTAGTTGACGCACCGGCCGATGTAGCTGTCCAGGTTCACTGTCAAATTGTCGATCGCGAGCATCGCCATGGCGGAGTTCACGTCCATCAGGGGGTGGAGCGTATCTACCAGGTTCGCAATCGGAGTGTTGTCGATCGCGTCCGTCAACTCGACCAAGCTCGACCAGTAGTTCTCTTCCTCGTTGGTCTTCAGTTCATAGTCGCCGTAATATGACGACTCATTCGATCCCAGATACTCCAATGAACCGTGGGGCTCCCCTTTCCACAGGTTGCCTTCCTCTCCGGCGCCGAAGCGGCTTTCGATAAACTCCTGATCTAACTGCTCCACCAGGACGTAGAGACCCCAGTAGTCGCCGTTGATATAGAGCGCGGCGAAGTTCGTGCGCTCGGTCGGCAACCCGGCCGCTTGGCACAATTCATAGCAGCTTTTCTCGCGGATGAAGCTGGGATCCATGAAGCAGTTGTTGAGATTCAGCTTGTCGAGCCCATAAAGTTCCTGGTCGGATACGTATTCGTCAATGTCTAGCTTGAAGGACTTCTTGACGCCGGGATAGGTGTAGCTGCTGTTGCCCTTGAAGCGTACGCCGATCGAATCGAAGTGCACGTCCTCCCAATCGAACTCGGCTTCCAGATAAAGCGGATCGTCGAGCCCCTCGAAATTGTCCCTTAATTGATCCCACCAGTCCGGTTGATTGAACGTGAGATGGATTTCGTGGACGGCGTCGCCGTCGAAAAGCGGGTGCGTTGGGGGTACGAGAGCCGCCGCGGCAATGCCCGCCGTGCTCAGGACCAACGTCAAGATCGTTGTTCGTGTTGCTGCGTTAGCCATATTTCGCCTCCTTGGTCAGAAACTCTTCAATCATGCGTGCGTCCGCCCGTGTCTTGCGGGCGGACAAACCACGTCCTTCATTAGTCATAACATCCACACTGGCGTTGTATCGAAGAGGGCCCTCCGTCTTTTATACGCCGGCGCCGTAATTCGCCAGCAGCGCGGCGAGGTCCGCGAGATCCACATCGCCGTCGCCGTCCAGGTCGCCGTTCTCATAGCTGGCGCCGCTCGCAACGCCGTAATTCGCCAGCAGCGCGGCCAGGTCGGACAGATCCACGTCGCCGTCACCGTCGAGATCACCCTCGATTATCGAGATGTCGCGAACGCAACGGACAAAGTTGTAGATGTGGATTGCGTCGCCTTGAGGGCCGTGGCCATATGGCCAGTCGTCGGGATCGCCTTCCTTGGGATCGCTGCGCTGGCAACCGGCGCCGTGGACGTCCTGCCATTGGCCCATCATGTAACCCATGGCCCGGCCAAAGGCGACATAGACCGCGAACCGTCCGGGATCCGCGGTCCAGTTTGCATGCGTGGTTCCGGTCCAGAAGTACGGATAATCAACCTGTCCAGCCTCGTTCGTAATCGCCGTCGTGTTGAATACGGGATCGATCGCCGCCGACGCGGTTGTATCGGGCGAGCGGGTATAATCCACGATGCTCTGCAGCTCCTTGGCGTTGGGCAGGCGCCAATCGTCGTACCCGGCTTCGGTAAGCCCCTCGGCATGCGTCAGTGCCTCTTCCCAGCTGAGCCCTACGCCGCTGTCGTCCTGGCGCCACATCAAACCGGTCGCAGCGTCAGTGACCGTACCGTCGCCGTTATCGACGAAATCATTGGCGCCGTAGTCGGCATGCCCGCGCACACAAATCACGAAGAACGTTTTCTCGAATGGCGGAAAGGGGATGGACAATCCGTAACCCTTGATGCGACCGTCGGCGAAATTGACGCCGAAGAGCAGCGTTCCGCTCGGAGGCGACGCGACGTAGAGCGTGCTGGACGCGTACTGGGAATCGATAATTCTTTCCCCGGCGCTAGTGTCGCCGTAGGCGAAGTCAAAGTAGTCCGTGTTTATGAACGGTACGAGGTCCGACGTGTCGTCACCCTCGTAGCCGCTGGGATCGATGCCGCTGAAGTAGATCAGCGAGTATAGTTCTTTAATGCTCGGCAAACGCCAATCGTCGTATCCGCCGAAACTCTCAGCATTTAGAGCGGCGGGATAAGCCTGGGCCTCGGCCCAGTTGAGCTTGTCGGAGGCGTCGATGTCGCCGTCGTCGTCCGTATCCGGACTGCGCTGCCAAGTCAGTCCCGTAATGTCATCAGACACGGTCAAGCCGTCGCCGCTCAGCGAGTAAACCGGAGCGTCGCCGAAGTACTGGGCATCTTGACCATAAAAGGCCTCTCCCTCGGCCGGACAGTTGATCTCTTCAATGTTGTCGTAACAGACAGTTTGGTCGGTATCGACCACGATGTAATCCAGCGCGACAGCCGGCTTGTCGATCAACAGCCCTATACCTGCTGCCAGGACCAGGCTCTTTATACAGACGTTCAATGCCGGCCTCCTTCGCTTAGATGGATAGTGCAAAATCGCGGCCGGAATCATGTGATACCAGCGGTCATAAATAGCTAAACGAGAGCGGCATTGGATGATCTACAGGCGATTCGCGAATATTTTCCGTGTTCGCACGTTTTCCATGGGGAGCGTGCGTTACGCGCCGACCCGCTTGATGTTTGTAACTTCTTAACGAATACGAACTTGCGCTTCGCCGACGCCTCTTGCCAATGCTTCTGATATGCTGATAATGGCGATGCACGTTCGTTTGGGCTGTGGAAACAGTTAATCGAAATTCGTTTATTGACATCGGAGCCAGTGATGGAAGACGACGGCGGCGAGTCCGCCGAGTTGTTGCGGCATTTGAAGAACGGCGACGAACATGCACTGGCGACGCTGTTTGCCGGAAGCCGCGAGCGGCTGCTGCGAATGGTGGAGTTTCGGATGGATGCGCGGCTGCGCGGTCGCGTGGAAGCCGAGGACGTCCTGCAGGAAGCTTACCTCGACGCCGCGAAACGAATGCATCACTTTTCGGAGGACACTCCGACGTCGTTCTTCATCTGGTTGCGGATGGTGGTGACGCAGACGCTGATCGACGTTCACCGTCGGCACCTGGGCGCCGAGAAACGCGACGCCGGTCGTGAAATACGGATGCGAGGCGCTGCGTTTTCGCAAACGACCTCCTTCTCGCTCGCGGCCAACTTGCTCGGCCGATTCACGTCGCCCACGCACGCCGCCCGACGCGAGGAACAGGCGGAGCGACTTCGTGCGACGCTCGACGGCATGGACCCGATAGACCGCGAGGTGCTGGCTTTGCGGCATTTCGAGGAATTGACCAACAGCGAAACCGCCGCGGAACTGGGCATCCAACAAAAAGCTGCGAGCATCCGCTATGTTCGCGCGCTGCGGCGGCTGAAGGATATACTCGCCGAGATCCCCGGCTTTACCGAGGAATACGATCGCGGTATTTGAAATCGATCGCGGATAGCAGGATTGAACACATGACCGAACCAGACACGGATCGCGATCCAGTCGAACTCCTAGCGGCGGAGTTCACCGAACGCTGTCGTCGCGGTGAACGCCCGTCCATCGATGACTATGCGCGCGTCCATCCGGAGCTTGCAGAGGAAATTCGCGATCTGTTCCCTACGATCGCCGCCCTCGAGCAGGTCAAGAGCGCGAGCCCTAAACGCAACGTCGGCGGACCGGTCCGCGGCGGATTGAAGCTCGAACGACTCGGCGACTTCCGCATCATCCGCGAATTAGGCCGCGGCGGCATGGGCATCGTCTACGAAGCCGAGCAAGAATCG
>Ga0180434_10002638_pt1 | contig 23576 bp, 24 predicted proteins | sample SS_ome_7_FD_132453 | JGI IMG/M metagenome (GOLD analysis project Ga0180434, IMG submission 132453) | Hypersaline lake sediment archaeal communities from the Salton Sea, California, USA - SS_1_D_2 metaG | ecosystem: Environmental > Aquatic > Non-marine Saline and Alkaline > Hypersaline >... | reverse complement strand
GACCCAGGGTGGTCGTCACACACGGAAACAACCCCCGAAGAGGCCATTCCCACGTCTTCCCATGACGTCCGCTTCCTATCTGCCCTGCAGCTGAAACAGGGAAGGAGACAATGTTCACGATTATATAAAAACTTATCGATTAAACCTGAAATTAAGCCTCTCGTGCTTTATTTTCCTGCCTCCCTGTAGAATTTCCCCGTGTTTTGCCCCATAGCGTGTATAAAATCGGGGCCCGGTGTAGAATTACCACCAGCCGGTGAGACTTTTAAACCCCCGTGGGCCTTCTGGCATGTTCATGAAAAGGGAGGACGCGATTTACACAGCGGCAATCCTCGGCATATTCGCCGTCGCAATCGCCATACTCGTGGTCGAGACCCGCAGCCTCTGGGCCCAGGAAGAGCTCGTTCATGAGGGAAACCTCACCTCCTACTCCGAGATGGAGGGCCTCCACGTCTTCATTTTCGAGGACAACACCACGAGCATGGAGATCGGCTGGCTCTGGAAGACCTATCCCCGGATTAACAGGCAGGTCCGCCTGCTGAGGAGGGGCCCCGCCATCGTCCTGGAGGAGGTCACCGAACCATCAATCGGCTCCTGATACCTCCCCCCGGGAATAAGCTGCCATCACGAAAATATTTAAAGATGCTCGAGCCCATAAAGCTTACGGGAAAGGTGAGACCTTGGCTGGCATCAAGAATAAGATATCAGATTTCTTTCGTGCAACCGCAGTCCTGAGGGCCGAGATGCCCGAATGCGAGGGCTGCAACATGCACTTCAACCGGGAGAAGTACGGCCACGAGTGCGAGTACCCCGGCTGTACGAAGATCCTCTGCCCCAAGTGCAGGTTCTGCAGCAAGCACGGTCAGTGCCCGGACTGCGGAAGGCTATTCCTCGTGGACACCGGCCACGCCTGTGGCGATCCCTACTGTGACAAGCTCCTATGCCCCAACTGTGGGGCCTACTGCGAGGAGCACGCCGAGAAGGAAGAGGAGTTCACGGAGGAGAAGTTCGAGTACTAGTTGCCATCCGGCTCCCCCGCCTAATCCTGATTACCCGGAGGGCTATCGCCGCTGCACCCAACAAGAGCAGTGCATAAACCGGCTCGTCGATAACCTCCCTCAGCCTCAGGGGGTAGTCGCACATGTTTACCGCGGACTCGTACAGGCCCTCCGAGAAGGACTGCCTGGCCCGTTCCAGGAAGAGCTCGTGCCTGGACGTGTCGACACCCATATCACTGGCCTGTGAAATCAGGGACTCGGCGATCTCTATGTACCCCCGGGCCCATTCCCGCTCCGCTACGGCGGTGGCCTCCCAGATACTCGCCACCAGCTCCGAGACGTCGCCCTCGAGGGCGGATTCCATCCCCGAGTAGAGCTCATCGGCCAGGGCCCTCTGTGCCGAAACGTCGGCACCCGCGGCCTCCGCCCTCGTGACGCTCTCGTTCAGGGCGTCCACCTCCGGCAGGACCATCCAGGGCTCGAATGCATCCAGAGACCCGATATCTATTCCCTCGTTTTCCAGCCACCGCTCCACCTCAATCAGCTCTGCAAAGTGCCTCGCCATGACCCTGTCCATCGGCAGCCGGTTACGGGCCATTACCTCTACCGCGGCGATGTGCCCCGGGTATATCTGTGGCCTGTAGCGTGAAAGGTAGGGGTAGGTCTTGGCATCGCGGGCGTGTTCCTCCCCGTCTGTGGATCCATCGACGTGGGACGCCATCCCTATCCCATCCCTGTACATCTCAACTCCCCGCCATATCCTCCTCTGGTACGTGTTCGCCAGCCTGTTCATGTCCTCCAGGGTGAAGGTGAGGTTGTGCTCGTGGGCCATTATCATCAGCTCCAGGTCTATGGTGCCGTGGGAGATGTCCTCCACTCTTCCACCGACCGAGTAGTCCCAGACGTAGCAGTCTACGTCGGGTACGTATACCAGGTGGTCCCTCACGAACCTGGCCATCTTCCCCGGGCGGACCAGGTAGCTCTCGTTCCCCGTCACGTCCGCGACCATCAGCTCGGCCGTTGCAAGAGCCGCGAACTGGTTTATCACCACCAGGTCATCCTCGGCCGTTATCCTCCAGTAGTAACCGGACTCCTCTGATACGTCCGTCCAGAACTCGGAGTGGTACTCTATGATCTCCTCCACCAGCCCCAGGTACTCATCGGCCCTTTTCTTCAGCTCCAGGTTCCCGCTGAGCCTATCATCACCGTATATGCATTCAACCAGCTCAATTACCGGTATGCATATGATCCCGTCGTGGACGGTGTACTCGGCGTAGTCGTACCTGTCGGTCCCCCAGGTCTCGTTGTAGTTGCCCCAGGACGGCCTCCCGTCCGCGTTTACATCCGAGTAATTGACCATGTGGTCGATCCATGACACCGCCCGGTCGACCCATAGCATGTCTCCCGTGAATGTGTATAGCCGCACGAATGAGCGGAGGGCGTGGGAGAGGCTCCAGGCGTACGACCCCGGGTTGTAGGGGTCATCTTCCAGTCGGCCCTGGTGGACGTCCCAAGACCTGTTGGCGGCCTCGATACACAGGTCCAGCAACGGGGTCCCGAGGATGGTTACCCCGGCGAAGCAGGCGTGCAGCGAGAGGATGATAATTGCCGGCAGAATTACCGCCGCGGCTTGGATTTTCAGCATCATGCCGAAAAGCGGTGTCAGCGATAAAAATATGGTGCCGTCGGGCCCGGGCCGGAAGTACCTCGGGACGGTCAAGGGAGTTCTTTTTCAGCGGATTACCCTCACAGCCTGCCTGCACTCCTCCCTGAACTCGCACCTGGAGCAGGCTGGTTTCCGCTGCTTCGTCATCTTGCACTCGATGTAGGACCCCAAATAGCACTGCCACTCCAGGCCACAACCCAGCTCCCTGATAGTGTTGAGTATGGCCCTGCCCCAGTCCTCCGACCACTCTCCCTTGTACATCACACAGATCTGGTTCTCCCTCACTACCACCCTCGGGGGGTCAGGGATTCCCTTGATCTCCGGCGTGACTGAGGCGGGTTTGATCGCGAATATCTTACCTTTGAGCAAAGGCTTGGTATCTTTCGCCATGTAAGGTCAACGCATAACCAATATTTCGTCTGCTGATAACTGTACGCCTCAAGAGTAGTAGACGGCAGGAGCGGGGACCTGCCCGTATGTCCATCGCTCGGCTCCAGCCGAGATTTACCTGTCGAGGAAGGTCCACAGACTATCGATCCCCATCGACGAATCGCGCGTTCTCCATGTCGTGGGATCCATGATATGCCCATGGAGGTGGTAAAGGAGTTCGGGTTGGCCGCCGCCAGAGCGATGGTCAGGCTTGAATTCTCCGCACCTGAAAATTCCACCCGAGGTAACTGCAACCAGCCCGTATTCGGATACGTATAACAGCCTCGGGGGGCAGAAACTCATTCCGGCTCCCCCCCGGTCGGTCCGATCTTCACCGAGCTCATGTCCCCAGCAGTCCCAAGGATGTATTCCCTGATCCCTTACCCCCTGACGCCCTGGCGGTACCTGGCAAAATGGAATACCCTGTCTACCTGCTCCACCCCGCTGGCCGAAAGCTCGTAGATCTCCCCGTCCGCAAATACCCAGCCCAGCTCGATCAGCGGCCCCAAAAGCTCCTTGAACTCCGCCTCGAAGTCTGTGCCCTTCCCCAGCCTGTAGTCGAACTCCGTCAGTATCGGCGCGTAGGGCGGGTTGAAGGTATCCTGGAGCACGGATACGATCTCCTCCCTGGTCGACCTGCCCCTCTCCCTCAGCACGTGGAGGACCCAGTTCCTGAAGGTACCCTGCTTGCTCAGCTGCCAGTCGCCCTCGAGGGGCATGCTGTACTTCGAGAGGTCGGCCTCGCCTCCCCTAATACACGATATTGCCTCCCTTGCCAGGGAGGACCCATCTATCATGATCTTCAGGGCTATGTACACGCCAACGAAGGGGTCGACGAAATGCACACCGAGGAGAGACAGGGCTGCCGCGAGCATCACCACGCCCGCCACGTAGATGTGGTTTTTGGAGTCGATGGACTGGGATATCAGGGCGAGGCTTCCCGAGCGTTTCCCGACGAAACTCTGGTAGAAGGTGAGCACCACCGCCGCGAGCAGGGCGAACCCCTCGACGATTATCACCAGGTATGGCCGGGATATGGCCTCCACCGTGGATGTCAGTACCGCGGCGACCCTGGTCACGGACTCGAGGCCAACCATCAGGCCGGTGAAGAGCATCATCACGACGATGACCACGGTGCCGAGGAGCTCCTTCCTGTACCTGATCCCGGCCCAGACCACCGAGGCAGAGGCCGTGTCGATTGCTGCATCGGCCCCGTCGGCGACAAGCCCAACGCTGCCGCTCAGGAGGCCCGCCGCGAGCTTGACGACGGCCAGCAGGAGGTCCACGGCGACCGTGTTCCGGGCCGCGGCCTGGGGGTTAAACAGGTTCCGATTCACGAAGCGGGCCGCCCTCTCCAGGTCCTCAGCGAACTTCCTGGCCACGACCTCACCTTCCTCCGTTATGAAAAGGAGACCGCCCTGATCCCTTACCATCCCCTTCTCTACGAGGGAGGTGCACTCGCCGTGTATGTCGGGGAGCTCCTGCCTTATTTCCAGGGGAGGTATTCTGTCCGCGGGAAGACCGACCCTGGCGAAGGGAGACTTGAACCTCTCGATGATTGTCCTCACGAACTCCTGGGCGGGCAGCTCGAAGTGGGACTGGAGAACGAATATCGTATCCTCGAGACCCTCCAGAGTCATCGGACCCCTTTTATGCAGGGAGAGGAGTATCATGTCCTTGATATCCCCGCGGCTGTGGCTGTGGTGATCCCTCCTGTCGAACGTGTTTCTATCCCCTTCACGTCAGTATCCCGCGGTGCTGAGAAAAAGGTTGCGGGTACCGGTGGACCACGGGGCCAGGCATGTTATCCAGCAGGGAGTATCCCGTGATCACACACACCGATTTTCGATCTGGGTATATAGCTTGTAAGAGAAGATATAGATTATATAGAGAAGATTATTCAGCTGAAAGCGCTGCCGGCGAGACCATGGAGAAGACGGGCGGGGTTGAACAGGTCTACCAGCTTGACGATAAGGGGGAGGTAACCGAGAGGATACTGACCAGGGTCCGTGAACTTGAGGAGAGCCTCCGGAAGACCGCCGCCAGCATCTACCGGCAACAGTCAACACCCAGAGATATCATCATGGGCAGCATGAGCGCAATGGTCTTGGAAGCCCAGATCAGGGAGCTGGAGTGGGTTCTCTCCCAGCTGGAGTAGGGCAAACCAGATGACCCGGATTGCTGCTGAGCATCCCATTCCCCACTCCAAAAACCACCCGGGCTTTTTCCTCCAACCTTCATTTCACCGGGCTGAGCATCATACGGGGTAACCGCTCCCTTCGATACGTATCGTGCGATCTGACCGTAAGGGCCTCATCGAGATCACACCGTGAGGGCTGACTAGGAATCGGGGGAAAGAGACCCGATGACGGCTTCATATGCAAACCAGTTTTTAAGGCCACCCGCGGATGAAATAGCGGTATGCTACGGCCAATCCTGGCAATCCTTCTCCTGCTACCTATGCCAATCTGCCAGGCCCAGGAGATCGATGTACTCCTCCTGACCAGCGTGGCCAGCGTGACCTCGCTTGGGGAGATGTTCAGCGCCGACCCCCTCGTCGACTACGTCGGCGTTCCCTGCAGGGAGGAGGGACTGGTCGCCAAGGGCGCGGATCCCACTGAGATGATGAGGTTCATCCGCATCTACTTCCCGCGGAGGTTCGAGGACATGAAGGACTTCGAGGTCATAATCCTTAACGGAGCCGAGTACCAGCTCTTCACGATAAGCCAGGACAAGTGGATGTACGACGCTATAAGGGAGGGGGCCGGGGGAATCAACGGACCGAGCGTGCTAAGCTGCGACCACGTCATCTCGATCGCCTGGGCCAACTCCCAGACGTCCAGGGCCTTCCCCAACGACGCCCCGCTGGTAGCGGGGGAGCTGGACGGGGGAAGGCGTTCCGGCTCGGCGCAGGTCAAGGTCAACCGAGACTTCCCGGCACCCGTGCTGACCCCCTTCATCCCGTACGGCCTGGAGGACCTAAGCTTCACGGCCGGGCGTTTCGTGAAGACGCGGCAGGGTGCTGATATTATCGCCTGGCAGGTGGGTGGCGCCCCGGGGCCGGAGGTGGAGTACATGTGCGCCTGGGACTACGAGGAGGGCAGGACAATAACATGCGGAGATTTCGTCGGGTACAGGGACATATTCAGCAACCCGCCGGCGCCCGCTGGGGGAACCGTGCTGATGAACATGTTGCTCTACATCACGAAGCGCGACCTGATAGAGGACGTCGCCCTGTACAGGAATTTAAGGCTCAAGTTCCTGGACTTCAGGTCAAAGATGGCCCTTCTGGTGTCGCTGAAGGATTTCATTGACAGTTTCGGGGCGAACACCGCGGAGATAGACATGGAGATCAAGAGGCTGGAGGGTCTCTACCAGGAGGGCGTCGAATACTACAGGGACCAGGATTTCCTGGTTGCCGAGAACGCCATGAATACGCTGCTTGACGAGTTCTTCGAGCTGGAGAAGCTCGCCGGAAAGGTGAAGAACCGTGCGCTCCTCTGGGTGTACCTGATAGAGTGGCTCGTGACCGTATCCACCTTTTTCGTCTCCGGTTTCGTTCTCTGGAGCCTCATGGTCAGGAAGAGGCTGTACAGGGAGGTCGAGGGCACCAGGTTCGACCGGTAGGACCGGCCACCCCCAAGAATCGAGTGCCCGGACAACGATGACATCCTAGTTGCGCCTGGATATGTAAATGCATAGCACCACCGGTGGAGATAAATGTCCCCGGAACACGCAGGACCACTGATCATGATCAGGGAAGTTACTTTCCCTGCATCCTGAGCTTGGTCACCTGAACGTCCCTGTAGAGCCTGCGCCGTACCATCAGCGTCCAGAGCGAGAAGCCGGAGATGAAGAAGACCGAGGCCGACACGAGCCACTCGATGGCGTATACCCAGGCCAGGGCTCTCTCCTTCTCCCTGCGGGCCTCCTCCTCTGCCGAGGGGAGGCCATCCAGGGCCCTCTTGATCTGGATCTCGCTGTCAACGAAGCTGTGATCCAGGTAGTGGCCGGAGGCCTCGGCGTAGACCTCCTCCAGGGCCGCCACCTCCTCTCTTATCCGGGTGGTGCTCGCCCCGAACCTGTCGATGAACTCGGTTAGGGATACCAGGACCTTGAGCCTTGCCCGGAACTCGGTGAAATACGACTTGACCTTGTGGAATACCTCCACGTCGTCGATTAGCTCCGTGCCCGCGAGCCAGTAGATCATGTTCATCAGCATCTCGGGCGAGTACTGATTATCCGCTGTTCCCGTGGGGTACTTAAGCCAGCCCCCCGGGATGGGGTTGCCTATTGTCATTGACCGACCATCACCGTAATCCCAGGAGACCAGGTAAGGTTCCCTGCCCGGGTAGTTACCCAGCTGCCAGGCGAGCACGCTGGACCCCTGACGGGGTATGACAACCCTGCTGATGCCGCTGACGGTCATCTCGACCCCGAAGGGTATGAAGACGGTGAGCACCGGCTCGGGGTGCTCCCGGTTTATCTGGACCGAGTAGGCGGCGGTGGATGCCCAGGCCCCATAGTTGGCGGTGACCGTGGGGGCGTCGTTGGGAAAGGCCTGCCAGGCACGACCGTTGGACCATGCCTCGGGGATCCCCGCTATCTGGCTGAATACGCTCCCGTCGTTGATGCCCCCTGCCCCATCGTAGACGGCATCGTGTATCCACCCGTCCTGCTTGGGGGTGAAGTAGTCGTAGCCGGGCTTGGCGAGCACAAGGACCCTGTAATCCTTAAACTCCGTGTAGCTGCGGGGGAAGTAGAGGCGGATGAGCTTGAGAATCTCCGAGTCGGGGAGCTGTGGGTCCCTGGTGACGACCACTGAGTAGGTGACCGAGGGCTCACCGTCGAAGAACTTCCTGAATTTATCGATCCGGCTGTCCTGGACCAGGAGCAGCATGTTGATCCTCTCGGCCGCCATGCACTGCCAGGGAATCAAAAGGATTGCGATGGTGGCTATGGTCAGGATCCCCGAGATGACCCGACTCACTTGAGAAATCACCGGGCCATGCACCCGCCCCTGCATTGACAGCCCGACCTCCAGTTTTGCACGAATCGCCAACCCATCACCTGAGAATAATACATTTCCCGAATTAAATGGTGATGGTGGCGACTGGCCTGGATCTCGGGTGCGTGACCTCGAGGTCGTGACTACCAACGCTTCGTCCCGTGAAACCCCGGTGCGTTTAATCCCCCCTGGGTTTGTGAATGCGTGACCTGTAATAATCAAGTATTTTACCATCGAAGATAAGTGGAACAGCATCCCTTTGCACACACCACGACAGTACTATGCTGACCGCCAGGCTGAGGGATCCTTTCCCCTCTCGAAAAATCACCCAAGAGGCCCTCGTGATGTCCAACCTTGATGGGAGGAGCTCGACATGGGGCAGGCCCAAAAGGTCCTCTCCGGCGAGGTTCGCAGCTTCGAACCCCTGACGGCGTTGTATGAGGGAAATCGTTTCCGACCAGATCTCCGAGGGCACCAGAACCGTCTCGGGATCAGACATACTCCGGACTGCCTCCCTATGGTGCACGTCACCTTCAGAGAAAAGCGCGTACAGGATCGAGGTATCCGCTATCCTCATTTGGGCCCACCGTAGAGGTACCGGTCGTGGTTTTCGCTGGCCATCTCGTCATCATCGTGAAAGGTGTGAATGCAACCCAGGTCCACCCTGTCCCCAGGAACGATCCTTTGGAGGCTGACCTTGACAGTATCCCCCTCCTTCAGGTCATTTTCCAGAAGATCCTTCCTTGTCAGCCGGATGCCCATGTCGTTTCCCCAGCGCTTAATTTGGGTTATCAGGTATACACATAATGTGTAAACATATAAAAAATATTTCCAGCAGCAAAAGCGGATTCCATAAATCTCCTCGCAGGGATCACCAGTAGGGGGTTCAAGAAATTCACGATCTCCTGAAGAGGTAGGAGTGCGCAGGCCGAGTATAGCCGATTCCCCTCTGCCTCTCCAGCAGATACTCCCTGGTTATCTCCACTGGCCTCTTAGGCACGAGGTACCTGTCCAGGCCCTCCTCAGAGAGGGAGAAACGCTGCCCCCTCCTGTTTACTACTCCAACCAGCTCGAATCCCCCGTCGATCGAGGCCATGCTGGCGTCCCCGTGGCTGTTGTTTGCCAGGAGGATCCCCCCTGGCTTGAGGTAATCTCGGCAGTACATGGACACGAAGCCGGCGTACTGGGATATCAGAAGGTCGAACGAGCGCCTGGTCTCATTGATGCCCGTTCTATAGTCCACAGGGTGGAACTGTATGGCTGGCTCTCCCTCATATGCCCTGTGCTCCCGGGCATATTCGAGGACCTCCCGGCGCCCGAAGAAGTCCCTTGCCCGCCTATCGGTATCGACATAGACCACCTCGGGAAAGAAGAGGGACGGGGCGATATGCACGAAGCTCCCGGGATAGAGGACCCTGCCGACCTGGAACCCGTCGGCCAGCCCCCGAAATAGCCCGAGCCTCTCGTCTTCCTTCTCGATGTAGTATTTCTCATAGAGGGATAGCGGATCACCTGGCAATCTTCTCGCCCTCCATTTTCGAAGGCCACAAAACCTGTTTAAAGCTATCCTATTCCATCATGGGAGACATTTTTTCGACATTCGTGGTCTCGAATATATTCAGATTCTCTCGATGTTTCACCCCTTTTTAGGGAGAGCCATTTTCAGGAACGTGGTGGATCCCTTACTGTGGTAAGATCTCAAGGCACTGGATGGGGCCTTCGGGGACGGCGCTTCGCCGTGATAGCAGCCATTTCCCTTCTTCTCACCGCCCTTTGCCTGCAGGTGGTGCACTTCTTCACCATCTGCGTATACCAGAGCATCCCGGCATATCTGCGCCATGACAGGCCAGTCGCCAGCCTTCCAGCCGTTTTTCTCGGCAGCGCAGGCGCCACACTCGCCGTGATTGCCCTTATTCTACCGAAAATTTCCCGCGAAAATGATAAAGAGCTGTTCTCAGCTGGTTTTCGCGCGGTAAAATACGCCATCGCCCTCATAGTCATCGCAATGCTGGCGGTCGGGTTGGACTGGGTCTCAAGCGAGGTGCTGGGGAGGGAATCCTTCTACATAAACACCGAGGAGGCGCTCAGGGCCGATGGGGGCAGGTCCAGGTACTCCCGCCGCCAACCCATCACCCCTTGACCCTTTTTACTTGCGGCCTTGGGGGAGCACTATTCTCGGTGCTAGCGGTGGTAAGACCCCCGCCAGCCCTCTGGGCGGGTATGATGTACATCCTCCCCTGCTCTCCCAAACGCCGGGACGGCTAGGAACCGGGCGATCCAACCGCCAGGAGTGTGGACACTCCCTAAACTCCGGATCCCCTGGTGGTCCCGACCTCCCTGTACAGCCTGCGGCGGACCATCAGGGACCATGTCAGGAAGGCCACCATCGCGAAAGTTCCCGTCACTGCCATCCACTCTATCAGGAATACCCACAGCAGGGCATTCTCCTTGACCCTCACAGCATCGGCCTCCACCCCGTTGAAAAGCTCCAGCACCTCAACCTGCCTCTCCATCGCGAGCTCGTACTCCTGGTCGAGGTAGAGGGCCCTCGCCTCCCCATCCATCGAGTCCAGCAGCTCCACCTGGACCTGCATCCTGCCGGTGCTGGCCCCGAATCGCTCTATGAAGTCCAGGAGCGAGTAGAGCATTCCCATCCTGGCCTTGTACTCGGCGAAGTTGCCCCGGATCAGGTGGACGGCCAGCAGGTCTTCGGGGAGTTCCCTCCCGCAGCAGTAAAGCACGATGTTGCTGAATACGTCAAGGGCGTACCTCTCCAGCCCGTCGCTCTGGTCCCAGAATGGGTGGTGGAACTGGTTCGCAGTCGCCCAGATCCTGGATCGCTCCTCCCCGTACTCCCATGAGACGAATAGGGGGCAGCTCGGGTAGCCGAAGAAGGGCAGGTTCTCCGCCGTCGCCCACGTGGTCGTTCCCTGCTTCTCGAACAGGAGCCTGATCCTCCCGTAGGGCCTGATTTCCTCTATTCCAAGCTCCACGAAGGGCGCCAGGACCGGCGGCAGCGACGGGTCCTCGTTCACGTCGATGTCGTATGAAACGATGTCGTACTTGCCGGTGGCTATTATCCTCTCCTGGTCGTGGGGGAAGGCCCGGGGCAGGGCGGTGTTCATCCAGGGGACGAACATCTCCGTCCGCTGGCTCGTCGTGAAGGCCAGTGCCCCGGTTCCCTCCTCCTCCAGGGCACGGTACATCCAATCAACCTGCCTGTCCCCGAAGAAGATCATCATTGGCTGGTCGTAGACGAAGAAATCGTACCCCAGCAGGTCCTCGTAGCTCCGGGGGAAGTAGAGCCTGAGGAACCTGCGGAGCTCCTCCACCGTGTACTCAACGAAGATCGACCTGCAGATCACCAGGGTACCGTCAAAGGCGGGCTCAGAGTTCATGAGTCCCAGGATCGGGCTGTAGCCTGGGTCGACCTGACCTATGGCGAGGATCCTTACGGGTCCGGACATGGCCTGACCCGTGGAAATCATGGCAATCACCCCGATGAAGGCTGCCAATGAGGTACTCCTCCAGCCCGGGATGGTCTTCAGCATGACTTAGGTTACCAACGCCGTCACAGAAATATCGTGTGCAGGCATCCCCTAATGCAAAAACCTGGTTACCCCGGCCGTCCTGTAAGCCCTCCTCCTCACCATCAGGCCCCAGATTAAGGCCCCACAGGCGAGGGAGGTCCCGCTAACTACCAGCCACTCGACGGCGTAGACCCAGAACAGGGCCTGGTCCTTTACCTTAACGGCGTCCTCGTTTATCCCGATCAGCTGGTCGCGGATATCCCCCATGACCTCCAGGATGGCCCCGAAATCCTGGTCGAGGTAGAGCTCGTCGGCCTCCAGCTTGAGGAGGTCCACCTCGTTCAGCCTGTCCTCCAGGCCCATTGTGTTGCCCCCGAATACATCCGCGAACTCCAGGAGGGATACCGTCACGGACTTCTGGAGCTGGTACTCCGCCAGCTCCGTGCGGACTAGGTGGGAGAGCTGGAGGTCCTGGGGTATCGCCATGCCGATCGTCAGGTAGGCCATGTTCACCAGGTAGTCCCCATAGTATTCCCAGTCGTTCATCACAGCCGCACCCCAGCCGGGGTTCCAGTCAGGTGCGTGGGCCAGGCTCGCACCCGCCCCTACCTCCCCGTAGACCAGCACCGGTCCGCGCCTCGATGTCAGCCCTGTCCCGGAGGTCTCCAGTAGGGTGGTCGATGCCTGCCTCGGTATCACTATATTCATGGACTCGAATGTGGGTATGCTCTCCCAGGGAAGGGAGGTGACGAAGGGGTGGTCCTCCGCCCCGCCCGCCGGCCTAGCGAAGAAGGGGCCATCCCCCCAGGACTGATAATCGACGCACTCCACGGGCAGCACGTCCTCCACCGAGGAGCCCCTCCAGGTAGTTCCCCAACCCGCCCCACCGAAGGCCTCGAACCCTCCGGCCATTATCAGGCCCTGACCATCGCCGACCACACCCTCCTTGAACATGGCCATCTGTCTGGTGGTGAAGAGGTGGTGGTCGCAGTCGCTGAGGACGAGGAGGTCCACGCCTCCCTCGTAGGACTCTTTGGTCCTGGGGATGTACATCCGCATGGACTTCTTTATGTAGTCCATCTGGTACCCGCCAACGCTCGCCGGCACCGGTGACACCTGCAGGAAGGGGTCGTTGGAGAGGTCCCGCCAGGTCCGCTGGTACGAATCGCCCACGTATAGCACCCTGCACCTCCTGGTGGCGGGATCGTACCTGAGCTCCCTCGGGTAGACGGTGGGTGAAAGAACCATCGCCAGAGAGAGTGCAAGGATTAGGGCTCCCCGCATACGATTATTCACCATCTCCCACAGGATACCTTCATTATGAATATCTTCCTGCGGGTCGGACCGGTAAAAGCGCTTGACCCGGGGGTCTGTCAGGGGTCTCCAGAATTTCTGCTAATATCCAACCAGCTCCAGAAATCAGCCTGGCTAATTCAAACGTAGCCTTTATCTTTGAGAGAGCACCAAGGACTCCACGCGGGGATTTAACTAAAGGTGGAATGACATGAAGACGGGTAAAATCATCCTGGTTTCTGCGATCCTGGCCGCAGTCGTGCTGCTGCCGGGCGCCATCTCCCTGGAGGAGAAGCTGGGCCTCGAGGTGGAGTGGGCCTTCAACACCAGTGATGTGTTCCCTGACAGGTCCTTCGGCGCCGGCCACCAGGGCTGCATCACGGTCTACGATATCGACGGGGACGGTGTCACCGAGCTCCTCTTCGGTAACCGCCGGGGAGATTCCAAGAGGCTGTGGTGCATCACCGGCGACGGTTACTTCAAGTGGATATTCCCCCCCATTGAGGAGGAGGGGCTCCCGGGCGACCCCACCAGCAAGGTCTCTCTCGTGGACGTTGACAACGACGGGGTTCACGAGCTGGCCCTGGCGGGCAGGGGTGGACGCCTGCACATCATCGAGCCTGACGGCTCGCTCAAGTGGACGTGGGACGAGCCCAACAGGCAGAACATGCACGGCGGTCCCCAGGCCTACGACGTGGACGGGGACGGGCTGGTGGAGTTCTTCCTCAACACCAACGACGGCTACATCCACCGGGTCGACGTGGACCCCTCGGGGGGGCTGGTCCTGACCTGGACCTCTGACCAGGCCGGGAAGGGCAACCAGGGTCACCCCACGATCTGCGACGTGGACCAGGACGGGGTTTACGAGACGATCCACGCCTCCCAGGACTTCAACGTCTACTGCATCGACACGGTCACGGGCGCCGAGAAGTGGCGCTTCGACATGGGGGCCAACATGGAGACCAACCAGGTGATCGTGGCCGACGTGAACAATGACGGGGATTACGAGGTCCTGGCCTGGTGCGTGGCCCCTACCTCGTCGGTGATCTGCATCAGCTTCTTCGGCTCCGAGATATGGAGGTGGACCCTTCCCCGGGAGGGGGTCAACATACGCCTCTGCCAGTGCCTGGCCGACCTGGATGAGGACGGGAGCATGGACATGGTCGTCATGACTGGCGACGCCGCCTACGGGGTGGACGTCGGGGGCGAGAGGGGGGAGACCAAGTGGGAGCTGAACTTCACCGGCATGAGCGAGTCCGGAGTCCTCCCGGAGGGCGCCCAGGCCAACCACTGGACCTCGTACCAGACGATAGCCGACATCGATGGGGATGGTGAGCAGGAGGTGCTCTGGCTGGCGCCCTTCCCAATTGTCACCGACGGTGGCACGGGGGAGGTCGAGGGGTACTACGTCAACGATCACATCGCACGCAACCGCAGGGCCGAGGACGGCGGTGCCTGGGGCGATGTGGACGGGGACAGGGTCTCCGAGTGGATCTGCAACCTGAACGGCAACAGCCACCCCGAGACCCAGACCTACTGCCTCACCATGGGCGGGAAGTTCCCGGCCAGGGCCTACTGGCCCGAGTACTACCACTCAGCGCTGCCAGTTGGGGACCAGCAATCCGCGGAATGGCTAGCGCTGAAGGGGGCATACTCCAACTCGATGTGGTTCCCGATGGAGCTGCAGGTCCCGGAAACTAGCCCCCTTCTTCTTACCATGGCGTTAATGGTGATATCCCTGATTCGGAAAGGGCCATAACCCGTTAAAATGCGCCAAGAGTTATCAAGGCGCGGCGAAGGGGTTTCGGGATGGACGCCAGGGAGAGGGTGTTGTCGGTCCTCGACGGCGAGGTTCCCGACAGGCTTCCCCAGCTCATATACCAGAACCTCCTTCCTCGCGGCAGCTTCGAGCGGCGGCTCAGGAACATGGGTCTCGGGGTCGAATTCCACTGCTCCGTCCATGCGAGCGAGACGCCCAGCGTCAGCAAGGTCTCCCGCGAGGAGGGCGGGTACCAGGTGACGGACACCACGGCTCCTATGGGCGGGCTGAGGTCCCTCAGGAAGCTGAACATGACCTTCCAGAACCCCGGGGGCAGCTGGCAGACCGAGTACCCGGTCAAGGGCGTCGGGGACCTGGAGGTGCTGAACTTCATGCTCGAGGACGCCGAGCACCGGCCCGATTTCGAGAATTACGAAAGGCTCACCCGGGATCTCGGCGGGGACGGCATAGTCACGGTCATGGTAACCCGCACGCCCGCCATGCACCTCATCGTCCACCACATGGGCTACAGGACTTTCTCGGTGCTGCTTCACCGCCACCCGGAGGCCCTGGACGAGACGGTGGCCATAGCCGACCGGAGCTTCACCGAGATATGCAGGATCGTCGCAGAGTCCCCCGCGGAGATCACGTGGATTCCCGATAACATCGACGAGGTGCTGATGCCCCCGGCCCTTTTCGAGAGGTACTGCCTTCCCTACATGGAGAAGTACACCTCGATCCTTCAGAGGGGGGGCAAGAAGGTAATATCACACATGGACGGCAGGCTGAGTTCCCTGAAGGAGCTCGTTGCCTCGACGAGCCTGGACGCCATCGAGGCCTTCACCCCGCCGCCCATGGGAAACCTCCCAGTTCCGGAGGCGAGGGAGGCCTGGCCGGGCAAGGTCATCTGGTTCAACTTCCCCGAGGTGGTATTCCTGGAGCCCCGGGAGAGGATACGGGAGTTCACCCTGGGCCTCATGCGCGAGATGGGGGACGGATCGGGCTTCATCATGAGCATAACCGAGGACATCCACCCCGACCACTTCAGGAAGGGCCTGGGTACGCTGACCAAAGCGCTCCACGAGAACGGCAGCCTCCCCCTGGATACCTGAAAGGCCGTCAGATGTGCTCCTCGAGCTTCGTGACCTCGACCTCGTGGTAGAGCCTCCTCTTCACCATCAGTGTCCAGAGCACGAAGCCGGAGAGGAACATGGTCGAGGAGGCGACGAGCCACTCGATGATGTAGACCCACATCAGGGCCGCGTCCTTCTCCCTCCTCGCGATGTCCTCCGCCTCGGGGAAGAGCACCAGCCCATCCTTGATCGCCATCTCGCTGTCCACGAAGGCGTTGTCCAGGTAGAAATCGGTCGCCACCTCGTATGCCCCCCTGAGCTTGTCGATCTCGTTCTGGATCTTCTGGGTGTTGGCGCCGAACTTGTCGATGAAGTCGCGCAGGGATATCAGGATCCCCAGCCTGGACCTGTACTCGTCGAAGCTGGACTTGACCCTGTGGAAGACCTCGATATCGTCGATCAGCGGCCTCTTGGTCATCCAGAATATCATGTTCATGAAGATCTCCAGCGAGTACTGGTTCTTCGATTCACGGCCCGGGAAGCCGACCCAGCCACCCCCCAGGAACATCCCGGCGGTGATGGTCCTGCCGTTCTCGTACTCCCAGTTGGCGAGAAGGTCGGTCCTGGTGGGATAGTTACCTTTCTGCCATGCCAGAGCATGGGCCCCCTCCCTGTGAACAACCATGCCCATTGCGCCCCCGAGCAACTCACCCTCGACGTCGAACGGTATGAAGGGAGTGAGGATTGGCTCGGGGTGATCGCGGTTGATCTCGATCGTGTAGGGGGATGCGCTCCTCCAGTTCAGCGTATCTACCAGGGGGGCGTCGTTGGGGAATGCCCGCGCGCACTGGGAGTTCGCCCATACGGTCGATATCGGGGATACTATGCTAAACATGCTCCCGTCGTTTATCCCGCCTGCCCCCTCCCTTATCACGTCGTACATCCACTTGTCCTGCTTGACGGTGAAGAGGTTGTACTCGGTCGATGTGAGGATGATGAGGTCGAAGGTCTTCATCTTCTCGTAGTTCCTCGGGAAATAAAGCCGTATCAGCTTCATGTTATCCTCGAGCTTGTCGAAGAAGCCCGATCTCACGATCACCGATTCATATGTCACCAGGGGCTCGAAATCGAAGATCCTTGCCAGGTTTCTTATCGTGTCCGGGTGCCCCAGGATGAGGGTATTTATCCTGGTCCCGCCGAAGCACAGGGGGGAGGATAGGAGGAGAAATGTCAATAAAGCCGCGATGGACGGTGGTTTCGTCCCCATATCTACCATTAGGCTCTCGATGAATAATATAATTGCGGTCAGATCGCGGTTCCAGAACGGGCAGGACCGGCAAAACGATCATTAACCATCAATTACCGGGAGATCCATGAAGATGAAATCACTGATTATCTTGTACTCGTACCACCATTATAACACCGGGAAGGTGGCCGAGGTGTTCGCAGGGGTCATGGATGCCCCGATTAAGACCCCCGATCAGGCGGACCCGGGTGAGCTCCGGGGGTACGACCTCGTGGGCTTCGGCTCGGGAATATATGGCGAGAAACACCACCAATCCCTGCTGGACCTCGTCGATGAACTTCCGCCCAGTCCAGGGGGGAGGGCATTCCTGTTCTCGACCGCCGCGCTGACGGGGGAGGCCAAGGTCGAAAGGGACCACGCTGCCCTGAGGGGGAAGCTTGAATCCAGGGGATACGAGGTCGTCGGCGAGTTCGGCTGCAAGGGCTTCAACACGAACAGCTTCATGAAGTACCTCGGGGGAATGAACAGGGGAAGGCCGAACGCGGAGGACCTGGGGAACGCCGAGAAGTTCGCCAGGGACCTGATGAAGAAAATGCAGGCTCTTCCATGAACCCTAATGCACCCGATTATCACATGGTCTTTTGGGATTTTTCAGACCGTACTCGTCGTCTGGCTGGTGATATGATTAGGGATATGGGGCTGGGAACGACACATTATTGAGAATACATGGGTTGCCGGTTCGAGACGCGATCAGCAGGTGGTATTTGACTTGATTTTCAAGGACGACGAGCCGGTCTTCCCGCTGGGGATGTACTACCAGCCCCATGACGAGGAAGAATGGCGCGTGTGGAAGGAGGCCGGGATCAACCTCCTGCAATGCCGCACCGGGGAGCAGCTCGACGAGGCCGAAAAGAGGGGTGCGATGGCGTGGGTGTCGGTTCCGCTCGTCTGCAGGAGCGATGCCGACGAGAGGACGCTCAGGGAGAAGATCGGTAACCTCAAGGATCATCCCAATATAGTGGCCTGGGAGGCCCAGGACGAATCGATCTGGACCGCCTGCCGGCTCGACATTGGGGTCGTCACGAACCGAATCTACTCGGAACCCCCCGAGGTCAGGGCGGTGATACGCTCCCGCCTGGATGAACTGGTCGACGGGCTGCGCAGGGGCTCATCGATCGCCCGCGAGCTCGACCCGGGACGAAAGCTGTGGCTCAACGAGGCGGCCAAGAGCGACCAGGAGACGCTGGCCAGGTGTCTGCCCTACCTTGATATCGTCGGCTACGACTATTACCCCGTCCCCGAGGACCACAGAAGGGGAAGGCAGATGCGCATGCTGGGGGGCTTCACCGACAGGTTCCGGACGACAGCTCCATCCAAAGACCTCTGGGTGGTCGAGCAGGGATTTACCTGGGGGGCCCTGGACCGGGCCTCCAAGAACGAGAGCACCGTCTTCCACGAGTACAACTCGAACACCTGGATCCCGATGTCGGAGGAGGAGGGAAGGGCGTATCCCGGCGTCGAGGAGCACCGGTTCATGGTCTGGATCGCGATCTGCCACGGGGCCACCGGGCTGCTGTGGTTCGGCTCTGGGTTCGAGGACCGGCCATCCCCCCTTCTCGACGACCTGATGGTCGTGGTCGGCGAGCTCAACACCCTCCAGCCCTTCCTCAACGCGGGCAATATAACGAGCGTCGATATAACAACCGACGACAGGCAGTGCCCCGCCGTCTCTGGCATCTCGGGGGTGTCCAGGCGCGCCGGGGATGGGACGCTGCTCGCCCTGGTGAACGAGGACTACGTGGACCACGACGTGTTCGTGACGGGGATGGACTGGGTCGAATGCGACGATCTCGTCCCGTTGGTAGAGCCGGCAGATGATCTGAGGGATACAAGGGATGGCTTGCTGACAACGATGACGGGTCAGGAGGTCAGGTTGTACCTGGCAAAATAGCCGATTATTCCGCGTGCAATCGCGTTCTGCCCATGTCCCTGTAGAGTCTCCTCCGCACCATCAGGGCCCAGACCACCACCCCGGTGATACTAGCGGTCGAGGTCACCACGAGCCACTCAACGACGAAGACCCAGAACATGACCTGATCCTTCAGTCGAACCGCATCCAGCCCGATCTCGGCGACGCTCCTCGAGATGGCCTCCATGGTCTCGATCGCCCCGGCGTAATCACGGTCTAGGTACTTGGAAATCCCCTCTTCGGCCCGGGTCTCCAGGTCGACCAGCCTCTCGGATATCGGGCTGATGTCGGCGCCGAACCTGTCGGCCCACTCCATGAGGTCGAATACAAGCCGCTTCTGGGATTGGATCCCCGATATCAGGTGCCTGGCCTCCTTCCTCGTCTGGATGTCGAAGATCAGTGGCCTGTCAACGGAGTAGAGGATGAGGTTGGTGATGAGGTCGAACACGTACGGGTTGACGGCCCCCTCGCCCGACCAGCCGGAGTCCCCGCCAGCGCCCCACCATCTCCGGTCGAAGGCACCGGAGGTGACCCAGAACTCGCCGGGATCCTCTCCCCCCGGGCCCCATGATACCAGGAACGGCAGTCCGATGGGAACCATCTCCGCCCACACGGTGGCGCCCTGCCTGGGCACCATGGTGTGGTAGCTCTCCCCGACGATCTTCTCCATCCCAAGCTCGACGAAGGGCGTGAAGACCGGCGGCAGGTTCCCGTTGAAGGAGACCGTGTAGAGCGAGTGCCCGTAGTTCTCGTAGGCGCTTATGGGGACCAGGTCGTAGAGGGTGGTGGGCTGCCAGTCCGATACCCATGACAGGCCGAAGGTGGTGAAGGCTGCCATCCCGGCGTCCCTGAAGGCGTAGTCCAGGTCGGCCAGGCGCTCGGTGGTGAAGTGACCCATCCTGGCATCGATCATCACCATCACGTCGTAGCCCTCGACGAGATCCCCCCTGGTCCTGGGGAAGTAGAGGCGGTCAAGTCGCCTCTTCTCCTCCAGGGTGTGCATGCTGCCTATTGGCTCCGCGCTGTAGGTGAAGAGCGGGTCCTCCATGAAGCACGCCACCAGGGGGTTTCCGGTGGGCCCCGTGCCGCCGATGACGAAGCACGAGATGAGTTCGGATTCCGCGAACGCCTGTGAGAAAAGGGATGTGGTGAGCAGGAGCAAGAACGAAAAGATGAGAGAGCTTCGATGCACCACTACTCCACCCGCCTGTCTGATCGGATGCCCTGATCACATAAATCTATTGAGGCCATCGATCACTCCGGGGGTCTGGATTCTCCATATGTGGTAGATGACTGTGAACCCTCCTCCCTCCTCCGAATACTTATTCAGTCACCACCGATCCGGTGTTACGAGGGAAGATCATGGTACTCGACTGGAGAAACCTGGCCAGACTGGGGTGGGGAAGGGACTTCGGGTCGTGCAACGGGGGATGGGCGTACGACGCCTACCCGGAGCTCGAGACCCTCGACTCCGGCCGGTGCATAACCATCGCAGAGATCGAGGGCCCGGCCGCCATAACCAGCCTCCACTCCACCCGGCATTTCCTGGGGGAAAACGGGCTGACCGAGGGTGAGAACCGGGCTCTGGCCGCCAGAGGGGTAATCCTGGAGATATACTACGACGGCATCCCGGAACCGGCAGTCCGCGTCCCCCTGGCGGACTTCTTCGCCGATGGCTGCGGGGGGAGGGCCGAGCACTTCAGCACCCCCTTCGTGGAGAAGGCCCCCGAGTCCTACAACTGTTTCGTCCCCATGCCCTTCGAGGGGTCCGCCCGGGTTACCCTGAAAAACGACACCCCCCACGACCTGATGAACTACAGCTACGTCGAGTTCGAGCGCCTGCCGTCCTGGGAGGGCGAACTGGGTTACCTCCACGCGACCTGGGACAGGGAAGCCTTCCAGCTGCACGGTGGGACCGACAGACGGTTCTTCCACGTCGACGGGCGAGGGCACCTCCTGGGCCGCTCATGGAGCATCTGCACCGACGAGCCCCTCTTCGGGGACTTCCACTTCGTCATGGAGGGGAACAACGAGTTCCGGCTGGACGGCGAGGAGGAGATGAGGGCGGACTACCTCGGGACCGAGGATTCCTTCGGGTTCAGCTGGGGTTTCCGGCGGCCCTTCGCCGAGGTCTACAGCGGCATGAACTTCGTCCAGAACGGGACACCCTCGATGCTCAGCATCTACCGGTTCCGGGGTGCCAACGTTATCAGGTTCTCGGAGAGCCTGGACCTGCGGATCGACTGGTCGAACGAGTTCAGGTCCAACCGAGATTTCCAGCGGGATTTGGGTCGGCTCCACGAGGCCGGTCGGGGGTGGGTCGACTACGCCACGACCTTCTACTGGTACCAGGAGGAGCCCGGGTTCCGCCACGGCCCCCTCCCCGAATTAACAGACAGGGTGAAAAACATCCTCCACCCGAACCCCATCGACTAGGACCATCGGGCCACAAGCCCATCAAAACCGGAGTCGAAGCTGGCGATCTCATCTATTCCATGCCTTCCCATGAGGACCAGGGATGTAACATCGGTGAAGGTTAATAGTCGGTCGCCGAGAGCCCTGAACCTCTCCAGGGTTTCACCAAACTCGATTTCCGATACATGCAGTACGGTGATTCTCTGGGACTTGATAACGAAGTTCCCCACATCAAGGGCGAGATCAGGGTTCTTCGTCCTGACCAGAGTCAGCGTTATTGCCTCATCAAGCACAAAATCCGATGTAAAGACGTTGCCATGATTACCGATAATTGCCGATCGCATTATCTCCCTAGCCCTTTCATGTTGCCCGTCAACCGAGTTCCGTACCGCCAGCAGGACGCCGGTATCTATAAACAGTGACAATCAATCGGCTCCGTATAGCCACCCATCGATGTTTCTTGAGAGATCGCTTATGCCCATGTCCCTGGGTTTATCCAGCATTTTCCAGGCGTAGTCCTCTTCCAGCGGGACGCGTCCGATCAACCTCTCGGTAAATTTCTCATCGGAGAGAGCATAATCGACCGCCTTTCCCAGAACTTCCTGAAATGGAATTTTCATATCATGTTCGATCAGCAACCGGGCGAGATACCGCTCGAGCTTTCTCTTCTGATCTCTCCCTATCTTTACGGTTTCCACCATAATTACACTAATACACTAGTAGTAAATAATACTTAAATATAGCTCCCCTTCAGCTAAACCTACACTAGGAATGCAAGCAGCACGCAGAACGCCGCCTGCGATATGAATATCGAGTACACGATCGCCATCTTCCTGCTCCTCTCGAACCGCTGCTTGCCCATCGCGGCGATGGTGAGCAGGACGACCAGCAGGACGAAGGGCCAGGCGTAACCCTCCCCTCCCGGCCAGCCATCGACCAGGCCGAAGATGACGTAGGAGAATATGAAAAGTGACAGCACGGCGACCAGCTGGAAGGCTGCGAAGGCCCTGCGGGATATGTAGGTTGGCCCGGGATCCTGCTTGTCCGCCGGGACGTAGGTCCTGAAGTCAAGCCTCTTTCCCCGCAGCCAGAACTCAACGGTGTTGGAGACGTTCATGTAGGGGGTCAGCCAGAGGACGGTGAAGGCGGCTGCCAGCATCCCGGCCTCGCCGACCGGGAACGGGTCCAGCTCCCCCGCCAGGGCCGCCGCGGCGCCCAGGCCAAGGCCGCCGAAGAGCCCTATGGTGTGCTCGGCCATCTTCCAGGAGGGCAGTGACAGTCCCCTCCTGACGCAGAACCTGTTCCACAGCGCACCGGCCTGGTAGCCGAACCCGAAACCGAGCCAGCCCAGTGCCCCGCTCGCAAGCACCACCGTGTCCCCGGGGCCGAGGTAGAAGTAGGCGATGGTGGCGGCCGACCCGCCCAGCACCGCTGCCCAGGTGTCACTTCGGGGCGGCGAGAGGTGCAGGTCCAGGCCCAGCACCAGCAGCTTGTACGAGAGGAAGGAGGAGAGGGCGGCGAGGAGCCCCCAGAGCGCCAGGTCGGACAGGGCGTACTCCACGTCCGTCATGAGCAGCCCCAGGGCCACCCCGGGGAAGAGGCCCCACATGCCCCCGACCAGGAAGACTCCGGCCAGCCCGAAGAGGGGGGACCTTTCGTAGGACCAGTCGTGGTAGCCCTCGTTGCCCGGGATCTCGCCACGGACGTATCCAACGATCTTCAGCGTGCTCAGTGTTCCCCCGATGGTGAGGCTGACCGCCAGGGCGGCCCCGAACAGGACCATCTGCCAGGCGTCGGGCGATGATCCGAAGGCCATCCAGATTGCCATGCCGCAGAACGCGCCCGGGACCATGGCGCCCCACCAGTGGCCCCATACCCCCCTCAGGCCCCATCCCAGGGAGGTCGACACAGAGACAAGGAGCAGGCCTGCCACCAGATCCAGCATGGCGGGGGCCATGCGCAGCACCCTTATTAATCATCCTCCACCGGCAGTGTCCTCCCCAGTTGGATGAGGCCCGACCGAAGTGTGTTATCCCATAATTATTTCGTGGGGGGTTTTTGGGTTTTTTGTTTTTAGTCATTTTGGTTCATCTCGGTTTATGGGTGGGTTTGGTAGAGTAGGTGGCTGGCTGTTCCCAGGGTTCTCTCCATGCTGAGCTTTGCCCAGAAGGCCTCATCAGGCGTGGTCAT
>Ga0180434_10002634_pt1 | contig 23588 bp, 24 predicted proteins | sample SS_ome_7_FD_132453 | JGI IMG/M metagenome (GOLD analysis project Ga0180434, IMG submission 132453) | Hypersaline lake sediment archaeal communities from the Salton Sea, California, USA - SS_1_D_2 metaG | ecosystem: Environmental > Aquatic > Non-marine Saline and Alkaline > Hypersaline >... | reverse complement strand
TATGGTCGCTGCCCTGGGTCTGGAAGACACCACGTGCACCAACGAGGTTGTTCCACGGGTGAACGTCTTCGCCATCACCGACAGCCGTAGGAGTCGTGCTGTCAGCTACACCGAGGACCCTGAGGCCGGTCACTGCGGTCGCTGCACCGTGAGTACCCACCGCGTCGGCTAGCAACTCCACGGCGGTCTTTATGGCTGCCAGCGCCGCAGCACTTACCCCGGAGGTGGCGACGATGACCAGAAACTTCGATCCGTTCGTGAACGCGGCCCCGTCCATAGTCATGACAGGCGGGGCGGCGTAGGCGGTCGCGCAGTCCTTGGCCCAGATCATGCGCGGACGTGCAACGTTCGGCAGCTTCTCGATCACGCCTACGATCTGAGTGGCGTCCGTGATCGTCGGAATAGATGCCCCACCGAGCGTGAGTGATTCGGCCGACGTCCAGGCCGCCGTGAATCCACTTCCAGGGTACGAGATATAGATCCCGCTTCTGCCGAGCAACCTCAGCATGTCGAGTACGTAATCCATGTTGGGATCTCCTATGGCTTGATCAGGGCGGTGCGGGTATCCCTGACGCCCATCCGGTCGTTGCTGAGAACTTCGCCCCCGGCGGCGGAACGCATCGTCGCCTTGCCGTTGCACTTGAGGTTTGCCGGGGCAGCAGTGAGGGTCACGACGCTCTCGTCCGTTTCCCCGCGCTGGTACGTGAACACCGCACCGGCGGCCGTGGTCTCGATCTCGATGGTCTTGAACGCGCCAACCAAATCCAGACCAGTGGCGTTAAAAACGTCCATGGCTGTGACCGCACCGCCTACGCAGATTTCACACCTGAGAGATGAGACAGGGTTCGAGGGATCGTCCACCACCACCGCGACCCAATCATTGCCGGCGGGGAGGTTGAACAGTCCAGCGGCGATAAAGTCGGGGACCCCCGCAGGGGCCGCGTCGATCTGGATGCGGGTGATGAACCTGGAGTTGCGCAAATCGAACCACATGACATCGCCGGAAAGCCCCGCCTCGTTGCCTGCGACGGTCGTGTGGGATTTGACCCCTATGGCATTCGCGAATGAGGTGTCATCCACACCGGCAGCACCACCAGGCCAGTCGGTAACGAAGGCCATGACTCCGGCCCGAGTCACGAAGTCATCGTAGTAACCGGAGATCCTCAGATCATTGAGACGCCACTCGTGGCTGTTGATGTCGGTGGAGCCTCGCTCGCCCACCGTCTGGGCCAAGAGGACCACGTTGTCGCAAAGGTTGTTCCACTCGTCGTTCGCGATTCTCTTGAGCCGACCGAACTGCAAAGCGGCGACTTGCTTGACCTGCCCAAGGGATCCGAGTACGCGAGACGGGAGGTCTACGATGTAGCTCTGACTCATCAGAAGCCTCCGATGTCACCGGAGAAGCCAATCACTCCCCAGATGTAGATCGCCGCACCGCCACCGCTGTAGAACTTGAGTTTGCCGTCTGCCTGGTCGACGTAGATCACCGAGGTCCCGACAACGCCCCATGAGGCGCCCCCGAAACTCGCTGCCGACCATGTCCGGAGATCCCACTGCTCGCCGATGCCAGCACCGACGAGAGGAACCGGAGGAGCTGCGAGCGTCGACCCTTTACCGGTGTACCCCCAAAAACGAACTCCCTCGAAGGTCGGAACGTTCGTCGACCCGACGAAGGCATTTCCTCCCGGCATCCCTTGTGCTGCGTTCTCACCAGCGACCCACCCTTCAACGTACCGGTCTCTCCAGTCTCGAGATGTGTCAAGGTCGGTGTGACCGGCTGCACCGATCTGGTGATGGATGCCGATCTTGACCTCTCCGATCCTCTGAGTCGGCAGAGTGGTCTGCTTCACCCACCCGGGCGGAACGTTGTTCGTGCAGGAGTCGGCCCACCGGAGCTCCACCATCGCGTCCTGAATCTCGTTCATCTCCTGACCGAGTATGTCGTCCGGGTCGACGTATGTCTTTTTGACTGGGTCCATGCTTCCTCACGAGTAGTTGATCAGGTTCTTCCCGGTCTTCTCTGGGCCGTTCCCTGTCTTGAAGATCGTCGGTGTGTCAGCTGCCGTCCCGACTCTCACTCCCCCCGCGTAGCCGGGAGCCGTCGGTGGCGCTTTGTCTGAGCCGTGCCGAACATGGGCAGGCTTCCACCGGTCGACGATCTCGTTGATATCGTCTCGCAGGTCGACGTCGGCGTGAGTAGCCTCGGAGACGAGCGTGTAGAACTCATAGACCCTCTCCGGGTCGAGTACAGCCTCGAGTGCGGTACGCTCGAGGAGACTCAGCACGACGGCTCCTGAGAGGTTATTGAGCGCCTCGATGATATCGGACGGCCTCGCACCCATCGCCGTCTGACAGTACGCCATGAGGCGCTCCAGGCGCTCTCCCGTGAGCTGCCCTACGGGTCCGGGAGGGACGTTCTTCAGGTACTCCCAAACGTCGATCGAGTGCTCTGCCATGTTCGGGTAGGCCTGCTCGAGCGTGGCCTCGACGTAGCTGATCAGATCGGCGAAGTAGCCGGCGCGGATAGCGAGGAACAAACCCCAGTCCGTGGGGTCGTCTTCTCCCCCGTCCTTCATCGCGAGTTCGCCCCACTCGCGGCCCAGGGCGCGGACATATCGGCCGATGTTGCCTTCTTGGCCGAAGACGTCGCCGAAGAAGTCGGAGTAGGCGCTCATCAGATGTACGTGATGTAGACCCGCTCGTTGCGGATCAGGTACTTCGCCGCCGTGGGGGTCGTGTCCCCGGCCGGGAGCGTGATGGTCATGTTGAGCACAGAGGCGAGGCTCTGCACCGTGTCGAAGATGTCAGCCAGGAGCAGATCGGTCGGCTCTGCCGGGCTCGGCACGGGTCTCCTCGTGGCCGGTGTCGTATCCCCTGGTGTAAGTCCATCGAACAGGGAGAGGATCGCTTCGACCTGCCCCTCCGTTCCTGGTCCTGCAGGCTGGACCCCGGCTGCTACGACGTCGATCACGAGAGCCGGAAGCGTCTCCTCTATCTCGATGAGGTGGTTCGGGGGGGCTGCGGTAGCCGAGACGACTGTGACGACCATGGGGATCCAGTACGTGCCGTCGTAGATATTGATGAGTAGGCGATCACCTTTCGTCAGGGCCGTAGGATCGGCCGTCACCTCGAGGCTCGTCGTGGTCGGGCACGGAGTTACAGCCGTGAACGAGAGGGCGTGATCCGCCTCGTACCCTGAGGCCGGCGCGATGTCTATGTCGATGGGCTCTGCCTGAGCGGTCGGGTCTCCCACCCCGGACGCTCCCAGAGATGGACGCAGCCCCAGATCTGCCGTGACCGGCCTCACCTCTTCGTCGAGTTCGTCCCAGACGAGGTTTTCGTCCGCGCTGAAGCGCGAACCGGTAGGGGCGTCATCCGTGATCCCCGTTCCCAGACACACAACGTCAACGGTGCCAAGCCCTCGGTAGAGCGGGTAGACGTAGGCCCTTGCGCACCCGCCGACGCCCTGAGCGAAGTTGAGATAATGACCCCAGTTGCCACCACCAGGGGGGTACTGGAGCCAATCGAGGAGCCTCTCTCGTAGCTCGTCGTCGGTCTCCTCGTCGCGGGCCCCTGCGAGAGCGGTATGCACCACGGCCTCATCGTCGATCCCCGAGATAGGAGAGACGAGTGTCAGCGTATCACCGACGCTCTTGTTACAGCTCTGTCCCGTGGAGACGCTGCGGATCTCTACGTCCGTGACCAGCGACAGAGGGGGACCGGGCCAATCGCCAGCGACGACCGCCGTGGGTAGCTCGTACACGTTCCCATCATCTCCGACAAGCCGAGTGTTCGCCGGGATCGGCGTGTAGTTCGTCCCATAGAACGTCATCTGCCCCGAGGTCGTTCCGCTCGCAGCCTGACGTCTCTTGTCCAGGGGGAGCCACACGGCAGCGTGACGGTCGAGATCGTCACCGGAGGCAGTCGTGACGAACATGGCGGCATAGACGGCCTTGATCCTGGACTGGACGAGGTAGGCCATCTTGCTCATGGCCTGGCCCTCGAGCCAAGCGTCGGAGCCGCGGGCAGTGCTCACGTTCGGGAAGAACGTCCGATACCAGCCGTCCCAGCGCTCCTTCATCTCTTCGAGTGTTGGCCAGGTGATTCCCATATCAGTTGCTTCCGTATGCGATGGAGCTGTTCCAGTAGAGCGGCTCGGACGATCCCGCCGTCCACTTCCACCCGAACAGCAGAGCGTTCGGGTTCTTCGGATCGACGTAGCAGTAGACGACCTCGAACGTGTCCACGATCCCGTCGTCGATCACGTGCTGTGCCGACGCCTCCATGTAGTCGGAGAACTCGTCCGGGGTCATCGAGGAGATCTTCTCGATGAGCCACGCCTTGTCACCCAGATCCCGGTCTCCAGGCACGGTCCCGTGCTTCGTCATCGTGGCAAGGAAGAGCTGCGTAAAGCCGGTCTCGTCAGTGGCCCAGCCGCCATCCTCTCGCACGTAGCTCCCGGTCGTCGGGTCGATACGTCTGGTGAGCCTCTTGCTCACGTGATGCCACCCGTGACCGGGATCTGTTTCGCGATCAGAGGGGCGAGGCAGTTGTTCGCGGTAGCCGGGTCACGCTGGATACCAGCATAGGCCCCCGTCGTTTCGACAGTGGCCACGGCGCTATCAAGCTCGGCGTTCGCCTCGAACTCGTCAACTACGCCCTTGGCGATGGAGTAGCAGACGAGCTGCCACATCTCTTTAGCGTCCGCACTCTGAGCCGTGAGATCGTAGCCCATCTCCGCGAGCCACTCGGCACAGAGGTTATCGTAGCAACGCTTCGCCAGCCCCGTCGTGCAGGTCTTGTTTCCGATTACGAGTGCCATCACGTCACCTTGTGCCCATCGGTGGATCCGATATCTCCGATATCCCCGAGGTCATTAAAGGGGGCCACCGGGGGGCCGCTCTGTCCTGGGCCAACCATGACCCCGCTATTACAGTGTCCCGCAAACACCGCCCTTGGCCCAGTCATCGCCGTATTCCACCATGTGGTCGTCTTGTCCTTGCGGACGATGAGCCCACCGCTACCGATCCCGACGTGAACGATCGTGCTTATGCACCTGACCGCCGATTTGCCGGTCGTGTCCGATGTGTTGAACATCGCCGTCTCTCCCTCGTCGAGGTCCGTGGGCGCTCCGTCGTCGTCGTCGATTCCGAGGATGATTCCGAGGCTCCCGACCCACGGGAGTTCGAGGACGAGGACTTCAGCGCCAGCCTTGCAGCGGTGTTTGAACCCTCCAGGACCGAGATTCCGAGCCGCACGCCATATCTCTTTCCCTGTTGCTGTTTCATCTCGATCTCCTTCAACCTGGACCTCGCGGTTCGTGGCGTCCGACTCCTGGACCACGGTGCCAATCGAGAAGTACTTCTCGATCATCCCACCTATCAGCTCGCGGGCGCTCATGACGTCGGGACCTCTATGATGCCCTTCTCCTGGAGCTTGACCTTCGTGGTCGGCCCGGAGTCCTTGTCGTAGTCGAGTTCGAGCTGGGTGCAGTAGAGCTGGCTGTGGACGTTGCAGGCCGGCGAGTCATCCCAGACATCGAAGACGGTGTCGAATGCGAAGAGGTGATCGCCTTGCCCGAAGCCCGTCAGCGTGTAGTCGTAGGACGTGCCCCGGATCATGCTCTCGTACAGGATCCGGTCTGCGACCCTCTGAGCCTCCTCGATGCTGTCGATCTTGTGGTCCGTGTGTCGCCACGGCCGGTCAACCTCGAGCGCCTCGAGATAGGTGTCGTGAGCCTCCGCCCTGATGGGCGTCTTGCCCTGGCGCCCGAAAACCTTGACGACCGAGTATCTCTGCCCGGGAGCCTTCTCGCTCGAGCCCTCCTCGACGTTGTTCATGTCGGGAGTGCGCTGCTCTGGGAGCGGCTTGCCGGGCACCCTCACGGCCCGCGTGATGTGAAACAGCGGGGCCTGGTCGTAGTTCGGCAGGCCGATGATGAACTTACCGTCAGCGGCGAACCAGCCCATCAGGTTCTGGCTCTTGAACAGCCGGGCCAGAAACGACATCCGGGTGTCATCGGGCTTGGGCCTGACCTCCTTGTTGATCTTGCGGTTCCGGATGACGTTCGTGTAGGCGGTCAGCGTGGAGTTCTCGGTCTTCTTCGGCTTGCCGATGACCTGCTTCCACCACTTCTGCTTCTGCGCCCACTCCAGATCCGTGTCCGCGAACTGGTACTTTTTCTTCTTCGTGGAGACGACGACCCGATTGTCCTCGTTGCCGATGACGACCTCGACGTCGTATTTGCCGAGCACGGCGTCCACCAAGTCGAGCAGGTAGACGTTCTTGTAGTTGAATCCCTTCGGCAGGTCCTCGTCCTCGACCTGCTTTCCCATGTCATGGCCCACGAGGTTGATCGTGGGTCCCCCGACTCCCTCTTTACCCTTGACCTTGTCCAGGAGCCCCGTGAGCTGCTTGGCCCCATCGACGAACAGCTCCACGCGCTCGAAGGCTTCAGCGTAGCCCTCTAGCCGCCTGATGATCGGCTCCGGCTCTACCCTCGGGTCCCAGCTCGCCACGTCGAAGCTCATGTCGAACGCATCCGAGGCGCTCATCATCCCGTGCGTGACGCTGATGCGGTTCCAGGTGTCGATCAGGACGTCGGCGATCTTCAGCTCGACGATGTGTTCGCCAACGAGGCCGCTCATGCTGGCACGATCAGGAACTGCCCGGGCTGCACCGAGAGCGGGTCCCCGATGTCGTTGTACTGCAGCACCTCGTCCGTTGTGCAGCCGCACTCGGCGGCCACGTCGAGCAGCGTCATCTCCCGCACCACCGAGTAGTAGGTGAGCGAGGCCTGCTTGCCTGTATAGAGATCCGCTGCGTCGATCATGAGACCCGTCAGCGTGTACGCCTCGGCGACGTAGTCCCACCGGGTCGGGTCCACGGAGTCGTCGATGGTTTCGGCAAGGGCGATGATCGACTGGATTGTTCCAGCGAGGGAGGTCTCCAGGAACTGGAGGGTCAGGGTGGGCATGAGCAGGACAGCGAGGAAGGAGCCGACGTTGTAGGAAAAGGATGCCGGGCTCGTGAACCCCAGGGCCGTGTCCATGGTTGAAGCGAGAGTTTCGGCGCGTGCCTCGGGGTTGAGGATCTCGACGATATTGCTCCACGCCTTCTCGTTCGTGGAGACCTCAAGAAAGGAGAGGTTGAGTGAGATCTGATCCGGGTCTGTCCCCCGGATCTGATCATTGCACATCGTCATAAGCGCGTTGATCTCGCCGTAGACGGGATGGACGAACGGGCCAGGGCCGATCTCGTCGTACGCGGCAACGAGCTCGCGCATCTGCTTTTTCCAGTCGTTGCCGAATGCCGGCGTTGCGATCCCCTCGATCTTGTGCAACCCGAACACGGCCGTCATGCCGATGGTCACGGGGCGACGGGCCCCATCCCAGACGAGTCCACCGGGGCGGTTCGTGTACTCGACTGAGCGGTGGCGCTTCGAGCGGTTCACGCCGGCCTGCAGCACGTAGGGAAACTCGACGCCCTTGTAGGACGCGATCCTGATGGTGGCGGGGTCCCAGCTCATGCCGGATCCATGACTGTGGCGTCGGCTGGGGGGCCGCCGGGCTGAGTCTTCACCTTAACCTCAGCGTTGATCTTGTTCTCGGCGAGACCCTCCTTGACTCCATCCTTGAGGGCCTGTTTGAACGCTTGGAGGCCTTCCGACTCGTACCCGCTGCCGGTCAGGCTCTTGGTTCCGAACTCCTGCCCGGTATCAGCGAGGTGCTTGGCGTACTCATCGTAACGCTCCTGCTCGTTCCAGGAACGTTTCGATCGTGACATGGCATCATAGGCGATGGCGAGCTGATCTGTCTCGTCCATCTTCTGGAACCTGTTCCAGGATGTACGGCGACCGATTGCGGAGTGGCCCTTCTCGGTCCCCATGTACCACTTCAGAACCTCCTTGTCCTCGTCAGAGAACACCATCTCCTTGCCCTTGAGTCCCTGCTCCATGCCGAAATATACGGACATGATGCCGGCGCGTGCCTTCTTGTCCGCGTCTGCATATTCCTGGGTGCGGGCCGCGCCGGAGTCTTCGGCCAGTTCCTTGTCTGTCTTCGTCTTCTCCCGCTTTATGCCCAGAAGATCCTTGATCGCTGGAATGACGATGTTGCTCCAATCATCTACCGTCTGATCAACGACACCACTGAGGGCCCCGATTGACATGGAGAGGTTATCCATAACTCCGATGGCAAGATTCAGCGCCGTTTCGTTCGCCAGCAAAGCATCACCGAACCCCTTCGCGCTCTCCTTGAGCTTCGCCAGCGAGGAAGCCGTATCGGTGTTCGCGTCCTCGAGGTTCTTCATGAAGTCGCGAGTATTGCCGTCGAGCTCCAGGATGGCCTTGAATGTGCCACCGCTCCTTATGAGCTCGGACATGGTCGAGACGGCTTCCTCGGAGCCGAAGATCGTCTTTAGGAGTGCGGCCTGCTCGCCGGTACTACGGCCCTCCATCCCGCCGATCACATCGTTGACGATGTTCGACAGGCTCCTGAACTCTCCGTTCGCGTCCTTCGTGGCGACGTTGAGCTCGTCCATCATCCGCTTGCCGACGTCGGCGTCCTTGAGCTTCGCCAGCGTGCCCCGCAGGTAGGTCGTCGCCCGCGCCGGGTCCTGGATCTTCGCGGTCAGCGCTTCGAGAGCGGCCGCGACGTCCTGGACGTTGTCGACCCCGCCCGTACCAAACTGGGCAGCCTCGGCCAGGAGCTCGGGGAAGACCCCGCCCATCTCCCGAAAGCCAATGGAGCCCATGTTCGCGGCCTGCTCGAGCATCGCCATCGTCTTGAGCAGGTCCGGGCCGGCCACCTTGCCAGTCTTCTGGAGCGCGGCCATGAAGCTCATCGTATCGTTCAGGCTCATCCCGTAGGCGTCCGAGACGAGCGCGGCGGTCTTCAGGCTGTCGTTGAACGAGCCGTCCGCTGCCATGTCCTTGACGACCGCAAACTTATCCTGGATTGCCTGCAGCCCCTCAATCTGCTCTACGCGAGACGCCCCGTATTTCGATGCCGTCTCGTCGACCGCTTTGCCCAGGGCGATCTCTTGCTCCTTCGTGAGGTTCGCGCTCCTGGCTAGCCTGGCAACGGACTCCTCGACGTCCATCGCCTCGCCGAAAACCTCCTTGGCTCCGATGCCCCCGAGAGCGGCCACGGCGAACGCGCCGAGCTTGAGGAACATCGCCTTGCCCTGCTTCTCCCAGTCCCCGAACGCACCCTTGCCGGCCCCGGACATCTTGGCCTTGATGTCCGCAGGCATGGTCGCCATGAGCCGATCCCAGGAGGGATCTTTCTGGAGCCCAACCGCGAACTCCAGGATTTCATCATTCGATCCCATGCACCACGCGCAGACCGCCCTCTAGACATGTGGCCATCTCCGGATCGGCCAGCTTCATGTAGATCAGGAGCTCTCGTCGGCAGAGGTCGACCGCTGCTCGACCAAAGAAATGACGCAGTGGCGTAGCACGTCGGGCTCGATACCTTTCAAGGTATCCATCAAAGCCGCCTTCGACCCCGCTTTTTTTTCCAGCACCTCCAGTAACTGGACGGCCTTCGCGGCCCCGCTCGGAGTGTCGACGTTCGGGTCCATCTCGTTGGTGAACGTGGCCATCACGCGGATCAGTTCCTGCGTCTGGGACGCCGTGAGCTGCTCTCTCATGTCCTCGACGTCGTGGCAGAGCTGAACCACCGGAGAATCGGGTTCCGCGCTCTCGGCGGTCACCAGACAGCGAGAGAGACACCTCGCGTAGGTCTCCTCGGTGAACATGGCAAGACCTCGGCTCACCTCCCCGTCGCGCTTCGTGATGTCCACCTTCTCGTTGACGACGAGATAGCGGTGGGCCCCGATCCGCGCCTGCTCCATGTCGTAGTCGCTCGGGACCCGGATGCCGATCTTCTGCTCGGGGTCACCGGGGAAGTCGACGACCTTGACAGGGCGCTTGCCCGCCCTCATTGCGGCGAGTGGAGACTGTTCCCCCATGGCTCTACCCGATGCTCTTGCCGACGAAGCCGACGTCACTCATGTCGTCCACGTCCACGCCACCGTCGCGCTTGTAGGAGTTGAGGATGCCCTTGTACATGGGTTTCCACCCACCGGTCTCCCAGACCTCCATGACGACGATAGAGCCGTTCTTGACCGCGGCGCGGTAGTTCTGCTCCTCGCCTTCGACGAGCACGGCATTCGACCACGTGATCGTTCCGTTGGACGGCTTCCTGGAAACAGCGCTCACGCCGACGCAGTCGATGATCGAAGAGTTCGACTTGAAATCCTCGGTCCACTTCGTCAGGGCGATGAGGGGCTGGTTCTCGTACTTGATCTGGGCCTTGCCCGTGCGTGTGACTATCATCTCGGTCTCCTATCAGCCGACCTGCTCGGCCAAGCCGGCGCTCATGAGGAAGTGGTCGATGACATCGAAGGGGTAGACGTAGTCCAGCCTGTTCGGGTTCGAGCCGTTGATCTCGGCTACAATGCTGTCTCTTGTCTCCTCGACCGTCCCGGCCTTCAGGTGATCGGGGTCGTACTCGTCGAGCTTCTTGTAGATGAACGTCTCCCACTGATCCGGCGTCATCGTCTTCTTCGGCAGCGGGGTCTCTGGATCTTCCGGGTTGTCCTGGAGCTTGAAGCCGTTGAACCCGAGAATCGCGGAGGCGAGGATGTCCGCGGCCACGGTGTCGCCCGCGTCCATCTTGTGAGCCGCCCACACGCTCAGGTCCGCGTGCCCGGCCCCGTCGGTGTGCTTGCTCGTGATGTTGTAGACCGCAGCCACGGTCCCATCCGTGAGGGGCTTGAGCGGGCTCACGCCCTGGTGCAGCGCGTTGTCGATCTCCACCGTCGTCGGGTAGTCGGCCGCGTCCTCGGGGGGGACCACGCCGAGCAGCTCGGCGTTCGCGAGGTTCGCCGTGATGTCGGAACCCGTGGCCTTGAGTCGAACGCCTCCCCAGGCTCCCGCGATCTCCCAGGGCGGGGTGTCGCAATGCAGGCTCTTGATCTGCATCCGCTCGTAGTCGAGCGTATCCGCCAGCGTCTCGGCCTCGGTGAGCGTGGCGTTGAACCCGACGATCGCCTGGTTGCGTAGCCCCACATCGGCCTGCTCCGCGGCAGTGAGACGGGCCTTGAGGCCGACCGTTGCGGCCGCGAGGACCGTCCCGATGTTCGTCACCGGGACGATGTAGGTGTGCTGGGTGGCCAGCGCAGCGGCGAAGGCGCTCGAGTAGTCCGGCTCATTGGCCCCGCTCGCCAGGTGATTGTCCGTGGGCTCGGTGAACGTGATCCCGGCAGCGTCCGTCGAGCAGCGCACGAAGATGGAGTTACCCATGGTGCCGAGGCACTTGGCGTCCACGGTCACATGGGGCCCGGCGATGTCCACGTAGCTCGTCACCGGCAGATCCGGATTCGTCTCGTCGACCGGGTCGGCCCCGTCGATGACGTCCGTGGTGTCCGCGGCAATATGGACCACCGGGACCCCGGAGACGTTGATGCGGTGCGCCTCGAACTGGGCCTTCAGGTCCTTGAGCAGGACCACGGCGGTGTCCAGGTCGGAGCAGGCGGCTGCGGAGACAGCGTTCGCCGTATCGGCCTGGCCGTGGCACGGGCCACCGCCGACGAGGACCCGGTGCGCCTCGTAGCAGGTGCGAATGTCGTTGGCCAGGGTGATCGTCGTGGCCAGGTTCGTGGCGGCGGCTGCGGCCACGAGGTTCCCGGGGTCCGCTGCGGTGTGGTAGACCGCGCTGTTCTTGTGCGTGTTGTAGTCCAGCTTCAGCTCGTTGGCGAGCCGCTGGGCCATCACCAGCCTCGTAGGGTTGATGATGAGATTGAGCTTCTCGCACACCATCGTCGCCGTGTCGCCTACCTCGATGGTCGTGGTGTACGTGCGACCGGCGATCTTGCAGGTCATGATGCCCTCGCTCGTGGCCGTGCCGGCCGGAACAATGTCGCCCGTTGCGGCCACTCCGGCCACATCGTCCTCGGTGATGACGAGCTTAATCGGGATGGTTCGGAAGTTCAGGCGAGCGAACCGGCACACGGAGGCCGTGAAGCCCCCTTTGCCAGCCAGCAGGTCCGAGTGATCGTCATCCTGCACGTCGTAGACGGTGTTCACCGTCGCCGTGCCGTCGCTGGTCATGGGGCCAGCTACGAGGATGTGGCGCGCGTCCGGCTTCGGCCCGAATGCGCCGCCGTACTGCACGAACATGAAGTGACCCGGGAGCAGCGTGCTCGAGGGAATTCCGGTGGCGATGGTCATGTCTCTACTCCTCCTCGGAGAGGTTCTTGATTTCCTTCACAAGCCCCTCGTGGGTCAGGTACAGGACCCCGAGTGCCTCCTTGATTGCCTTCTGCTTCTTCTTCGTCGGTGCCCCCTTGAGCTCCTCCTCGAGCTCCTCGATCCTCTTCGCCGTGCTCTCCAGATCCGTCTTCACCTGGACGAGGCGGGCGTCTGCTTTCAAGTGGGCGGCCTGGTTCGCGGTGGGGACCGGTCGCTCGTCGGCCTCGTCGAGCTTCTCGAGGAGGGTCTGGCGGACGAGCTTCACGTAGAAGTCGAACGCCTCGTGCGTATCGACCCAGACGGGAGTGCGGGCGATGTAGCCTCGCCCCTTGGGGCGGCGCACCTGGTTGAGATCGGCCCGGGCCCGGACCAGTATCCAGCGTTTCATGGGAACTCCGTTGTTGTTGGGGGGCTAGAGCGGGTTGTTGCTCAGCATCTCGAGGGCATCGACGACCTTCACGCCGTCCACGTACAGATCTCCCTCACCGTCCGCTCTGTCGAAGTCGTTCAGGGTCGCTCGGTCGATCTCTGACCAGGTGTGGGCCACCTTCAGACCGAAGAGCAGGACCCACACCGCGAAGTCCTTGTCCGAGTAGATCTGGCGCTCCTCGAAGATCCGCCAGTGCTCGGCCTGGATAGTGTTGCCGTAGACGTCCACGGGCAGCTTGCCCACGACCAGGTCGCAGGCGTCCTCTATCATCTGGTAGATCCCCGGAGGCTCCCCTCCGTGCCCGGATCCGCGCCTCTGTCCCCCTTGGCTCCGAGGGCTGCGGTCGATCAGGATCGCGGCCACGCGGGCGTCCCGGTAGTGCAGTCCGCCGACCGTCTTCTTGATGGGCGTGGCCCCTTGCGCCTGCACGAAGATCGCCGGGGCACCTCGCTTGATGATCGCTTTCAGATCTACGATGTCCTCGTAGTTCCCACCGAACGGGGCGATCATCTTCACGTACTGCACCATGATGTAGACGGTGTCGGCCTTGAGGTGCACGGTCGGGCTTCCCGTGATCGTCTTCCGGTGCGCCTCGTACTTCAGGATGATGTCCTTGACGAGAGTGAGGCACGATTCCAGGTCAGTCGGCACCGCGGCCGTGATCGCGTTCGCCGCGTCTGCCGTTCCGTGAACAGGACCGCCGCCCACAAGAACCCTGTGCGCCTCGTAGTTCGTTCGGAACTCCGTGAGCAGCGTGATGAGCGTGGCGAGATCCGAGGCATCGGCGGCCACGATAGGATTGACCGTGTCGGCAGCCGTGTGGTAATCCGTCGAGGCCAGGTGGGTATTGAACGCGGCCTTGTAATCATTGGCCCGGTACATCGCCCACGTGAGATGGTTCTTCGTGATGAGAAGCGGGAGCAGCTTGACGATCAGGCCGTCCTCGAGTTGCGTGTAGAAGGCCGTCATTCGTCGATCCAGAACCCTCCCGGGCTCCCTCCCTCTCCGCGCCACTCCTCATCCCAGACGGGACCACCATCATCGGCCTCGGCCACATCTACGGGCCCGATTGCCCCACTCGTCACGAGTTCCGAGCCCTCAGGCTTGGGCTCGACATCGAGTTGCATGGACCCCTTGGCGCAGAGATCGAGCTCCTTCACGGCCTTGTCGTACATGACCTTGAATCGATCGAGATCCTCCATGCCACGGAACAAGGCGAACTCGAAGGTTGCAAGGTTCAGCGCCCAGCTCTTGACGATCACCGAGGAGGTGAGGGCCGAGAGGCTGAATCGCTGGCCGAGCTTGCCCTTAATGAGCGCGTCCGCCTTCTCGCCCGCAAGCGTGATCACGTCCGCGTCCGAGACCCCATCATCGTCAAGATCCGAGAACTGGGTCATCACGTCCGAGCCGCCAACGTTGATCGTCAGCTCGGCGTCTGTGAAAAACGCGCTCAAAGGCTACCTCTTCTTGCGGCGCTTGCGCCTCGGCTTCGCCTTCGCTGCCTCCTCCTCCGTCTCGGCAGTAGTGGCTACATCGCTCTCCTCGCCAGTGATCGCATCACGGATCACCTGAGGCTTGCCCGTGATCTGCTCCTTCATCTCCTCCTTTGCCTGCTCCCAGTTGACCTCCGGGGCCTTAATGGGATCGTGTACGCGCATGAGAGGGGGAGGGGGGTCGGCCTTCTGGGTGTCCGGCAGCGGGTCCGACAGTTCGCCGGCATCGATGGCCCTGCGGGCCTCATCCGCGGCACGCGAGATCTCGTGGCCATGCTCGGCTACCTCCGGCTCCGTGTAGGGCTGGACGCAGAGGATGCCGATCTCGTGCCTGCGCTCGATCTCTTTCCAAACCTCAGGGTCGAAATCGGCCTTGTGCACACGGCACACCCCTTCGAGCTTGATGGCCTCGCCACCCTCCACGGGGACCAGGTGCACGTAGGCGGGCTGGATCGGCCAGCCCTTCTGGCGAAGGACGGCGATCTGGAATAGGTCGGACTTCTGATCGGTCATGAAAGTCTCCAGTAGGGAGGGGCCCGAAGGCCCCTCCCGGTCGTGTGCCTAGGGCTACGGGTGGCAGCCGATGATGCACTGGGGCATGAAGTAGGCGACTTCGTGCTCACCCACGCACCCGGCAATGATCTCGTCCTGCCAGAACACGTTCGGGTCCCGGGGCTGGTCGAGAACCACGAGCTCGTCCATCCGGCGGTTGACCTTCAGGAAGATGGGCTTGTGGTTGAGGCTGCCGTCCCACAGGTACCAGTATGTCGGGTGGGCCGAGAGGGCGCCCACGGGCACGACCTCGGCGACGCCGGCGAGGCGGTTGTAGGCCGCTCCCTGGGTGTTGGGGCGCACCAGCTCCCGGGCCAGAGGGGCGAGGGTCGGCGACACGAACAGCTTCACCTTGCCGTCTAGGCAGCGGTTGGCCACGTCGTCGTTGTGCAGCTTGCGGATGCTCTGCAGGCGCACCAGGGCGGCCTCGAGCGAGGCGGCGCTCAGGGCCTGTGTGAGCAGGTTGCTGTAGGTGGCCGCGCCGTTCTCGTCGGTGTAGTAGGGGTGGGCACCGGAGAAGAACACCTGTCCGTCCCAGCCCGCGGTCGCGAACCCCGCGAACAGGGCGTCCCATACGAGCTTGTCGTAGTGGGGCTGGATCGCGTTGGGCAGATCGCCGATCTTGTCGGCCACGATGTTGAGCTCGTCGTAGTCGAGGTACGTCTTGGGCACGCCTGCGGTCAGGGCCCATTTGCGAATCCCCACCTCGTAGGAGGTGGCGGTGAAGTGGTCGACGTCCCGGGTGTCGCCGGCGTCCCACTCGTACACCTGGGCGTCGCCGAGCAGCAACGCCATGTTGGTCGTTCTCTCGCGGCTCTCGTAGACCCGAGCAACCTCCGGGTAGAGGTTCTCGAAGTCGCCGTAGGCCATGAGGGCCTCCTGGAACTCGGCGCTCCAGGCGGATTCCACACTCTGAAGGGTCTCCATGTGTCGTTTTCCTTGTGCTTGAAGTCATTCCCCCGAGGTGCGGGGGCTTCAGGTTGGAGGCGGACTAGATCTCGCCGCCGGGCTTGATGTAGATCTTGACGCCCTTGTCGGTGTCGACGTCGAGCACGACACCGGCAACGAGGTTGTTGGCGACACCAGCGGCGAGGCTCACGTGCGTGGCGTCGTGCATGTAGCAGACCTTCCCGATGGTCGCGGTGACGACCGGGTGGGTGGCGTCGTTCTCCATCCAGCAGGTGATGCCGCTGAGCACGGGGATCGTGGTCGCACCCGAGACGGCGCCCTCGGTCTTGCTGGTCACGCTCGAGGGGACGATGCCCTTGCACGTGCAGTTGGCCGTGTCCGCGCCGGGCCTGATGAACCCGTCGGTGCTGATGGCCATGGCGAAGTTCCCGCCGTACATGGTCGCCGTGGCGAGCATCCCCGGGTTGTTGGGCACGCAGCCGTGACCGATGTTTTCCTTTGCATCTCTGCGAGGCATTTCTCTTGCTCCTGTGGTTCAGGTTGGGGACAGTGGTCCCCAGAACACGGGGGGCACAGAGGCCCCCCGGGTTTGGTTTCTTGGTTGTCGTGGAATGCCCCTCGGGGGCGGTGGGCTAGGCCCGCTGGTAGAGCGTCACGCACTCCTCGACGGCGGTCAGGGCACCACCGACGGCGAAGTCGTTCTGGAATGTCGTGGCGCCCGGGTAGGCCGTGGCACCGAGGGAGCCGCAGACGAACGTGGTGGTTCCGCCCGCGTTGCCGGTCAGGCCAGCGTTAGGGACGGAGATCCTGAGGCCGTGGCCGATCCGCAGCCCATCACCTCCAGCGTTCGAGTTGTCGCCCTCGAACTTCGTGCCCCAGTACTGCTTGCCGTACTTGCACTCGACCAGACCTGCGGCCCCTCGGTTGATGCCCGAGGCGAGGTCGATCTCGCAGTTGTCGATGTCGCCGTGGAACAGGAATCCCACCTGCGGAGTGCCCGGTGTGGCGAGATCATACCCGCCGGTGAACTTGATCTTGCGCCATGCGCTCCCAATGGCCTGGACCACGCATACGGAATCGTGCGCGGCGGCGCGGACGATGTCGATGGTCCTGACGTCGGACCCGTCGCTTTTGACGTCGCCGCCTCCGGTACCATCGACCTGCATGGCCTGGATGTCGCCGGTGAGCCGGAAGCACCCGTCCTCGGTGGGGTAGAGGATGGCCATGTCCGAGGTCTTGATCCAACATGAGGACCCGTCGGAGGTCTCGATTCCGCAGACGGCGTCACGACCCCTGCAACCCACGACGTTCAGTTCGACCTTGTGATTGATGAACGTCTTGATGTTCTCGAATACCGAGTTGGTGAGCCGTCCCGCGCCCATGGCGAATGGGACCTGGCCCTCCATGATGGCCGACCCGCCGGCCTTGCCCTCGATGTAGGAGCCGGGCAAGTAGGTGCCGATGGTGCAGCAGTCGTAGAGGGTGGAACCCGCGAGCATCTCGGAGGGCACGTGTGCCACGTCGGCGATACCGGCAGCGAGTCCCGGATAGGCCGTGAGGGTGGAGTTGGCGCCCAGCTCCATGCAGGTATCGTGATCCTGTAGGTCCACGATGCAGCTGGCGAAGCCGAATCCGAAGAACGAGTTGTCCGCGCCGTGGGGCTCGATCTTGCAACCCACGAACATCACGTCGCCCTTGCCGGCCTCGGCGTTGGTCCAGGCGGCCCCGGTGTAGTCGAGGTGGGTGGTGGGGTTGATGAGCCGGATCGCGTTGGCACCTGTGACCGTCAGGCCCGTATCCTCCTCGAGGTCGTAGTCGTTGACGATGCGCTCCATGATCTTGCGAATGTGCTTCTCGCCGGCGTCGTCGGTGATCTCGACCCAGAGAGCGTCGTCGGTGTCGGCCAGAACGTGCGCCGACCAGTTGGGGGTCAGAAGATCGCGGGAGAACTTGGTCCCGCCCGCGGCCGTGTAGGCCGTCACGGTCCCAGTATCGGTCTCGGTCCAGCCGTCGGTGCCGATGACTCGCAGGTGGCCCTGGTAACCCTCGTAAGGGGTGCAGCCTCCGGTGGGGGCTAGTTTATTGCCGCCGTACCCGCTCACGTAGATCACGGTCCACCCCTCGGGGTCGACCAGCTCGTACGCCTGCTCCATGGTGAGCTTGGGCTCGGTGACGAGCAATCCGGAGTTTGCTGCCAGGCCCGTGTCGCCGTTGACGAACAGCTCGAGCGGATCGGCCGCGGTGTAGCGCTTGCTCGGCGGTGCGGGGGGCTTCATCTCCCCGTCGCCGATCTCTGCGCACACCTCGAATCGAACACCGTCGGTGTCGATCTGCCGGACGATGCCGGCGGGGACAAGGTTGGTGCTCGTACTGGCCACCGTCTCGTTGTCCTCGATGTAGCACGGCTTGCCGACGTGCTCCTGGGCCAGAGGTGAGGTGGCGGAGTTCTTGAGCTTGATGACGCCCCGGGGGAACACCTCGACGTTGAACTGGGCCAGCGAGGCTGCAGTCCCGCCACCGTCGGCGATACCGGCAATGGTCAGGCCATCCGTGTCGGTACCGTTGACGAGGTAGCCGGATCCGTTGGTGCAGCACAGGCAGCCCGGGTAAACCGAGCCGATGGCCATGGGGAGGGATACCGGCTTACCGGGATCTCCCTTCCACTCGGGGATCCTTTGTGTCGTACATGCCATGGGTCACCTCCTCCTAGCCCAGGCGGGTCGTGTTCTTGACCGGCGGGTGCTCGAACGTGCGGCCCAGAAGCTGCTTGTCGGCCCGGCGCGTCTTCTCCTCGGCGATGATCTCCTCGACGGTGACCTCCTTGCCGAGGCGCTTGGAGCGCTTCTGTGCGAGCCTCTCGAGGCGCGGGCGCATCTTCGAGATCGCGTCCTGCTCCTGGTCCGACAGCGCGGCGGCGCTGTAACCAGGGACCTGGTTGGCGGGCTCGGCGGGGGCGACACCCATGGGGACCACGGCCTCGCCCGGCTCGGCCTCCTTGCCGTAGAGACCGTAGAAGCTCTCCCGATCCTCGAGGGCCATCTTGCAGGCACGCTCGCGGCTCGCGGGGGCGATGCGACCGGCCTTGACGTAGGCCTCGGTCAGGTCCTGCACGGCCTTGAGCTCACGCTCCTTCTTCTCGGCCTCGAGCTCGGCGACGCGCTCCTGGGCGCCCTTGCTCTCGTCGGCCGTCTGCTGGGCCTGCAGCGCCTTCTGCTCGGCCTGCTTCTTCTCCTGCTCGCGTGTGGCGATGGCGGTCTTGATCTCGTCCGCGGTGGCCGTCTCCGGCAGTCCGAGGCTCAGGGCGATTTCTTTCAGGGACATGGTGTCATCCTCCGTTGGGGTTGACGTGTTGGGAACGACCTCGGGCTCCGGATCCGGCGTCGCCGGTGCGGGCTCGGGGGGTGGAGTGATATCCGTCCCGGCCGGGGCCGGGCTTGAGTTCGTGTCTGAGGTGGGAAGGGGATTCCCGGTGTTGGCATCGATCGGGTTCCCATTGGAATCAACGGGCTGCCCACCAAGGGCCACCGGAGGGGGAGCTGGGGCTACAGGAGCGGGTGGCTCCTGCTTACTCGCGGGGATGGCCCACTGCCTGCCAGGCGGGGCCCCCCTATTGAGCTGTCTCGAGGCCTCGATCTGCCCCCCGATCTCCACTGGGTCCATGCCGTCGAGGAACGGGGTGTTGAGCAGGGCCACGGTCCAGATGCTCGGCCCGAGGTCCTCGCCCGTGTACGGGTCGATGGTGGAGAACATGATGACGGGGCTGATGTACTTGAGCTCGCCGTCGCGGATGTGGTCGGACGCCTTCCGGGTCCACTCGGTGTCCTGGTAGAGCGCGTCCCCGCTCTTGCCGATCTCCATGTCGTCGCCCCAGCCGGAGGCGAGGGCCGCGGAGTCCCATACGCTCTCGTGGCCGTAGTCGAACAGGGTCCGGTTCGTGAAGCGGTTGTGGTTCTCGATCATCACTGCGAGGTCGTCTTCGGTGAGTTCGAAGGCTCCCTGCCAGTGCCCCTTCCAGCTCCCCGTCCGGGCGATCTGCGTCCAGCCTCGCTGACCGCCACCCTCGGTCATGTCGCCGTCGGCGAGCTCGAGGGGAACGGACCGCTCGAGGAGGACGACACCGGAGAACGCCTTGCGCGGATCCTTCTCGTTCTCCATGCCAGCCACGGGGCCGACAAAGAGGAGACGCCTTGAGTTCTCGCGCTTGCGGTCGATCAGGTCCTTCATCTCCTTGGCAGACGCCTCGATATCGGCGCAACCAGGGTCCTTTTTCTTGAGCTTGCGGGCCTCGCGAATGATGCCCTCGAGCGCGGCCCGGTACACCTTGCCGTCCTTGCCGTAGGCGAACCGGCAGTGCGCCACGTTGTCCTCTTCGTGGTCCGAGTCGGTCCCTAGATGCCATTCTCTGAACCGCTCGGCACCGTCCGCGAACAAGGCGTTACGCTCATCGTCTGAGAAGGTCCACTCGGAGTCATAGTCGATCTTCCCGCGGTTAATGCGTCCCTTGGCGTAGGACTCGCCCCGCCTGTTCAGCTTCATGCCCATCCCTCTCTCCTCATCAGCTCAGTCGCGCCTTCGCCTTGTCGATCTCTTGCCTGGCACTTTCGGGGTCCACGCCAACGGGGACGAGGTTGCTTTTCTCACCGCCGAGCAACGCGAGGTCTTCGTCCTCTGCAAGCCGGCGCTGAATCGTGGCCATTCTGATCCTTGATCCAGGCGGCCCGCTTTTGACGTACTTGGCGCCCATGCCCTCGACGATCGTGCATCCGAAGATCAGGCCGGCGTGCGGGTACTTGCGACGGAATTCCTGCACCTGCGACACCAGAACCTCTCGGTCCTTCTCGGCCTCTTCGATCATTTTCCTGCCGCGTTCGCGGATTTCCTCTTCGCCCATGGATCCCCCTTCACAGCGCACTGAGCACGCCGTCCTTGAACAGCCGGGGGAGGCCGTCCCCCAACTCGTCGATTGCTTCCTGAAAGAACGGCTGCGGCATCTGTCCCTTGGAAAAGCCGTACCCGCGCCGGATGTAGTCTTTCCTCGGCCCATAGAGGCCCGTGCCGTTGTGCACGTACTTGGCGTAGCTGGCTGTTGCCCTCAGGATGCCGACGCAATCGAAGCCCTCTCCTTGCGTCCTGAAGTGAATGGACCGCCTGAGGTTGCCCGTGACGAACGGGGTCTTCGGGACAGCCCTGGCCTTGATTGCGAGGCCGACCCGGTTCATTCCTACTCGGGCGCCCTTCTTGAACTTCTTGAGGGTCGCCTTCTCGAGCTTGGTCCGAAACTCAGTCTCGTCTACGTCGAGGGTGAGCCTCACCGCCTGATCCGGAGCATGGCCGCGAGGGCGGCCGTCAGCACTGCCAGGAGCATACACTTGCAGCTTGGGTGGATCGGTGCCTGGTAGCCGACCTGCTCGAACAGCTTCGCCTTCGCCTCGTTCGTCGCCGTGGCGAGTTGCGCCGGGTCGATGGGGTGATCCTTGGTCAGTCTCCCGATCTTGTCAGCCCACGCATCGGGACTCAGATTCGCCTGTTCGACCATGTGCGTGTGGTACTTGGTGACGCTGACCTGCGTGCCGTTCAAGGGCCCGCAGATTTCGCACGCCATCTCGCCGGACGTCGTGAACCACTGCATCGTGGTCACGTTGCTGTCCACCATCTGCTGCACGTCGGCGTAGCCGCGGATGCGGGCCACCGAAGTGTTGACGATCCTCTTGGCCTGCCAGTCGTGTAAATGCTTAAGCTGCCCCCCCATGGCCCTGTGGAAATCCTCGAGCGTCTCGGGCTTCATGCGACCCCACAGATCGCCACCCTTCTTTCCGTACCAGTCCTCGAGAAAGCCCTTGATGCTCGACTCGGAGCCGGGGTTGTCGATGTACTTGCTCCAGTGGACCTTGTCGAGGCCACCGAGGGCGTCGGTGAAGTTGAGGTCCTCGCTCCCGAAGTCGAACCCCGTGCCCTTGGGCCAGCCCATGGGGTTGAGCTTGAACGCCTCGTAGATGCCCTCGACGATGGGGCGGAACTTACCCTGACCCATGGCCTTGGCGTAGGCCGGTGTCAGCTTCGAGGCGAGCTCTTCGGTGAACGCCTTCACTCCAGGGTCTACGCTCTGATCGTTGATCCAACTCGTGGCCACATCGAGCGCGTCGGTGCGGGCGACCTTGGCGGCCTTGCTAACGACCTCGACGTACTCCTCGGCGTGCCCCTCGAAAGTGGCGCTGGCCTCGTCCTCGTCGAAGTCCGCGGGGGGGTCCTCTGCCAGGGCCACGGGCCCTCGGGGGCGGCCGCTCATCTCCTGGCCGTCGTCGTCCTCGTCGTCCTCCTCGGGCGGCATCGCAACGAACGGATTCGCGGGGGCCTCTGGCTTCACCACCACGTCGTCGGGGTCGGGCTCACCGTTCGGGAGCTCCCGCGGCGGGCTCACTCCGAACTTCTCGTAGATCTCCGCCTTGCTCTGCGGGATCCTCAGCTCGTAGATCCCCTTGTGCCTCTCGAGCTCGGCGTCGAGGTCCGCTGGCTCGTCGGCGTCCATCCAGAACGTGGGTGCGTACTCTTGACCATCGGCGTGGTTGAGCTCGTGCCACTTCCTGAGCAACCCCGTGATTGTGTTGCTCCGGTGCTCGGCGTCGTGCTGGACCAGACGAAGCTCGACCTGCTGGTGCGTCGTCGAGGTGGCCTGCGTCGCATGGTCCCCCACGTCCACGGCCTGCGTACCACCGAGGAACAGGATCGCCTTACACTCGTTCGTGAGCCTGATCAGCTCGATGGGGGCGATGTGCTTCGCGTTCGCTGAGACCTGCAGGGCCTTGATGTCGTCGCGTCCATCGATGACCGCTCGCTTGAGCCCCGAGAACTTCTTGATGACCTGCTGTAGCGCATACTGCCGGTCCTTGTCCTTCGGGTCCGACCCCTCCTGGGCGTTCGGTCCACCATTGAGGTAGCCGAGCAGAAAGGGTATGCCGAACTGCTCGGAGTACTGGATGAAATCTTGCCAGGAGAACGAGGAGTAGGCGTACAGCCAGATGCAGGCTCGGGCGTACCCGTCGCGCATGGGGTAGCCGGGGCGCACCTGCCCGAGGTCGATTGTCCACTGCAGCGGGTCGAGCTCGAGCCCTGGGAATGTCCCCTGTGGGCCCTTGGCGCCCGGGTCGTAGAGGCGAGGCTTCAGGTTCGAGTCCCAGACGATGCGGCGCGGGTGCACGTAGTGGGCCCGGACAGGATCCCAGCGACCGTTTACATAGCCCCACTCCCACCATGCCGGCGCCACGCCGTAGTATGTCGAACTCTCATTGTGCCTAATCAGATCCGAAAATCCGCCCGCGCCGATGTCCGTATCCTGTAGGGGCAGGTACTGGACGCGCTTGAGCACGCCCGTCGCCTCGTAAGCGATCTCCGCTGCCCGATCGAGCTGACCATCCGAGGCGCCATGCCCGAGTTGCCCGGGCTGAACCGACCAGTCCAGCGCAGCAACGGCCCCCTCACGGCGCCCCGCGCACATGCCGATCCGCTCGTCCTTCTCGCGAGCGCCCTCGGCGAAATTGATGAGGTTTCTGGGCTTGCCCTGATTCGCCTCCTGCTCGATGGCCTTGAGGTAGGCGGGCGACATTGGCTGCGATACGGTCCTCCGCTCAGAGGCCGGCAGTTCCGTCTCGAACGGGGTCGTCAGGTGTCTCGGCGCCGCCTCGTAGGGCTCACCGTTGGCCTGGAGCACTGTTCCGCGAGGATGAATCATCTCAAGAAACCGCTCCTATCGCCGAACCCGGCGTCCCAGCCTCGTCTCGACCCATCAGCAAGTGGCATCAGCCCAGGGCTCTTCTCCGACCCCGCCGCTCTCACGGCCAGGGCGAGAGCCCATGCGCGGTCCGCGTGGCCTCGCTCGTTTCGCTCCGCGTCGTAGCGGATGTTGTTGTCCCCCACGATCCGCTTAATGCTCCGAAGATCCATGAGCAGG
>Ga0180434_10002631_pt1 | contig 23606 bp, 21 predicted proteins | sample SS_ome_7_FD_132453 | JGI IMG/M metagenome (GOLD analysis project Ga0180434, IMG submission 132453) | Hypersaline lake sediment archaeal communities from the Salton Sea, California, USA - SS_1_D_2 metaG | ecosystem: Environmental > Aquatic > Non-marine Saline and Alkaline > Hypersaline >... | reverse complement strand
TCTGAAGTAAGCGGAATTTACGATGATGATAAATTCGAAGTATGGAAGCACAACGGAACGTGGTCCTACGTAACCGGCCAGACTCTTGTTGAGGCTTCAAACTACATTGCAGTTACGAATCTCAACCCTGCAAGCGGATATGGTATATTACAGAACAACATAACCACCTGCCAGGTTATTTCATCTCCCGGCTCATACCAGCTGCAGGATAATGCGGAAGGAGCTCCCATAACGGTTGCAGGAGTTGTAGGAATAACCCGGGCGTGTGTGGTTGTTGCTTCAGATGATGTTGACTTTTCATGCAACGGATACAACATCACCAACAACGGAACCGCGGATGCGGCTGCAATTCTTATCAACGGTTCGGCTGGCATTGATTACACGAACGTTACCGTAAGGGATTGTCCCCACGTTTCGGAATATGAAACCGGTGCCTACATATTCCGTTCACGCGAAGACAGGGTGCGGAACATCACCGGTTATGACATGGTCGGACCCATCTTCAGGCTTTATGCGGCCGATTTCAACAATGTTTCCAATTGTACTGCATACAACAGCACGACCCAGGCGCTGTTCCGTTTTGAAAACAGCGACAACAACAATTTTGATGACAACATACTCAGGAATGCTTCAACCGACGGTTTCAGCTTTTCCAATTCCCACAGCAATAATGTAACAGGAAACAGGGTTTACGGGCTTACCGGCGGAAGCCACGGTGTAACCTGCGGAAGCGACAACAATATTTTCAGGGACAATATAATCCATGACAACGACGGATATGGTGTGTATCTTACCCAGTTTGCAAACGGCAACACGCTCATAAACAATACGATAGCGAACCACACCGCGATAAACGGAAGGGGTATGTATCTCCAGGGAGGCCTTACTACGCTCATAAACAATACATTCTACAACAGCAGGCTTGCCGACATCGACGCAGACGGAGTCGGGATCGGAGGATTCACCTACAACATGAGCAGGACCACATTCACCAATCCAACCGGAACCCTGGAAAATTACACTGTTCTTACCATATACGATTCGGTTGCATTCAACGAGGAATACAGGATGAACTGGAGCGCACAGCCGGCAGCACTTCAGACCGGCTATCTCTCATTCAGGGAAAAATACGTTGAGATAGACAACATCGCAGGAGGTACTTTGATTACCTCCGCGACCTGGCACTGGTATGATTCCGAAGTTACGGGATTCTACAATGAATCTAGATTCGAGCTGTGGCAGAGAAACGGCACATGGACTCTGATCAACAATACTCCTGACGTCACTCTTAACGAATTGAGCGTTACAAACCTCAATCCTTCAAGCGTTTACGGAATCCTCCAGAACAACATAACCCAGTATTGTATGGAAATTACTTCATCGGGTGTTTATTCGCTTTCGGGAAATGCGGAAGGTGCTCCTTATGATGCATCCGAAGTAGGCGATATAAGCCTGGCATGTGTAAAGATAGGGGCAAGCAACGTAGATTTCTCATGCAACGGATACAATATTACGAATAACGGTACTGCGGATGCTGCAGCTGTTGTAGTCAACGGTACTGTGGGAACAGGATATTCGAATGTTACAATAAGGGACTGCCCTTCGCTTAACGCTTATGAAAAAGGTGCCTATCTGAGATATGCTGATGACAGTGTGATAACAAATTCAACTTCCCATAACAATACTGAAACCGGTTTCTATGTTTCCGGATTGTCTGAAGACAACAGGTTCATAGACAACGTTGCATACAACAACTCGGATTACGGGTTTTATCTCCTGACTGCAACCAACAACACGATAATGGGAGCAACAGCATACGACCACGGCAGTGCGGGCGTGCGCGTTGATTCTTCAGACAACTGTACCGTAATGAATAGTAATGTTTCGAATTCAAGATGGGGTATACAGTTCATCAGCAATTCGGACTATAACAACGCAACCAACAACAGTGTAAGGAATGCAACTGGCGTTCTTGCAAGCGCTGCAATTTATGTTTATGCCGGCGCAGATAACAATACGGTATGCGACAACGAACTTTACGACAGCACAAGAGGTATATACTTCTGGAGATCACAGGATAATTATGTGTGCGGAGGAACTATCTACGACAATACAGATGGTATAGACGTATATGCCGAAGCGCTTGATTCGGGCGCTGAAATAGAAAACGTCCATCTTTACAACAATACCAATGACATTACGATAAGCAGCGACGGAACCGCAACATTCACCATCAATGTTACAAACGCAACTATAGACAACCCAGCAGGAACTTTCCAGAACTATACAAGCGTTTCGGTAAACGATACGGGTTCCGCAAATGAAGAATATTCCGTAACATGGAATCCCCAGCCAGCAGCACTTACGCCCGGATACTTCTCATTCGAGCAGAAATACCTTAACATTACGAATACCGTAGGAACTTCTTCAATAGGACAGGTTAGGTTCAACTGGTATACATCTGAAATAGCACCTCCCTATGATGAAAACAGGTTCGAATTATGGAAGCACAACGGAACATGGGGCTATGTTGCCGGGCAGACCCTGGATGCCGGAAACAATTACATAGAAATACTGAACCTGAATCCTGCAAGCACTTTCGGAATTCTGCAGAACAACCTCTCCCAATGTTTCATAATAAATTCATCAGGAAACTACCAGCTTGCAAATGCTGTCCAGGGAGCTCCGTTCTCAATTGCAGGGGTAACCGACATTTCACAGGCATGTGTTATTATTGCTTCGGACGATGTTGATTTCTCGTGCAACGGCTTCAGTATAACCAACAACGGGACCGCGGACGCTTCTGCCGTAGTAATCAACGGTTCAGTAGCGGTCGATTACAGCAATGTTACCATAAGAGATTGTCCCTCGATTTCGCAGTATGAATTCGGTGTTTATATCCAGTCTTCAACATTAGACAGGGTAAACAACGTAACTTCGTTCAACAACAGCGGTGAAGGTATCCGCGTAAGGGGTTCGACTTACACCAACATTACCGGAAACGTAGTATACAACAATACCAATACCGGAATAGTTACCAGGGCCAATGGAATACTGAACAATCACCTTATCGTAACCGACAACATTGCGTATAACAATACCAATGGTATTGTAATTACATTGACGGAAAACAGCACGGTAACGGACAACAGGGTATTCAACAACACTCTGGGCATGGTAATATCCGCATCAGACTACTCTTCATTCGAAAACAATCTTGCGTATGAAAATCTCAACCACGGTTTCACTTCACTGCTTTCAACCAATAATAATTTCACGAACAACAGCGCATACGACAACGTAGGGGCAGGATTCTATTTCGGGGCCAATGAAAGCAGGTATGTGAACAACACCGCATATGGAAATGACCAGTCCGGTTTTTACATACAGCTTGCATACACGAATACGCTCATAGACAATGAGGCATTCAACAATTCGTGGCATGGGTTCCAGATAGACAACGGTATTTTCAACACCTTCACTTACGATGTTTCATACAACAATACGATCAGCGGTTTCTACATCATCGGAAACTACACCAACCTTACCAATGTAACAGCGTACAACAATTCCGGAGGTATCGGATTCAATTCAGCCTCCTTTAACATCGTGGAATCGCCAAACCTTTACCTGAATGACAGGGCAGGAAGGTATGAGATATACTTTGATGCCGGTTCTGACAGGAATACAGTTTCAAATGCATACTTGTGGCAGACTACGAATTACCTGGACCAGGCAGGAATCGCCGCATTCCCGAACAACCTTACGAATTTCTCTATTGCGCACAACACTACAGTAGGTATAATCAACTGGCCTTTGTTGAGCGTAACGGACATACAACTCGACTCCACTACCGTTCTTCCGGAGCCGACGTTCGTTTCGGTGGATTCTGCGTCAGAGCCTGAAGCTAATGCTCCCGCGAACGTTACCATATACACTCCATTATGCCCGAATCCCACAATATACTCAAGGGCAGGATTCCCGCAGACCAGAGGGGATATTCTTGCCAACGGCTCAATCTATGCAACAACAATACATTCATGCGCTGCAAACCTGGTGAAATTCGACGTACTTGGATTCTCAGGATATTCAACGGGCAATTACTCCAACCTTACAATCTGGGACTCCAACGACACGGGTTCTGTCATCTATACTGGAACTCCGGCAACTTTCTATGCCAACTATTCCAATTCAACGAACGGCGCGCCAATAGATAATACCCTCGGCTCATGTTTCGTAATGTACAATGATTCGGCAGCCGTTTATGCAATGACATACAATGCAACTTCACTCTTATGGGAGCACAGCAAGGCATTCAGCAATCCGGGCAACTACACATGGAACGTAACGTGCAACTCGACTGCAGGATTCGATACTTTATTCGCGGAAGACGACATCCCGGTACTTCTGGGCTGTTTCTATGCAGATACTCCCGGAACATATACTATGACCAACGCTCTTACAGGAAACAAGACAGACCGCGCATGCATTACGGTGAATTCATCCAATGTAATAATAGACTGTGCAGGATTCACTATTACCGGAACAGAAGCTCCCGGCTCGGGAACAAGCGGAATTTATGTTGACAATGTAGGATCTGTGGAACTGAGGAACTGCTACGCGACTGCATATGATATAGGATATTATCTTGAAGGTGCAGTCAATTCGGAAGTGCACAATAACACTGCCCAAGGAAACTTCCAGGACGGTTTCAATGCAACCCAGTCAACCAACATCGATTTCTACAACAACAGCGTAATAGACAACGGAAATGCAGGTTTTGCAATTCTCGGAGACAGTATAAACGTAACCAACAACAGGATTGACGAGGGAACATTTGCAAGTTACGGTATATTCTCAATTTCCGATGCAACATACGGGGACAATAACATATTCTCATACAACGATGTGATACAGGTTAACGCCGGAAGCGCAGGCATATTCGCAACAGGTACCGGGAACACCATAAGCTACAATAACGTCACCGGAGTTCCATCCACCGGTATAGTTTGCGGCGACGACCCGAACGTGCCGATATTTACAGGAACGGTCCTGCCGTGCGATTCCGCTTCGATAACCGATAACCTCGTCTATGGAAACTTCTTCGGTGTAATGGCGCTGAACGGAGACGGTGTTGATATAGTTGACAGCGACATATTCGGAAACACCCAGATGAATGTTCTTTTATTGAACAGCTCGGGCGTGCTGATAACAACCGACGAAATCAATACCAGTGCCATGGGTGTCGGAGTGGTAAACTCAAGCGATGTCCTTGTACATACTAATGCAATACACACCAATCCCCTGGGCCAGGTTGTTCTTATAGGGCTTCTGGACAACATAACGGTTGAGGAGAACGTAGATGCGCTGCAGAGCTACGTCGGCATCAATTCCCTGATGATTCCGGGTGCTGTAAGCAATATAACGGACCTTTATCTTACCTACAATTATTCGGACGTGAACGGAATGGTGCACTGGCCGGTTCTGAATATAGCAACGGCGGTAAACCTTGACAACACAAACTTCCTGCTTGAACAGGACTTCGTTTCTTTGAATGATACCAATGCAACTGAAATGAATACCACCGCGGACATAACCCTCTTCACCGCGGCATGTCCTGTTGACGTATTCAGGCTCGCAGGATTCCCGCAGACAAGGGCGGACATAGTCGAAAACGGAACTGTTTACACTCCCGCTTCCATTACCTGCGCTCCCGGCTCTGCTGAATTCGAAGTTGCGGGATTCTCTGGTTATGCGCTTAATGAGAGCGTATTGCCGCCACCACCTCCTGGAGGAAGAGGCGGAGGAGGACCGGAATGCACAGACGCGTTCATAGAGCTTGAGACGATACAATGTCCTGACAACAAGCTGCTATTCATAGTCACAGACGAGGATGACAATCCAATAGAAGGCGCTAGAGTGGCTCTTGTGCGTGAAACCGGAGGCTACTGGTCCGATGTTAGGAATACCGTAAGCGACGGAACGGTTGAATTCATCCTTTCATCCAATGCCGAATATTCCGTAACGGTGGATGGAGGAGCTGTTGAAGACTACTGCAGCGATTCGCTTACAATCGATTACGTTCTTTGTCCGGAGGAAGGATGCTATGACGACGATGACTGCATTGATACCGAATACTGTGACTTTGATATTCCTTATGCAATAGACATGCCGCCTGAACTTCTTGACTTCGTAATACTTCCGGGAGTATGCACCCCTGTAGACTGTGACTGCGGTGAAGTTTACGACCACAGGTGCCATCCGTATGAATGCTGTTCAAACAACGACTGCGAGGAAGGATACGTATGCGAGAACCATACCTGCGTTCCAAGAGGTTGCGATTCTGATTCGGACTGCGGTGCGGACCAGTACTGCGAAAACGGGGAATGCCTGCAGATACCCCTTGGAGACTGCGGATACATAGCAAACCACACCTGGTATGACTACGAATGCTGCAATGACACCGACTGTCCTGAAGGATACATCTGCTATGAACATGAATGCGTTCTCTACTGGATAGAAACCAATGAAACCGGTTTCGTGGGCGACATGCACAAGTTAATAGTTCATCCAGAAGGCCAGTATACCCTTGACATAACAGACCCTGATGGAAGAATGCTGGAAATAACAACAGATGCCGAAGGACGCGGTTCATTCCAGCTTGAAACCGAAGGAAAATACGGAATAGAACTCATTGAAGAGGAAGTTCCTGTGATAATGGTCGATGTGGATGCACTGAAAAGACCATTGCCGCCTCCCGACGATAAGCCGATTACGATAATCGATGAATTCCTGAAGTACTTCTGGTGGTTATTGATACTGCTTCTGCTGATAATCGGATACATACTGTTCAGGAGAAGGAAGAAGAAAAAGTACAAAGTAAAGTGATGATTCTTTCTAAGCAGTTTCCGGACCGGTTTTCGTTTTAGTTAATCCGTAATCCGCAGTTTCGGTCTTCCACCAGTTCCCGTATTTCTCTTTCAGCTGGTCCTCAATCGGCTTTGCTGAATGAGTAGCTTTGATAACGTGTTTTCTTTCTATCAATTCGCTTTTTTCCATTTTGGCAATATCCCCGGCCATCTTTATCAAACCACTCAGATTCCTTAATCTCAAAGTATATCCTGAAACGTTGTCTACGGCAGTGGCAATCCTTTTCGATTCTTTCAGGAATTCATCTATCGCAGTCTTGTCGGCATGGGGAATCCTTCCGTCTTTTTCTATTTCCTGCGCAAAGAATTGTATCATTTTCTCCGTATTCTTGCTGTTTTCATCCATGAATACGTTTATCAGCAGTTCGTATCCGTCTCCTCTTATTCTTGAACGGACTGGAGGAATGATGTATTTCAAATCATTGATGTTTGTTGCTCCTACGAATATGAAATCACATGGAACAGCTTCAACCCTTACCGCCGCACCGCTGCTCATCGGATTATGCCCTACAATCGGGAAGTTCTTGTCCTGCATTGCAGTCAATAAATATCTCTGCGTATCCTTCAATGTTGATAATTCGTCTATGAAAAGAACTCCCTCATGCGAATCGTGAACCGCGCCTGAAACAACTCTTGAATAAGTGGGGCTTCCCAGCTGGGGATGCCCTCCGTACGGGTCATGCCTTATGTCCCCTAGCATTTCCGTTTCCGTATTTCCGCTTGCCTGGACGAAAGTAGACCTGCTCAACGGAACAATAACGTTTCTTTTCTTTTTCTTCTTCTGCGCTTCCATTTCCTTAAGCTCTTTATGTGTAAGCATGGTGAGACTTCCATCGCTAAGCCTGTCGTATATTATTATCTGCTCCCTGCCGTCCGAGCTTCTCCTGGTGGTCGCGACCCTTGCCTTCCCCTCCTCGCTGAAATGTGAAAGCCTGCTGTATTTTTCCATAGGGTTTCCCGGCTGGTGCTTTTCAGCTCCGCAGTGGGGACATATGGCTTCGAGATAATTGCTGAAACCCCCGCATCTCCTGCACCTGAAACCCAGCCTTTCCGCAACGAACGAAGGTATTTCCAGCGGAGTAACCGGTGTCCCGAACTGCTTTTCATTTTTCTTGTCCGACTTTATTCTTTTTTCGTCCCTGATTTCAACTATCGGCCTTTCGCTGTTCTGCGGATTCTGGATAACTGAAATTTCATAATTCGGCTTCGGCAGTACGCTTGCTATCGCCTGCGCTATCAGGCTTTTTCCCGTTCCGGGAGGCCCCACGAGAAGAAGATGCCTCCTCTGGTACGGAATCATCTTTGCGATTTCAACCGCGTCGTCCTGGCCTATTATCTTCTCAAACGGATCTCTTGGTATCTTAACATCTTTGGTGCTGTCGTAACCGATCTTCATGTCCATAATTGGCATTAGGGAGAATATAAAGGTTTTGATTAGCCAAGTTTCGCCTTAAGCTTCTCGAGCATGTCTGAAGTCATTTTCTCCAAATCGTATTCGTGCTTCCAGCCCCAGTCAGCCCTTGCATCAGAATCATCAATGCTTTTCGGCCATGAATTCGCAATCTTCTGCCTGAAATCCGGCTCATAAGAAGCCTCGAATTCGGGGATATGTTTCTTAACTTCCTCCGCAAGCTCTTTGGCAGAAAAGCTTATTCCCGCGAAATTATAGCTCGTCCTTACCTTTATGTTCGATGCATCTGCTTCCATGATGTCAATGGTTCCCTTTATGCAGTCGGGCATGTACATCATCGGAAGAACGGTATCTTCCTGCACGAAAAAAGTATATTTCTTCTGCTTCAATGCCTCATAGAAAACGGCAACCGCATAATCGGTTGTTCCTCCTCCTGGAAGCGCCTTGTAGCTGATGATTCCCGGATATCTTACGCTTCTTACGTCAACTCCGAATTTTTCGAAGTAATAATTGCACAATAATTCACCGGCAACTTTCGTAATTCCGTACATCGTGTTCGGCTCAAGAACGGTTCTCTGGGGTGTATTGTCTCTCGGAGTAGTAGGCCCGAAAGCGGCAATCGAACTCGGCCAGAATACCATGAGCTTGTGCTCTTTTGCAAGGTCAAGAACATTCTTCAGGCTTTCCATATTCGTTTTCCATGCTAATTCCGGATTCTTCTCACCGGTAGCGGAAAGAATGGATGCAAGATGGCAAACGGTATCTATTTCGTATTTCTTTATGAGTGCTTCGACCGCGCTTTTGTCGCATGCATCCGCAAACTCGCAAGGACCCTGCTTCAACTCTTCATTGGGCTCGGTCTTCCTGGATACTGCAACAACATTCTCGTTCCCGTATTTCTTCCTCAATTCGGGAACAAGGTCCGAACCTATCTGTCCTGTAGCCCCGATAACAAGAATTTTCTTCATAAGAACACCTATTTTATAATCTCAAGCTCTTTTCCGATTTTCTCGAATTTGTCAATCGCGAAGTCCAGGTCTTCCTTTGTCAAATCAGCCCTGACCATTGTCCTTATTCTTGCCTTTCCTTTCGCAACCATCGGGAAAACAATCGGAAGCGCATAAACCCCTTCTTCGTAAAGCCTCTTGCTCATCTTGTCCGCCTTTCCTTCATCATAAGTCATTACCGGAGTAATCGGGGTAACGCTTTCACCAAGGTCAAATCCCAGTTCCTTGAGCTTCTTCTTGTAATAATCGGTATTCTCCCAGAGTTTCCTGACCAGTTCATCGTTCTTCTCAAGAAGCTCTATTGCAGCTATTGAAGCAGCAACAACAGCAGGAGGATGAGAAGCTGTAAGAAGCCAGGTCCTTGACTTGTTCAACAGATATTTCTTCATGATTTTGTCGCATGCAACGAAACCGCCCATGGTCCCGAATCCCTTTGAGAACGTTCCCATGTCTACATCCACTTTATCTTCAACCTTGAAATGGTGCACCGTTCCCCTTCCGTGCGGGCCCATGACACCGTCTCCGTGTGCATCATCGACATATAGACATGCACCATGCTCTTCTACGAGAGGAGCTATCTTGTCAAGAGGAGCAACGTCCCCGTCCATGGAGAATACACCATCCGTAATCACGAATATTCTTGCAGGATTCTTTGCCTTTGCCTCCTTCAATCTTCCCTCCAGGTCTGCAACGTCTTTGTGCTTATAGATATACCTGTCCGCCTTGGTTAGCCTTACACCGTCGATAATGGAACCATGATTCAATTCATCGGAAATTACCGCATCGCCGGGTCTCAGAAGCGCCGGAATTGCCCCTGAATTGGCGGTAAATCCCGTATTGTAATATAATGAATCCTCTGTTTTCTTGAATTTTGCGAGCGTTTCCTCTAATTTAAGATGGAGATCCATAGTCCCTGCAATGGCCCTTACGCTTCCCGAGCCTGCGCCGTATTTATTTATCGCTTCGATTGCGGCATTCTTCACGCTTTCCTCGTTTGAAAGCCCGAGATAATTGTTCGAACAAAGCATAATCACGTCCTTTCCCGCTACCATTGAATGCGGGGTAGACGGCCCTTCGAGGGTTTTCGGATTCCAGAGTAAATTCTGTTCTTCCAGCTTTCCCAATTCTGCGTTTAAATCGTTCTGAAGCTGTTTGTTCATAATAAAACCTCTAGGCTTCTATAATTCTGTCTTCTTTATAAATGGTGGCATTGGAGGTTCGGCTAAAGACGAAAAATAAGGCTATGCTACCGATTTCAGCTTTATGTCGAGAGCTTTAATCAAATCCTTGTCATCCATTACATTTACTCCTATTGTCGAAAGAATACTCTCCTTATTCGTATCGGTAATAGTAAAATAATGCTGGGTTACGACTCCATCGCTCTGCTTGCAGCATCCCTCATATCTCACTCCTCTTTCCCTGAGCATGTCCTCGTCAATACCCGGAGGAAGAATTACTTTTCTGCTTGTTTCCTGGCCTCCGCCTCTCCTGGCAGGCATCATTCCGTTCTCGTCAACAAGTCCTTTATCCTTCCAGATTTTGGCAAGTATCCTGTCGGCTTCTGCCATTCTCTCTTTCTCGGACATCTGTGCCTTCCTGTCGCTGCCCCTATCCTTTGCATTTGCTTTTACAGGTCTTTTCATCTTTGGACACATGCTATTTTAGGAACAGAGGTTATATTTAAACCTTTCTATTACACTTTTTATCACTAAATTCAGTTTGATTTCAGATAAACATGAACAGGGGCCCAACCCTCCTGGCCGCTGAAAAAGGGATTGGTTTCAATGCCGGCTATATCATAAGAGCCGGTTTTCAGCACTTTCCTGTGTTTTGGATTGTTATTTTCATCAAAAAACTTTGCCTCGGCACCGTTGATGAGGAGGCAGTAAATCGTTTCCCTGTTCGGATCATTCGCAGAAGCCAATAAGGGGCTTTCATCCCTGTCGTTTTTTGCATTGACGTCAGCGCCGTTCCTGATCAGCAGTTTTACTACCTCCGGATGCTTCAATGCATAGAAAATAGGCGTATTGCCCTTTCCGTCATCTGAATTAACGTCTGCCCCGTTTTTTATCATCTTTCCGACTGTTTTAATGTCGCCGGTGTTGATTGCATACCTGAATTTCCAGTCCTCACTGCATCCGGCTTCCTTTTTCTCAAGATAATACACCGCGTTTTTGAATCTCTCCGCAACGACAGTTTCACCCGACAGGCCGGCTGCAAGGCTCCACTGTATGGCAATGTCGAGGGGCGTATTTCCGAGTTTGTCCCTGATACTCGGCTTTGCGCCCGCCTTCATGAGCAGTTTTATCATTTTCATGTTGTCGCCTTTCTCCATCCCGAATACCGAATAATGGAGCAGGGTGTAGCCGTTGGGTGTCGACATGTCCGGGTCGATTCCGTTTTCAAGCAGCTTGAACATAATTTCATCGCTTCCTTTCATGTCCCCCTCTGCGATGCACACTACAGCGTCCCTCGTTATTACCGGTTCATATTCCATAAAAAGTTCGAACATTTCTTTGTTTTTGCTTCTGCACGCGGTTTCAAGCGGAGTTTCAATCACCGTGCCCCGGTTTACGTCTGCCCCGTTTTCAAGGAGCAGCCCCGCAATCCTCAGCGATTTTTTGTTTGGTCTGTCTTCGGCAAGCTCGTAAAGATAGCTTCCCATGGACAGTCTGTTCCCGTCAACGTCCGCGCCTTCTTCTATTGCCTTTACGGCTCTTTCATAATCGCGGTTAATCACAGCCTTAAAAAGTTTCCCGTCAGCACTTTCAATCAGCATTCCAATATCCGCACCGCGCTCTTTTTTCTCTTCGGGAGGCATGCATGCTTTTCCTTCAGGCAGAGGTTCTCCTTTTCCGCATCCCAGGGGTGCGCATGCAAGAAGCAAAACCGCAGCATTCCTGAAGGCGGTTTTCTTTATCTCATTCTTCAGTTTCTTCGCTTTTCTCTTAAATTCAACTCTCCTTCCCATCAGACCACAAAAACCATATGTTTCTATTTATTTAAAAAAGTAGTTATTTTTTGAGCATCTTCACAAGCTTCGGAAGCATAACCACGCCAGGAACCTTCTTTTTCCCGTTGATTATCGTCGTTGGTATCTCCTTTACCCCGTATTTCCTTACCAGTTCAGGGAAAAGCAGTGCATCTATTATGTCTGCAGTCACATTCTGGCTCGCAAGAGCTATGTCGTGGGCTATCTTTCCGGCTATGGGCGAATACTTGTCAGGAGGCATTGCAAACACCTCAAGATGGGTCTTCTTCTTAACGAGGGCAGCTTTCTTCCCACCAACAGACGCTTCAACGATATCCATTACGAATACGGGAAACAAATAGCCCGAAGGAAATCCGAAATAGCGGATTTTGCCTTTTTCCTTACCGTTAATTACTATTGCAGGACCTTTCTTCAGCTCGTATTTCTTTCCAATTGATGAATTTACCTTGTATTTTGAAAATGAAAGCTTCTTATTGAGAGACAGGATTTCGGCAAGCGCGGTTTCCATCTCCCTTTCGACCCTGGGGTATTTTCCGGAAACGAACAGAATTACCTCCACGGATGATTTGACTTTTGAAAAGGATTCGGTTATCTGCTTTTTCAGCTTCCTGTTGAGCGGCATGTGTGTACTCACCGAATAGATATCTCGTATCGCTTTATAATAGTTTTCGTTCTTTTTTATTCCGGTGTATTCATGGCAGACGGAACCGCGAAAATAAAGACCCTGGATTATAAGAAAGCTTCCAAAAATGTGAAAACCGTTACCGACAACAAAGGAAACGTAATAGTCACCGTACCGCTTACCGAAAAAAACAAGTACCTTGTTGTGACCATCCCCAAAGCATCGGCGGACAAGAAACTGGAATCACTGCACAAATCGGGGCTCGGTGCGGACCTTAAAACAAAGGCTTTCATAAAATGGATTAACGACAATAAGGAGCTCGCGGTAAATAAATACGCAGAAACCAAGAATCAGAATTTTACTTTCAAGCTCATTCTGATCAAGGGAACGGACATGACTCCCGTTCCCGAGGATAAGGATAAAAAGAAGAAAAAGTCTGCTCTGGACATGTATGATATCCTGGCAAAAAAAGGAATAACGGAAAAACAGGTAAAGGTGCCTGACAGCATAAAAATAGGCGGTACGGCAGGCCCTTCTTCATCATCCGGAAAGAAAGCAAAGGAGAATATCAAAACAGCGGATTATGTCGTTACTACAAAATGGGCGGAAAAAGGCGGAACGTTCAAGAACCTGGAACAGATACTCGGAACTTATTACGGCAAAAAAGGCTATGGAAGCGGTGCGGCATACAGCTATGAGTCAGTCCCGATAGTCTGGCAGCTTGAAGGGAAAACAACCAAACTCAATTTCCTTGTCATAGTAACCACCTCCGATTTTGGCAAAATGGACATAACCAGCATGACAAAAAAACAAAAGGAAAAAGCGATAGATTCGATAACCGACAGCCTGCTTGAAAACGTAACAGCGGCATTCAGGGAAAAAGGAATAAAACTCGACCCGGACGTAATCAGGGGCGGATTCAAGAAAGTCGTTTCAGGTATGGTAGACAATATAGTCCAGCAGAGAAAAGCGCCCATAATGCTGAAATAAGTTTGATACTCATGTCACAGGGAAGATGCTTCCGCTGCGGAAGGGAAGGCCATGTCGAATACGGCGTAGACGGAAAACCCTACTGCAGTTCGTGCATTTTCTACGGAATGACAAAGCAGTGCTGGCGTTGCAGGATGTATCTGCCCGCAGCAGAACTCCAGCAGTACAAGGGGCAATGGGTATGCCCGTACTGCATAATGGAGCTTAGAGACGAGGACAGGCGTATGGAAAAACCTCCGGAAACATATACGAAGAAGCCTCTTGCCGCCACCCCGATTATCTACCGGGAGCAGTGTGAAAGGTGCGGAAGGGAGGCCGAATTCTTCTACATATGGAACGGAAGAAGGCTCTGCAAAAGCTGTCTTGAAGAGGAACAGGCGAAATGGGGCATGGCGGGCGGAGGTCCTTCCGCGGCGCCCACGAGAGTTGTATATAACAGGGGGAACGAGGGGCTTCTCGGTTCGATAATAAAGGAAATACTTGCGAGGATAGGGCTTATCAGAAGAAAAAAATCCGGTATGAAAGGGGAGATAGTCGCGGCACAGCAGGTTAAGGCGGAGATAAAGAAGCAGGACAACAAGAAAAATGTCGTTTCATTCAGGTACGGAAAGCCGTTGTCCGAAGGCCTGGATGAGGAAATCGAAGGAAAGGAAGAAAAAGAGGAAAAAAAGCCCGAATCCGAGGGCCTGATGAAAGAAAAGGAAGGGAAAAAGAAAAAAAAGCCCAAGAGCGAAGGCCTGATGAAATCCAAAAAGAAGAAAAAACCGAAGAAAAAGAAATAGCTTCACTTTTAAAACTAACCAATTATCATATTTAGGTTGGGAGCATGAAACCTTTAGATTATTCGCTGTTGAGGGAAATCCAGAAAAACGAATTGGAATCCACAAGGCTTACCCAGCTTGATGCGGATTTCTATGAAAATGCCTCGGGTTTTCTCAACAATAAAAAGAAAGAGGCCTTTGCCTCGGGTTCCGCGCTGTCGATAAGGGAATACGAAAATATAAAAAAGATACTAACTACAATTAAGGAAAGACGTGAGGAGAAAATCATTCTCATGGCTATAAGGGGGGAGGGAACTTCCGGCGGTCTGACCCCGGAGGAGAAAAAACTTCTCAAGGATTTGTCCGATTCGGTCAGGAAATTCAGGGAATCGGTTTCAGCTTCGGAATCTTCGGAAGAGAAACCACTCACCGTTCCGGAGAAAAGGAAAGTGAAACTGCTGAAGGACGTTGAACCGTACAAAGGGCTTGACAATAACGTTTACGGGCCTTTCAAAAACGGCGATGAAGTAGAACTCCCTTCCGCGGAAGCGGAATGGCTTCTGAAGGCCAAAATGGCTGAAAAAAGGTGAATCAAAATGAAATTTCCAAAAGAAATAAACGCATACTGTCCCTACTGCAGGTCGCACCGGAAGCACAAGGTGAAGCTTGCAAGCAAAGGAAGAGCCAGGACCCTTGCGAAGGGTACCCAGTCCCACGAAAAGAAACTCAAGGGGCACGGAGGCAAGAGAGCGGGTGAAAAATCCGTCAAGAAGCAGGGAAAGAGGCAGAAGATAATGCTTACTTGTTCCGAATGCAAGAAAAAGCATGAGCGCGTTCTGGCCGGGAGAACAACAAAAAAACTTGAACTGAGGGCTTGATTATGACAGGAAAATATCTTAAGGTAAAATGCAAATGCGGAAACGAGCAGAAGCTTTTCGACAGGACGACTTCAATAGTCTACTGTGAAAAATGCAACGAGCCTCTAGCGCATCCGATGGGCGGAAAGGCGGTAATCCACGGCGAAATAGTCGAGGAGCTTGAATAGGTGGTTATCATAACCGAACTGCCCGAAAACAATGAGCTCGTTCTGGCCACGGTAAAGAAAATAATGCCCTACGGGGCTTTCTGCGAACTTACGGAATACAACAAGCATGAGGCATTTCTTCATATTTCCGAAATAGCCCCGAGATGGATCAAGAACATCCATGAATTTATCTCAGAGGGCCAGAGGCTTGTAGTCAAGGTACACCGTATTGACAGGGAAAAAAACCAGGTTGACGTTTCTTTGAAAAGGGTAAGCGAAGAGGAAAAAAAGAACAAGCTCGCCCAGGTGGGTTTTGAAAAACGTGCGCAGAAGCTTATCGAAGTCGCAGTTAAGGAGAGCAAAAGCAAGCTCGGCGCGGACGAAGTGAAGAACAGAATAGAGGAGGAATACGGCGACCTGTTTTCATGCCTGAAGGAATGCTCGGAAAAAGGCGAAAGCGCAATAAAAGACATAGACCTCCCCAAGGCGCTGAAGGCGGGCATCGTGGAAATTGCCAAAAAGAACATAAAAAAGCCGGTAGTTTCGGTGGGAGGAATCATAACGCTTTCCTGCTCCGGTCCTGACGGCCTTGAAACGATTAAAAAAGCGCTCAGTGTAAGGGATAAGGACGTCGAAATACTCTACCTTGGCGCTCCGCGCTATAAGATATCATTGAAAACAACCGACTACAAGAGCGGGGAAAAGAAGCTTTCATCAATAGTCGAATCGATAGAGGAATTTGCGGAAAAAAACCACTGCACCTTCAAGTTCGGAGAGGAATAACGATGAAGAAAATAATGAAGTGTGCCGTCTGCGGAAACTATACCCTTGCGGAGAATCACTGCGGTTCCGCGACTATTTCCGCCCACCCCGCCCCTTTTAATCCTAATGATCCCTATGGTCATTACAGAAGACTATGGAAAGGTGAATATTGATGAAGGAAACCACGATAGTTGAAAAATCCAAAATCAAGAAGCTCAGGAAACCGGTAATGATAATCGGTCTTCCCGGCATAGGGCTTATCGGCCAGGTAGTGGGAAGGTATATGGTGAAAGAGCTCAAGGCGAAAAAAATAGCCAATCTCTATTCCCCGCATTTCCCGCACCAGGTTTTCATGACAAAGAAAGGGGGCATGAGACTGATTAAAAATTCATTCTATTATTTCAAGGGCAAAAAGAGGGACGTAATAATACTTGTGGGCGATGTGCAGGCATTGAGTTCGCAGGGGCAGTACGACGTTGCCGGAAAAATAATAAATTATGCGAATAAGCTAAAGGTAAAACAGATAATAACCATAGGCGGGTACAGTACGGGAAAAATATCGGAAAAAAGAAAGATCTTTTCCGTGACTACCAACAAAAGCTCAAGGAAAACCCTGAAAAAATACGGGGCCGTTTTCGGAGAGGCAAAGGGCTCCATAGTCGGTGCAGCGGGATTGATTCCTGCGCTGTGCAATCTTGAAAAAATCGAGGGGGTATGCCTTATGGGCGAAACCCACGGAGGATACGTAGATACTCCTGCGGCAAGGGAAATCGTGAAAATGCTTTCAAAATATCTTGAGATCAAAATAAGCCTTAAGAGGATAGACGAAAGGGCGAAGAAAAGCGAAAAGATGCTCAAGAAAATAGAATCCGAAATAAAGAAAAGCATGGAAACGGGGATGGAAACTTCTGGAAGCGTTTCCTACATAAGATGATGCGATGAAAGGGCAGATAACCCTTGAATACATGGTGCTTACCGTAGTGATAATCGCACTTCTTTCGATATCCGTAGCTGCATTGATCAGGATAAAGGACGGTTCGGAGGATGCGATGGAAATCGTGCTTTTCAAATCATCGGCAAGGGACCTTTACAATGCGGTTTCCGAAGCATGCGCGATGGGGGACATGAATTCCAGAAGAATTGTCCTGAGAACTGAAGTGGAAATAGCATCGCACGGGGATTATCTTGAATTTTCAAATCCTGATATCGGCAATACAATAAAATACGAGAAAAACTGCGAGGTTGACGATGCCGAGCTTGAAGGCGCTGTCGTCGTGACCAATTCAGACGGAACAATAGAATTCAGCTGAATCAGGGAAAACTATTTAAGGATTATCCGACTATTTTTACCCCGTGATATCCATGAACATGAGATGGTTTGTCCTAACAATATTCTTATGCGGATTTGTTTTTGCTGCTCCCACAGGTTTATCTATTGAAATTAACGGCGGAGACGAGTATACGAACAGCACAGCGGTTTCACTGGCTCTTGCCCAGAGCGGGGCGGAAAACTGCAGTCTGTCGAATGAAGCCGATTTCGACCCGAACAGCACTTATTCATCGGTTTCCCTGCCTGATTCCTGGGACCTTGAATCGGGAGACGGCGCCAAGACAGTTTATTTCAAATGTGTTGACAGCGGGGGAAACTGGAGCGATACTGAAAGTGACGATATAACCCTTGATTCAACAGAACCATCCGTTTCTTCAAAATCGCCGACAGGCAGCATAACCAACAGGACCCCCGAAATATCCGCGGATGTTTCTGATTCAGGCTCCGGAGTCGATTCATCATCGATAGTGCTTACTCTTGACGGTTCTTCCGTAAGCCATTCCTACTCTTCCGGAGAGGTAACATACACCCCTTCAAGCAATCTTGATTTCGGGTCCCATGATGTTTCTCTTTTTGTCGCAGATGATGCTGGAAACTCAGAAAACGGCACCTGGTCATTCACGGTAGGTTCCGAAGGTGTTGATGTTGAGGATGTGGAACCCGGAGATGACAATTATACAGCTGAAGACAGGCCCGACATCGAATTCACTCTTGTAGATACCGGTTCGGGAATAAACGATACGAGTCTTGCAGTCACGCTTGACGATGAGGATGTCGATTCCGACGATATCGACAAATCCGGCAACACTTACAGCTTCCGCCCTTCATCCCTTACTGAAGGAAAGCATACCGTTGAAATATCGGTAAGGGATACTGCTGGGGAACTGACCGAATATACCTGGGATTTCTATGTTGATACCGAAGAGCCGGTGATAAGCCTTTATGTCCCATCCGATGGAGACGTGGTAACTGAAGTTGCTTACGTATCCGCAATGATAGAAGACGACGGTTCCGGTGTAGACGAAGACGCCATTTTCATGGAGTTCAATGATGTTGACGTCACTTCCTCTGCCAATTACGACGAGTCAAGCGAAACGTTTGTATTTACTCCGTCTGTAGACCTTACCGCGGGAGTATACAGCGTACAGGTATGGGCAAGCGACAATGTCGGAAACGAGGCGGAAGCCGAATGGACCTTCAGCATCTCTTCCGATGCCCCCACAGTTTCGTCTTTGAATCCTTCCGACGGTTCTACGATTACGGATTCGACCCCGGATATATCGGCCAAGATAACAGATCCAGGAACATCGGGTATAGACACGGATTCGATAAAACTCTATGTTGACGGGGACCAGGTTACAAGCGATGCGACTTATAATGCGGGCTCCGGCGTTCTTACTTATACCCCCTCCACCGCACTTTCGGACGGGGAACATACCGTAAGATTGAGAGTTGAAAACAATAATAATGACGAAACGGACATCACCTGGGAATTCACCGTTGATGCTTCCGCTCCGCCTTCGCCCGATTCATTCACGGTAGTGCAGGGCGAAAACAACACCAATCTCACATGGGAATGTTCGGGTGATGTAAGCCAGTTCAAAATATACGGCTCTGTCAGTCCTTTTACCAGCGTTGAGGGGAAGGCCGCAATCGCAACGGTCGAGGGGGATGTAAATGAATACGAGCACGACACTACATCAAAGTATTATTACGCGCTTGTTGCGGAGGATGAATACGGGAATGCGTGCGAGCCGTTATTCGCATCAACCTGCGACGTATACAGCGAAACAGGCGGATGGACGGACTACGAATGCTGCAAGGATGACGACTGTGACAGCGGGTACGTATGCAACATCCAGACCCATTCGTGCACTGTTGCAACCGGAACTACTGTGGAAGCGGATGCTGATGACGCGATAAACGAAGCGGATGACGCGATACAGGATGCCAAGTCATCGGGAAGGAACGTTACGGAGGCCGAGGATTATCTTGAGGATGCGCAGAATGCTTTCAATGCAGGGAATTTCGAGCAGGCGGAGCATTTCGCACAGCTTGCAAAGAATGCCGCTTTATCCGCTGAAAAACTTCCAGACGCGGATGTTGATGACGGGGAAAAGAAGGAGCTTCCCTGCTGCCCATCAACTTTCATACTGCTTGCAGCCCTGGGTTTTGCCGCGATGAGGAGATAAAATTGACCAATGTCTTTATTTTTCACGGCTATGGTGCAGACCCGAGTGTGAACTGGTTTCCCTGGCTGAAAGAACAGCTGGAAGCCAAGGGATATACCGTTTATGTTCCCGCATTTCCCGATACCAATAATCCTGACCGTGAGAAATGGATGAAGTATTTTGAGCAGTATAAGAACAAGCTTGATGAGGATACGATATTCGTAGGCCATAGCCTGGGTGCGCCTTTCATCCTTAATGTTCTTGAAACATTGGATAAGCCGATAAAAGCATCTTTCCTAATTGCAGGTTTTGTAGGTTCATTAAGCCCTGATTTCGACCCCTATGTAGGAACAATAGCCAACAGGAACTTCAACTGGGATAAAATCAGGGAAAACTGCAGGAAATTCTTTATCTTCACTTCGGACAATGACCCGTTTGTTCCTATTGAAAAAGCAGAAGAATTAAATGAAAAATTGCCCTCAGAATTAATAGTGATAAAAGGAGCAGAACATTTGAATGCGGGTTCGGGATATTTCAGTTTTGATGAATTAAGGGATGCTATTCTGAAAGCGTAAATTAACTAATTACTGGTTTACCTTCTTCCATTAGGGTTTCAGCATATTCCCTGCTTATTTTCAAATCCAACTCTATAAGCTTCTGAACTACCGGATTTTCTTTATTTAATTTGTACAGCGTAGTGTTTCCTATTTTTCTGCTTTCTTTTACCAGTTCAAATTTTTCGACCATGGGCCAAACATTGTATAATGAAGCCCTGGATATTCCGGAATTTTCAGCTATTTCTGTTTTTGTGTAATCAAATATGCTGTTTTCAATTAGGAAATCAACTACTCTTATCAAAGGAGTATCCCCTAGAAACTTAACCAATAATGATTTTTCCATAGAGATATTTAGAGAGAAAAGGTTTTTAAATATAAACGTTCAATGTATATTTTGGTGGACAGCAGTGCCTAATTTGGAAGACGAAGATATTATTCCTTGGATCTTGGATAAATTCGTGCGTCATGGCTGGTGGAAGGCCAAACATACCAGTTTTGACAATATAGCAAAAGGCGCACCACAACACATGAGGGCAAAAATAAAAGAAGCTGCCGAGCAATTAATCAAAGATGGTTTTCTAATTCAAAAACCAACTTCTTATGGTCGGGAAGTAAGTTTGAATTTTGACAGAAAAAATGAAATTTTTGATATTATTGAAAGATGGAAATTGAAGAAATAGGTTATTCTGAAAGCGTAATTTCCATTCTTTCCTTTCCAGAACCCAGATTCTTTCTCTTAATCTTTATCTTTCCAATCTCAGAAGTATTTTTGACATGGGTTCCCCCGCAGAAGGTCTTGAACTCCGAAGATTTCCAGATTCTCCTTCCTGGCTTTTCAGCATCGTCATATGCCTTCACTTCATGACCTTCTTCAATAAACTTATTCGACTGCTCTTCAATTTCAGGAAGCATTTCCGAAATGGATTCAGGATAATCATAATCTACCCTTGATTTGTCAACAGTAACATTCGAACCGATTATTTTCATCAATCCTGTTTTCTTTCCAAAGAAAAACCATGCAATGTGAGCTGCAGAATGCAGTTTCATTATCTTGTATCTCTTGTCCCACTCAATTGAAACTTTTACACTATCCCCTTCCTTGAATTCAGGCGTTTTCTCAAGCTTGTAAATTATATCATTTCCATCTTTTCTCGCTTCAAGGACGTTTATCCCGTTTATTGTTCCTGAATCCGACTGCTGGCCTCCTGAAAATGCATAAAAATTCGTCTGGTCGAGCTTTACTTCATCTCCATTTACCGAAACAACTTTTGCTTCGCATTCCTTCATGTAGGGGTCTTCCCAGAACAATCTCTTCGTCATTTTCTCCTTCCTTTCTTCTTGGGTTTTTCCTTTCCAAACAGGAAAAGCAGTGTTATTATCAATGCATCAAGAACTATTGCTGCGAATAATACAATCCTTGCATCATTGCACAAGTCCGGTACCGGAATTCCCGCAACCGTCATGCTGTCGATATTGCTTATGATCACTTCGCAGCTTGAATTGTAAACTTCGTATCCTGCTATCCAGTTCAGGATGTCAGGCATGAAGAAATATTTCGCTACCATTATCACTAACAGTACTGCAAGTATTATCTCGGCATCTATTACGAATTCATTCCGTTTCATGGGATCACTTTAACCTAGTTAACACTGAAACTTTAAAAAACAAAAAGATTTGATTTTCACGCTTCAATTTAGAGTCGTATCCAACGATTTCAATTCTTGCACAACGCTAAATCCTCAATTTCGTTTGCACGAAATATTATTGGAGGTGATCTATCCGCAGGTTCCCCTACGGATACCTTGTTATGACTTAGCCCTCCTCACGTATCTCCGGTTCGAATCCGGCAATTAACCGGGGCCTCACCGAAAACACATTTGGATGACTTGACAGGCGGTGTGTGCAAGGAGCAGGGACACATTCACCGCAGGATGTTGACCCGCGATTACTAGCCATTCCAGCTTCATGAGGGTGAGTTGCAACCCTCAATCCGAACTTCGACTGGATTTAGGGGATTAGCGTCTTCTTTCGAAGTTGCAGCCCATTGTTCCAGCCATTGTATGCCGCGTGTAGCCCATGGATTTCGGACCATACTGACCTACCGTCGCCCACTCCTTCCTCCCATTTAACACGGGCAGTCCCTCTAGAGTGCATCTCATCCGGAGATGAAATTAGCAAATAAAGGTATGGGTCTCGCTCGTTGCCGGACTTAACCGGACAGTTTACACCGCATTCCGTTTCCATACGGAATCGTTATACGTTCACGCCACGAGCTGACGATGGCCATGCAATACCTCTCGGCTTATCAGGCAAGACCTTTAATCTGACCTTCATCCTGCCGTCGTCCATGGTGATATTCCCGGCGTTGTATCCAATTAAACCGTAGCATCCACGGCTTGTGGTGCTCCCCCGCCAATTCCTTTAAGTTTAAGTCTTGCGACCGTACTCCCCAGGCGGCAGACTTAACACCTACGCTACAGCACTTCATATGATTACTCATATGAAACACCAAAGTCTGCATTATTTACAGCTGGGACTACCGGGGTATCTAATCCCGTTCGCTCCCCCAGCTTTCGTCCCTCACCGTCGGATACGTCTTAGACAGGCGCCTTCGCCACTGGTAGTCCACCCAGGCTCAACGGATTTTACCCCTACCCCAGGTGTACTCCTGTCCTCCTCCGTTCCCTAGTCTAGCAGTATCTCCTGCACGCGTTAGGGTTGAGCCCCAACATTTCACAGAAGACTAACTTGACCGGCTACGGACGCTCTAGGCCCAATATTCGTGGATACTACTCGGGGCGCTGGTGTTACCGCGGCGGCTGCCACCAGTCATAGGCCACTCCCTATAACCGTAAAAGCCATATGGTGTGTTTGCCCACACCCTTATTCTCCGAGCAATTTATACTCGGCAAAAGACAACAGTAAACTGTTGCCACTCAGACTCCCCCTATCACGCTTTCGCGCATTGTAGAGGTTTCGCGCCTGCTGCATCCCGTAGGACTAGGGCCCTTGTCTCAGTGCCCTTCTGGGGGCCACCACTCCCATGGCCC
>Ga0180434_10002630_pt1 | contig 23610 bp, 22 predicted proteins | sample SS_ome_7_FD_132453 | JGI IMG/M metagenome (GOLD analysis project Ga0180434, IMG submission 132453) | Hypersaline lake sediment archaeal communities from the Salton Sea, California, USA - SS_1_D_2 metaG | ecosystem: Environmental > Aquatic > Non-marine Saline and Alkaline > Hypersaline >... | reverse complement strand
CGGGCAATACGGAGCGGCCGTCGGCATCGGCCATCCCTACCCGATGACCCTCGCGGTCCTCGAGGAGCAGCTGCCGGCGTTGAAGCGCAGCATGTCCCTGGTGCCGGTGGCCCAGCTGGTCCAATAAAGCGTTTGAGATCCAGTGGTTCGCGCTAGTCGCGACGATTTTCCGCCACCAGACACAGCCAACCTTCCGCAACATCGATGCCGATGATGCCGAGCCCGGCCGCGTGGATTTTTTTTTCAACCACAGGGCGGTTCTTTGCGGTGATTCCGGATAGAATGATCCGGCCGTTCTCCGTCAATAGGCGCGGAATGGCCGGCAGCAGTTCGACAATGGTTTTGGTGAGAATATTGGCAGCAATCAGATGGAATCGCCCTTTGACCGCCGCCGTGAGGTGCCCGGTCAGCAATCCGTATCGGTCGTCGGGCACCCCGTTCAGGCGTAAATTCTGATGAGCGATCACCACAGCGCCGGGATCGTCGTCGACGCCGACCATATAGGCTGCCCCCAGCTTGGCCGCCGCAATCATCAGAATGCCCGACCCGGTACCGATGTCCAGGAAATATCCGCCGGACGACAAATGGCTTCGAATGCGCCGGATGCACATAACGGTGGTGGCATGCGCTCCGGTTCCAAACGCCATGCCGGGGTCGATCTTCAACACAATGTCCCCGGGACGGGCTTCAAACGGCTGCCAGTTGGGTTTGACAACGATGTTGTCCGCAATGCGCACCGGATGGAAAAAGGTTTTCCAGGCCTCGGCCCAGTCCGCTTCATCGATGCGCTGCCATGAAATGCGGCAGCGGAATCCGCAGCGCCGCTGAAGCTGACACAACTTCGTCTTAAGCGACCGCAACGTATCCAACCAGTCGCCTCTGTCCGGAAAATAGCCGCTGACCGCCGCTTCGGACGGACGGGGCGCCGCCACCGCCCAGCCTTCCAGGGGTTGAATCCGGGGATCGTCGATGACCACCCCTTTCAGGCCCATCTCGAAAAAAACATCCGCGATCAAATCTTCCAGCGGCTCCATGACGTCGACATCAAAGCGCACACGGGTTTCAATCCATTTCATGACCACTTCTCTTTCGGCGGGTTAAAATAAGCATGTTTCAGATGCGGATACCGGCGCCGAAGGCTCGCCAGCAGGCGATCCATGCCCAGCGGCGGACCGCTGGAGGCCGCCTCGGCCATCGCCTGCCAGTATTGGCGGGGGTCATAATTGAGATTGCGCCACTGAATAAGATGAATCGGATACCGGTCGACAAAGCCGAAAAGGCTCTGCCGCTCCTGCGGGGTGTCGGTGAATCCGGGCAGATTCAAATAGTTGAGCGCGACATGTTTCCCGGCCGCCAACGCCCGTCGGATGCTTTCTTTTACATCCGCGAAACGATAGTCCCGGGGACGAAAGTAGCGGCTGTAGCACGCTTCACGGAAACTGTTGATGCTGATGCGCACACTGTCCAGGCCGTCCGCAAACAATGCAGCCATCACATCCGGCAGGCTGCCGTTGGTGTTCATGTTGATGGTGCCCCGGTTCGTCGCCTGACGGATTCGCCTCAGGGCCGGTTCGATGACCCGGGCCGCCAGCAGCGGATCCCCTTCACAGCCCTGTCCGAAGCTCACCACGGCTTTGTTGACATTTTGAATATGCACCAGCGCCACCGCCGCGATTTCCGCCGGCGAAGGCGTAAAGTCGATGCGCTGCTGGCTGACGGGAAGCGCTGCATCCGTTTGATGGGACAGACAGCCCAGGCAGCGGGCATTGCAGGCGGAGGAAGTCGGCAAGGGTGCCTCACAGCGGCCCAGAAAAAAATTTTTAGCGGCCGGGCAGCCATACACCAGCGCGCATTTTTCAAGATGCCGGCGCAACCGGTTGCCGGGCAGGCGTTTGCGCATCGCCCGCACGCCGGCCGTGACATCATCCTGCTTCATCAGCCGCAGATCCTGCCGCCGTTCCCGGTCAACCCGGATGGCGGCCGACCGGAATCCGCCGCCGGACCAGCCCGCGGCGCCATAGCTGAAAAGCGGAAGGATCCCGGCGCCCGCCGCTTCTTCGTACGCACTGACCTGGGTGACAAGATAGCCCGGAGAATTGAACACCGCCACCGCGCAAACAGACTGCGACGGCTGAAATGGATTCCGGGACAACGTCACCAGGCGCCGTTCCCGGATGTGAAAGACGATCGGCTTTCTGTCCGGTAGCCGCATCAACTCGCTGCCGTGCGGCAAAGGGCTGCTGCTTTCCCTTTTCAGCGGCGTGAATGTGTCCGCCGATCTTCCCACCGCCGCATATCCCGGCAGATCGATGATTTCCCCCGTTTCACTGGCGGCAACGGCCGTGAGATAGGTTGTCTTTGAATGATGGTGCGCCATCGGCGACGACCCTAATGGTATTCAATCTTCATTGTATCCATGGCCCGACAAATCCCGGCCGGCGGCAGATAAATTTAATCCATCCGCACATGCTTGACAATGTGCCCGAGCTCCGGGAAAATAAGCGCCTCACAGGCGAGCTTGCAGGCCTTCAGGCTGCCCGGTATGCAGAAGACAGCACTTTTCCCGACAATGCCGGCGGCGGCGCGCGACATAATGGCCGCGGAATCCACCCTTTCAAAGCTCAATTGCGCGAAAAGGACGGCAAACGCACTCAACGCTTTTTTGAAATACGGCGTCACCGCTTCGATGGTCACATCTTTTTCGGCCACCCCGGTCCCCCCGGTGAAAATCAGAGCGTGCGGGTCGTGGTGGTGGATGCAGCCGAACATAACCCGCGTGATGCTCTGGCGCTCGTCCGGCACAACCCGGCGATAAACGAGGGTATGCCCTTCCCGCTGCGTCTGCCCGGCGATCCACTGTCCGCTTTTGTCCGTATCCAGCGTACGGCTGCTCGAAACGGAGACGACACCGATCCGCAAGTGCGCCGGTGCCGCCTTTTTATGTTCTTTTGTACCCATCGATTCCCTCTCTTTTTCTGCATCCGGTGACAACATCACCGTGGTCTTGAGGGCCCGCACCGCATACCCCCGTCTTATATGCATCTTGCATGTAAACGCCTTTTCACGTATAGTGCGCAGACACGTTTGTCCAAAACCGCGGCTGCTGTATTTTACACAGTCAGCGGTTGCTTGTGAATAAAAAAACATCGCGCGGCATTGATGATTCGGCATGAAAAAAGAGTCGTTCACCGGCATTATTCTGGCGGGAGGCGAAAACAAGCGTTTTGCCGGCAATGATAAAGCCTTCATACCCATCGGTCCGCAGCAGATGATCGATCCCGTGTATCATATCATGCGGGAACTCTTCAACGAGGTCATCGTCATCACCAATCGCCCCGGACATTATTTAAACCGCGACCTGCAGATCGCCGCCGACATCCTTCGGGTACGCAGTTCACTCACCGGCATTCATGCCGGGCTTTTTTACGCCGCAACGCCCTACGCCTTCATATCCGCCTGCGACACGCCTTTTGTCAAAAAATCCATGATCGAAATGCTGCTGGATGCAACCGACGAAAATGTTGATGTAACCGTCCCACAGACCGCCGCCGGTCTGGAACCCCTGTGCGCGGTGTATTCTCAACGTTGTCTTGAACCGATCCGACGTCTGTTCAGCAAGAACCAGCTGCAGATCAAACGCTTTTTCGACAAGGTCCGGGTGCGGCATATTCCAGAATCCGCTCTGCGAAAAGTCGATCCAGAGCTGATTTCTTTTTTCAACATCAATACGCCCGATGATCTGGCGGCCGCCAATCGCATCCGTCACAAACAAAGGAGAAGCCGACTTGCCAAAAACAATGAATGACCTCATCCAAAAAATCAAACAGAACCCCCGCTATCACGATGCCGGCATGATCCTGTGCCACAACGGCGTGGTGCGGAACCGCTCCCGCAGCGGACAAAAAGTCACGGGGTTGCGGGTGCAGGTGGATGAAGCGCGTTTAAAGCATGTTCTTGAACAATACCGCAGCCGACCCGGAATTATCGACATAATGGTCGACATCCGCGACGGCAGGGAGCTTGCCGTCGGCGATGACGTGATGCTGCTGGCCGTTGCCGGCGATGTGCGCGAAAATGTCATCGCCGTTTTAAGCGACGCATTGAACGACATTAAAAAGACGGTCACCCGCAAAACCGAACATTTTGCATAGCGGATCAAAAATGGAGGCCTCTCATGCCGCATTTCAGCCATCTCGATGAACGGGGACAGGTCAAAATGGTCGATGTCAGCGGCAAAAAACCCACCCTGCGCATTGCCACGGCGCAGGCGGTGATTTGCATGAACCGCGTCACCTTTGCGGCTATTAGCGATGGCACCCTTCCCAAGGGAAACGTGTTGGAAACGGCCCGCATCGCCGGCATTATGGCCGCCAAAAAAACGGCCGATCTGATCCCCATGTGCCACCCCCTTCCATTGCGCCATGTGCAGATCGATTTTTTTCCGGATGCACCCGCCGCGGCCTTTCGCATCGAAGCCACGGTTCGCATCGTGGAACAAACCGGCGTGGAAATGGAAGCATTGACCGCCGCTGCGGTGGCCGCCCTGACCGTTTATGACATGTGCAAATCACAGGACAAGGCCATGACCATCACCGAGGTGTGCCTGCTGCAGAAATCCGGCGGCAAAAGCGGGGATTTCAGAAGGAACACGGCTCCGGCGGCGGATAAATAGATTCACCATTTTATCAGGAAAAAAAGTGGATTAGAGCTGTTAGTGACTTATTCCATGATTCCTGTAATCAAAAACAAGAAAATTTCGCCTAAACGGATCTCCATAATTTGTAGGTGGGGCGCCCATTTTTTGTTATTTCAACTTGTTGCGGACATAGCCCGTCTTGGAAGATCGATTTCGAAAGAAACCAGAATGACAATTGGACACGAAAAGCTGGATGTCTAACGTCTTTCAATCGGATATGTCGCCTGGGTTTACAAGAAAGTTCTTTGGGTTGCGGGCATAGCTCGCATTAGCCGTTAGCTATACCCCGTTAACCTACACGTGCACGGACACGTGTGCGTGCACGGCTGTTTGGTCTTGTTTCGTCGACAAAAGCGAACCCAACGGCCTCAACGATCGTAACGATCATAACGATCTCAACATCGTTTCAGACAAGGCCTTTAGACCATGCCCCAACTCATGGAAGCCCAACCTTTTGTCTGGGCATTGCTGCTGCCGGCGGGAGCCGCCCTCGGTTTTTTCCTGGGCTGGCTCATGGCACAGATTCGTTTCAACCGTACCGCCGTGTCTCTTGCGTCTGAAAAAGCGGCTTTAGGGGAAAGCCTGCGCATTCGATCCCAGGAGAACGCCATGCTGCGCGAGCGCCTGGAACAAAACGAAGTTGAAAAAGCCGGTCTACTTGACGCCCTTTCCGAATTAAAAAAAAATCTGGCCGCGTGTAAAACCGCCTATGCAAAGGAAAAAATTCATGCAACCGAAAAAGTAGAACTGCTGCAGGACGTGCGCGCCGGTTTAACGGATACGTATCGGGCCACGGCCGCCAGCGCCCTGAAAGAAAACAATCAGGCGTTTCTGGATCTTGCCCAAACGACCTTCGCCCGCTATTTTGACGCGGCCAGAACCGATCTGGACGCCCGCGGCCAGGCCGTCCGGGAAATCGTCAAACCGCTCAAGGAAGCGCTGGACCGTTACGATCACCGCGTACACGACATGGAGCGGGCCCGGGAAAAAGCCTACGGCGGGCTGCGGGAGCAAGTGAACGCCCTGCTGGAAACCCAGGACCGCCTGCGAAAAGAAACCCTCAATCTGGCAAAGGCCCTGCGGGTACCCCACGTTCGCGGAAGATGGGGTGAAATCACTCTGCGGCGCGTGGCGGAGCTGGCCGGTATGCAGCCGCACTGCGATTTTTTTGAGCAGACATCCGCCCACGGCGATTCCGGCACGCTGCGTCCGGACATGATGGTGCGTCTGCCGGGCGGCCGGCGGATCGTCGTCGACGCCAAGGTGCCGCTGTCCGCCTATCTGGAAGCGCTGGAAGCCGCAGACGGACCGCGCAAAGACCATTTTTTGTCGCAGCACGCCCAACAGGTGTGGCGCCACATCCAAAAGCTGGGTCAAAAAGCATACTGGACCCAATTCACCCCCTCGCCCGATTTTGTCGTTTTGTTTATTCCCGGTGAAAATTTCTTTGCCGCCGCCCTTCAGAAAGACCCCGGTCTGATTGAAAACGGTGTAAAAAGGGGTGTGGTGCTGGCCACGCCGACGACGCTGATCACCTTGTTAAAAACCGTTGCCTTTGGATGGCAGGAAGCCAAAATGACGGAAAACGCCCGCCGCATCAGCCTGCTGGGTAAAGAGCTCTTTGATCGTTTGCTGACCATGAGCCGGCATATCAACAACCTGGGCCGGGACATCGAACGATCGGTCAATACTTACAATCAGGTGGTGGGCTCGCTGGACCGCCGGGTTCTGGCTTCGGCCAGGAAATTCAAGTCATTGGGCGTTTCGCGTACCGATGACGACGAACTGGCCGTGTCGCCCGTCGAAGCCCGCCCCCGCAAGACGGACCAGGAGACAGCCGAATGAAACCCAAAGCGCCGTTGCCTTGCATGCTTCGTCTGGCGGGCGCGGCTGTTCTCATCCTTTCTCTGACAGCCTGCAGTATTTTGGTGCGTGAACCCGTGGACACCCGGGAAAAAGCGCTGCAACGGCTGCGCCCGTCCCGGCAGCCGGATTTTGTCGATGCGCGCCGCTACCGGGGCCTTGAAGAGAGCATTCAACACAGCCTGGTCTTTTTGCAGGGGCTGCCGGAAAACCAGCGCTTTTATTTTGGAAAGGACCAATACGACACCGCTCACATGATCCGCGGCTTGTCGCTGTTTTTGAGCAAAATCCGCACAAACCCATCGGCCGCGGAGCTGAACCGCTTTATTGCGGATCATTATATCATCTATCAGTCCGCCGGCGCCGATCGCCAACGAAACGTCCTTTTTACGGGATATTATGAACCGCTGATTGCGGGATGCCGTGAAAAAACACCGCACTGCACCCTTCCGGTCTACGCCCGTCCCACGGACCTGATCACCATCGACCTGTCGTTGTTTGCAGAACGCTTCAAGGGTGAACGCATTACCGGACGCTATACCGGGCGAGCCGTCGTCCCCTACTACACGCGTCAGGAAATCGATGCGTCGGCGGTCATGAAAGAACGGGCACCGGTGTTGGCCTGGGTGGCGGATCCGGTCGCTCTCTTCTTTCTGCAGGTTCAAGGATCGGGAAAAATTCAATTTGACGACGGGCGGTCCATCAATGTCCACTATCATGCCACCAACGGCCATCCCTACCGCAGCATCGGGCGGCTGTTGATCGCGGAAAACAAAATCAGCCGGGCGGACATGTCCATGCAGGCGATTCGCCGCTATCTCGCCGACAATCCCGAAGAAAGGAATCGGATACTGCATTACAATCCCAGGTATGTCTTTTTCAAGCGGGAGGACGCGGGCCCACTGGGCTGTCTGCAGGTGCCGCTGACGCCCATGCGCTCCATCGCACTGGACCGGCGGCTGTTTCCCGCCGCCGCGCTGGCCTATATTGAAACCCGGCGTCCTGAAGTGGATGATGCCCGTCATATTGTGAATTGGCCGTCGTTTTCCACCTTTGTTCTGAATCAGGACACCGGCGGCGCCATCAAGGGACCCGGGCGGGCCGACCTCTTCTGGGGAAGCGGCCCCTATGCGGAGACAGCCGCCGGCCACATGCAGCATGACGGCCGGCTCTATTTTCTGGTCAAGAAACCCCCGCCTTGAAGCGGTCGCACCTTCTCAACCGATTTCATAACATTATCAAGACAAACGCTTTAATCATTGACACCATTTGTCAACATAATGTATCTCAAACAGCAGCGATAAAATCAGCGACCACCCGTCGTCTCCGGAAAAGGCCGCAGGCTGCGGGTGGTCGTCGATTTTCTAAATATGGACCTTTTTTCAGGAGATGAAAATGTTCGGTATCGGAATGCCGGAAATGCTGCTGATCCTAGCCGTCGCACTGATCGTCATCGGGCCCAAAAAGCTCCCGGACCTGGCCAAATCGCTCGGCCGCGCCATGGGCGAATTCAAAAAGGCCACCAGCGACATCAAACAGTCCATGGAAATGGACGCCGGTTTCGGTGAAGTCAAAAGCACTTTCAATGGAATAAAGGACGACATTCGCGACTCGGTCGCCGGCGGCGGCACGGAAGCGTATCAGCCAACGGCTGCCGACGCCGACACCGACGCCGACACCGACGCCGATTCCGAAAACGGACAAGCCGAATCCCGGGAAAAGCCGGATGTCGACGCGGCCATGTCAGATCTGAAGACCGCCTTCGACGACATGAATCAGGATCAAGCAGCACCCACCGACACGGTGGAGACCGCCGCCGAAGCCTCCTCTGAAAACCTGGAAAAAAGCGACGATGAATCCGAAGAAAAAGAAGAAGAAAAAACTACAAAAGGATGACAAAATCCCCTTTACTTCTCATCTGGAAGAGCTGAGACGACGTCTCATTACCAGCTTTATCGCCATCGGCGTTGGTTTTGTGATTTCCTACGGCTTCAAGGAAAAAATTTTCCAGATTCTGATGCACCCCCTCATAACGGCAATGCAAGAGGGCCAGAACCTCATCTACACCAATCTGCCGGAAGCCTTTTTTACCTTTCTAAAGGCCGCCCTGCTGTCCGGGATTATGGTGGCCTCGCCCATCGTGATCTATCAATTCTGGATGTTCGTCGCACCAGGCCTCTATCAGAAAGAACGCCGTCTGTTGATACCGATCATCATTCTGTCCTCGATATTTTTTGTCGGCGGTGCGCTTTTCGGCTATTTCATCGTTTTTCCGTGGGGTTTTAAATTTTTTCTCGGCTTTGCCACGGAAAGCATCAAGCCGCTGCCCTCCATGAAAGAGTATTTCAGTTTCTCTTCCAAGCTGCTGCTCGCCTTCGGCCTGGTCTTTGAAATGCCGCTGGTCATTACCTTTCTGGCCAAACTGGGCCTGGTGTCCGTTGAATTTTTAAAGAAAAACCGCAAATACGCCCTTTTGTTGTTTTTCGCCGGGTCCGCCATATTAACACCGCCGGACGTGGTCACCCAGGTAATGATGGCCGGACCGCTGATGCTTCTCTACGAAGTCAGCATTATCGGCGCCCGCATTTTCAGGCGTAAAAAGCAGGCCGAACCCGACGGCGCCGACAGTGACGGGACGAACACGGAGGCCGCGAAATGAGGTTGACTGCCGGAGGGACGCCGACAGCCCATTTTTCTTTGCCGTTGACAGCCCCCGGGGGGGGTTGATACAGTGTCCCGCACACGCTGGTGTCAAAGAATCATATGAACCGACAAAAGAAAGGAGGCAGGAAAAAACATGGTTAAAAAACGCTTGTTGCTTTTCGTGCTGGTCGGCGGTATCAGCCTTGTGGCCGCGGCTGTTTTATTTGCCGGGACCACCGTTCCTGATGTCATTCAGATGAAAAACGACTATGAACATGAAAAAGAGATCATCCAGTTCACGCACGCCAAGCACATCAACGAATACGAAATCGGCTGCGGCGACTGCCATCACGATGACAAGGGCGAGCCTCTGACGGCACTCAAAGAGGGGGACCATGTCGACAAATGCATCTCCTGTCATCAAAAACCCGGAGAAGTCCCCAGAGAAACCAAAAAAGAGTGGCGCGACAAAAAAGTAAAGCGCAAGGAAATCAAAAAACGCGAGCTGGAATGGCACGCGGAAGCGCTGCACGAAAACTGCCGCGGCTGCCACAGAAAATACAATAAAGACAACAAAACCAAAGCGGCGCCCACCACCTGCAGCAAATGTCATTCGGATTCTGACTGAAGACAGCGGGCCGGCCTTTTGATTTTTTAAACGGCCGCTGCAATTGCTTTACGGCAATTGCAGCGGCCGTTTGTTTCAGCGCACCCCCTGCCGTTGATAGCGGCGGGCACAGCGGATCAGCGCCCCGGCCCACTGGGGTGTCCCCAAAGCGTGAATGTGGGTGTAGGTGGCCAGAACATTTTTATACATCAGGCCGTCACGATCAGCAAACAGGCCCTTTCCCCGCTGCACCGTAAACGCCGTATCGTCCGCCTGACCCCGAAATTCAATCACACTTGAATAATGAAACTCATGTCCTTTTATCGTGGTGCCGACATCAAAAAAAGGATTGTCCCCGGTCACATTCAATATGGTGTAGCCATGGCCCTGGGGCCTTACGTTGAATCCGAAAACCAGCGGCAGCACACCCGTCATCTCATAATCCACGCCTTTCAGGCGCAGCTTGTCGCCCAGATACATCAGACCGCCGCATTCCGCATAGATCGGAAGTCCCGCCTGGGCCAGCGACCGGATACAATCCCGATAGGTTTTATTCCCGGCCAGCTGCTGCGCATGGGTTTCGGGAAAACCGCCGCCGATGTACAGCGCGTCGACCGGCGGCGGCCGGCTTTCCGTCAGCGGGGATGTGAACACAACCTGCGCGCCGGCGGCGCCCAGGGCCTCGATGTTTTCCGGATAATAAAACTGAAAGGCGGCATCTCTGAGTATCCCGACCCGCGGTCGAGACGTGTTCGGTTCATTGCCGTCGAAGCACTTTGTTTCACGCACAGCAGCCGTCGGTTGATGCGGCGCCGCCGCAACGGCGATGTCGTACAGCCGGTCGACATCCACGAAGCGGTCGACCTCGTCCGCAATCGCTTCCACCGCGGCGACGGCCCATCCATGCTCCGGCGTCGGCACAAGCCCCATGTGCCGTTCGGGAAAATGCTGCGCCGACAGCTTTGGAATCGCCCCTAAAACCGGCACGTTGCAATAGTGCTCGATGCAGCCGGTTAAATTATCGCGGTGGCGCGCGCCGGCGACCCGATTCAGAATGACGCCTTTAAGCTTCACGGCCGGATCAAACACCTGGCACCCTTTCACCACGGCGGCCATGGTGCGGGTGGTTTTGGTGGCATCCAGACACAAAACAACCGGCAGGCCGAGACTTTTTGCCAGTTCAGCGGTGCTGGTGTGAACTTCCCTGCCGATACTGTCGTAAAGACCCCGGTTGCCCTCGATGACCGCCATGTGGGCATCCCTGACGCCGCAGCGATACGACTGTAAAATCGTGTCGGGGTCGATAAGGAAGGTGTCCAGATTATAGCAGGGCCGGCCGGCGGCAATCGCCAGCCAGCCCGTGTCAATATAATCCGGACCTTTTTTGAAAGGTGCGATGGTGTGGCCCCTGCGCCGCAGGGCAGCGATGATCCCCACAGACAGGATGGTCTTTCCCGCGCCGCCGCGCAGCGCGGCAACAACCAACCCGGGGCTTTTCCGTGTTTCAGGCTCTATCTGATTTGGTTCCAAAAAACGACATTGCAAGAATATCCGCTGGACACCGTCGGCGGCTATTCTTTCTCTTCATGCTCAGCACCGGCCTGTTTGCCCGTACCGGGCAGGCCGTACATCGATGTGCTGCCGCTGGACCAGTACTCTAGCAGTCCTTCCTGGACCATCTGGTTGACAAATTTCTTGGCGGCCCGGGGCTTTTCTCCCAAAATTTTCGCCAAGTCGTTGAAGTAAAACTTGGATTTGACTTTTTGCTTCTTTTTCAGCCCTTCTACGATCAGCTCTTTCGCCTCATCGTATTCCATAGCGAAACCCCCTCTTGGTGTGAGAAGGGCGGGATGCTTTTTCCAAAGCTTCCCCGCCCCTATGCAGAGCAACTAGAATTTGAACTGGGACGTCTGCCGCCAGGTAAAGTACGCCGGGTCGCGGAAATCGTCGATGAGATGATGTGTGAAGTCGAGTTCACATTTTTCGAAAAACCGTTCCCAACCGATGCGCTCGGCCCATTCCCCCAGGCGTTCATATTTATTGGCGCCTTTGGCATAGGCGTCGACGATGTGTTTAATGGCCTCGGTGGTTTTCGGCCAGCGCGGCGGTTCGTTGGGGATGAAGGCCACGACGACCTTCGAGAACTTCGGTGCGCTGATGCGGTTGGAGACCTTGCCGCCGGCCATGAGCACGATGCCGTCGCCGACGTCGTCCGCCAGCGGCATGGAGGGGCACATGGTGTAGCAGTTGCCGCAGAACATACAGCGTTCGTTTTTCACGGCGACACTGTTGACCTTCTTGTCACCAATTTCGACTTTGGCCGGTTTGATGGCCGCCGTGGGGCAGGCCGCGATGGCCAGCGGAATTTCGCACATCTTGTCCAGATATTCGTGGTCCAGCATCGGCGGTTTGCGGTGATAGCCGAGAATGGCGATGTCGGAGCAGTGCACCGCCCCGCACATGTTGAGGCAGCAGGCCAGGGAAACACGGAGTTGTGCCGGCAGCCGATGATTCTGAAACTCCTCGAACAGAACGTCCATGGTGGCCTTCACCGGGCCCGAAGCGTCCGTTGCCGGCGTGTGGCAGTGAATCCAGCCCTGGGTGTGAATAATGTTGGTCACCCCGGCACCGGTGCCGCCGATCGGAAACTTAAGGCTGCCGGCGGCGAATTTACGGCTTTCCAGGTCCGTCACCAGCGGATCGAGTTTGGATTTGTCGTCCACCATGAACTCGATGTTGTTGCGGGTGGTGAAACGTACGTACCCGTCGCAGTGTTTTTCGGCGATTTCACAGAGTTCACGGATGTGGGTGGTACTCATGAGGCGGGCGCCGCCGCAGCGGACCGTGTAGACTTCATCCCCGCTTTCGGCCACGTGTACCAGCACGCCGGGCTTGAGAATCTCGTGATACAGCCATTTGCCTTTGTTTTTGGCGATGACGGGAGGGTAAAACTCATCGTATTTTCTCGGGCCGATATCGGAAATCCGATTTTCCATCGGTTTGTCCGGATTGTATCCTGAAGATATAAATGCCATGATATTCCCCTCCTATCTCTTGTGGTATTTTCTGAATTCATTAATGTCACGATCCCATCCGCCTTCCACTTCCTCTTCTTTCCAGAAGATGTACGGGTTGGATCTGGGTTCTTGAACCATGCGGGGATCCGGATCGAGGCCCGTGACTTCGAGCAGTTTCTGAAAACCCTGCCGTTTCATGAGTTCGCCGAGGCGTTCACGGTTCTTGCCTTCCTCCATCCACCAATCCCAGATGTTCTCGATGACTTCCTTGATTTCATCGTAGGGGGGTTCCGCCTTGATAAACGGCACCAGCATGGAGCCCATCTGGGCGCCGTCCAGAATCGGGGCCTTGGCGCCGACCAGCATGGAAAGGCCGCGGTCGTCGCCGATGCGCAGGGCCCGGGGCATGACATTGATGCAGTGCATGCAGCGGGTGCACTCTTTGGTGTCGATCTTCAGGGTCTTGCCTTCCATCCACATGCACTGGGTGGGACACAGATCGATGACTTCCTTCTGGATGTCAAATGCGCCCCAGTCACGACCGGAATGCGCATTGCCGTTGGGCGGAATCTCGCCGCCGATATAGGCCTGGACCGCTTCCTGGTCGATCTTGATGTCGTCGCGCCAGGTGCCGATAAAAGAGATGTCGGCCCGGGCGATGGAGGCGACGCAGCAGTTGGGACAGCCGTCGAACTTGAACTTGAATTTGTATGGAAAGGCCGGGCGGTGAAGTTCGTCCTGATATTCCAATGTCAGGTTGTGGCACAGATCCTGCGTGTCGTAGCAGGAATACTCACAACGCGCCTGGCCGATGCAGTCGGAAGGCGTCCGCAGATTGGAGCCGGAGCCGCCCAGATCCTGATTATGTTTGTGGGTCATCTCAAAAAAGATTTCTTCCAGCTGGGGCGTGGTGGTTCCCAGAAAAATGATGTCGCCGGTGGAGCCGTGCATGTTGGTGATGCCGCTGCCCCGGAAGTCCCACAGGTCGCAGAGCTGGCGCAGATATTCCGTCTTGTAGAATTTGCCGCCCGGCTGAGCAACCCGCATGGTATGAAAATGCGCCACACCCGGGAACTGCTCGGGCTGGTCGCAGTAACGCCCGATAACGCCGCCGCCGTAACCGAAAACACCGACGATGCCGCCGTGCTTCCAGTGCGTACGGCCGTGTTTGAAGGAAAGTTCCAAAACACCCAGCAGATCCTCGACCACGTCCACTGGAATCTGGAATTCAACGTTTGCTTCGTTTTTTGCCCGCACTTCCGCCTGTTGCTTGAGATCAGATACGAAACTCGGCCACGGCCCAGTTTCTAACTGGTCCAAAAAAGGGGTTTCATGTTTTGCCATCTTGTTACCTCCATTCTGATTAATAGTGTCCCGTCTATCCAGTAAAACAAAACGCCCGGAGGGCTTTTAAGGCCTTCACCTCCTCTCTCAATTCATCTTTACTTACTGCAAAACTTAGGGGAATCCCTATTTTTTTCAATCAAAGAGGAGATATAAAATTATTGTAACGGCTTGTCAATAAAAATCAAAGAGAATCCAGGGGGCCGATCCGATCCATGGCGTGTTTCAGGACAGCGGCGTGCTGATCCAGGTGCTGTTGCAAAAGCGGCCGCTCGGGCGCGTGCGCCGGCCGGCCTTCGACAATGCTGCGGAGCAGATACCGGATATCCGCTTCCGCGAGGGTCTTTAAGTAGTCGGCAACGGCGGCGGCCCATGCAGCGGGGATGCGCCCGGCGGCTGTCTGCAGCGCCAGGCCTTTAAAGAAGCCGTCCACTGTACCGTAAACGGCCTCATCGCCGAACCAGCCGAGTGCACCCGTGCCGTCCACGCGGTCGACGCGCATGTGGAGAGAAGTCTTGAGCAGGAAAATCAGAAGGGAATGGAGCAGACCGGCGGCGTCCACAGCGGCCTGTCTGAAAAGCGGTGCATAGCGCCGGACGGTAATCAGCTTCACGGCGACCGGATCATGGGTATTGATCACAAAATCCCCGGCGGCATGGTGCCAGTTGAAAATCTGTTCGCTGGTTTCGATATTGTAGTAGGCGGTCAGGATAGCGGTGGCCCGGGAAAACATCGCCCGCGTTTGTTCCTGTGTCAACAGACGCGCGGCGTTTCCCGCATCCCAGACACGGATGGCTTTCCGCCCGCCGCCGGCTGTCAGATGAAATTCGTGAAAGCCGTCGAACCAGCGGGCCAGGAACATTTCCACCCAGCTGCCCCGGGCCGTCCGGATACGCCCTGCGGCATACACCGTCGGCAGATGGCGTTCCCGGTACATGCCCGCCAGGCGCCGTAGACAGGCGACTTCCTCCGCCAGACCGGCCCGACCCGCATCGCTGACGGCAACGTTGACGACAAAAAAAAGCCGTCTGCCGGCGACCGTCGCCGCCAGCCTCCCGGGATGATAGCAGGCACCATGCTTTTCTAGCGAAATATCAACGGCGGTCACGTCTTCAAATGCCACCGCATGACCCATCACCGCGGCGGCGGCCTGCCGAAGATGCCGGCACCGCCCGCTTTTTACAAAAGCCGCCACCGCCTCAAAATAAGCGCCGTAGGTAATCGATTCCGGGTTCGGGCCGGCCGCCGCCGTCGGAAAAGGACGGGTCGGCAGCGACGCACGCCACATGGACGCCCCGTGCGTCAACGGCGGTTGATTTGCGCCCACAAAACAGCGGATATTGAGGGGATCGGGCATGGCGATCCGTTTTCAGGTGCTTCTCAGCGGTGGGCGGCCAACTCTTCCATGATCTGCGGCGCCACCGCATAGCCCAGTTCAACGGCTTTATCGGCGTTTTCGATGGCCAGATCGTATGATCCCTGCTGCAGATAGGCAATGGCCAGATTGTTGTAGGCAACCGCGAACGTCGGCACCATTTCAATGACCTTCCGGTTGGCATCGATGCTCTCCTGGATCATTCCCTTGGCCAGATAGGCATTGGCCAGCGTGGTGTGCGCCTGAATGAACTTCGGATTCCAGCGGATCGCTTTTTCAAGCGCCGGGATGGCTTCATCCACATTGCCCAGCTGCATCTGCACAAAACCAATGTTGCCGTGGCCCTCGGCGAAACCGGCGCGGGCCTTTACCGCACGCTGGTTATAATCCAGACAGCCTTCGAGATCACCGCGTTTCAGGCGGATGCCGCCCAGCTGCACATAGGCCTCCGCCAAATTGGAACTGCAGCTGATGGCTTCCATGAAGGCGTTTTCAGCCTCCTGGATCTTGCCCTGCCCCATCAGGGCCACGCCAAGATTGTAGTGGGAATTGCCGCATTCCGGGTTGGCGGCGATGGCCGCCCGCTGATGGGCAATAAATTCATCCGCGTTTCTGGCTTTTGTCATTGCGCATATCCTCTCATTTCAGCGTATTGTCATTACCAACAATCAAACATTATAACCACGGCCGCACCGGCTTTCAACCCTTGCCTTTTCGCTTGACAGCGCTGTGTGGATTTTTTATGGAACAGCATGGTTTCATGCATGGAAAAATTGGAGGCATTATGAAAAACGGCTGCTACACCGCCCTTGTCACCCCGTTTGCAAACGACGCGAAAACCATCGACCACCAGGGTCTTGAACAGATTGTGGCCTTCCAGATCCAAAACGGCATCACCGGCATATTGGCCGTCGGCACGACCGGCGAGAGCCCCACGCTCAGCTGGAAAGAGCACCTTAAGGTCACCGAAATGGTCATCAACGCCGCCCGCGGCCAGGCCATCTGCATCGCCGGCACCCGCAGCAACAACACCAAAGAAGCCATGGACGGCACCGAACACGCCGCCGCCTTCGGCGCGCAAGCGGTTCTTTTGGTCGATCCATACTACAACGGCCCCAGCTCGCTTGAAATCCGGCGTGAATATGTGGCGCCCATCGCCAAGGCCTTTCCCGGGCTCACCGTCATCCCCTACGTCATCCCGGGGCGCACCGGCGCTCAGCTGCTGCCCGAAGACCTGGCCCTGCTGCACAGCACTTTTCCCAACGTCGACACTGTCAAGGAAGCGACCGCCGACATCGAAAACATGAAGCGCACGCGGGCCTGCTGCGGCGACGACTACCTGATCCTGTCCGGCGACGACGGCATGACGCTGCAAATGATGATGGACCCCACCATCGCCGCCGGCGGTGTCATTTCCGTTGTCAGCAACATCGCCCCCAAGGCCGTGGCCGATATGGTCCATCTCTGGCACCAGGGAAAAACGCAGGCGGCCGAAGCGCTGCACCACGCCCTGACGCCGCTGTTCAATCTCGTGACCGTCAAAACCACGGAAAAAACGCCTTACGGCGCCGTGGTTTGCCGTGCCCGCAACCCCCTGGCCGTCAAAACCCTCATGTCGATCCTGGGCCTGCCCTCGGGCGCTTGCCGGCAGCCGCTGGGCCGGATGACGCGCCGCGGGCTCGACGTCGTCCTGGCCGCGGCCCGGCAGGTGCAGCAGCATCACCCGGAAATTTTTCAACCCGCCGCGGATTTCTTCGGCATCGACGTCGAAGCACGGCTGGATTCCGGCCGGCGCCTGGAAGATCTTTATTACGACGCCTACTAATGCCGCGTCTTAAACGCCAGGCTCCAAATCGAAATCGAAATCGGGATCGGGATCGAAGAGAAATGGCACTTGGATGAGACGGTGTACTAAATTGTACCCCACCCGATGAAACGCAACCGGATTCCCGCTCTGCGCGGGAATTAGACGTTGTAAAAGCAGCGGTATCCGACCGGTCTTTTTTTGAAGTTCGCTCCCCGTCAAGCGGAATTCCGCTGCTTGAACAGAAGGCTTTCGAGCCAGTCGAGGCCGAAGCGCAGCAGGGCCACATCGTCGTCTTGAATGGCCGCCAGGGTCGCTTCATCCACCGCTATCCGCTTTAAAAAGCTGCTGTCGAACACAAAGCGCCGGAAGGTGTCGATATCGTAGCTGACCATAAAGAACATCTGTTTGGCTTGTTCGGTCAGCTTGATATTGGGTGGGAAGGAGCGCTTGCGCACCACCAGCTGCGTCCAGGGTTCATTGATCTCATCGTGGCGGTCAACCCCCTGGTCGCGCCGCCATTCACGAACCGTCTGGGTTTGTGCCTCCTGAAACCCCAGACAGTGGGGTTCGTTCACAAAAAAGAAAAATCCCTCGTCTTCCGTCTGATCCTGGTGGCTGAGGGTGGCCACACCCAGCGGGTAATAGCGGCAGGTTGTCGGGCGATCCTTGTAAACAATGCAGCCGTCTTCCCGCAGAAAAGGACAGACGGCTTCCCCGCCTTCCCCGCTCTCAACCAGTTTCAGCGTCACCATGGGCAGATCGGTTTTTTCCAGAAGCTGCGGCTCGGTGTAAATGGCCAGAAATTCCTTTGAGCCGAGTTCGAGACGTGTTTTGAGCCGAATGATGTCATAGGGCGTCAGGGTGATGCGGATGCCGCGGCAGCAGCGGGTGAAACAGGGCACACCGGGATGACAGCGGAACTGGAAGGTGCTGTTCATGCTCAGCCGGACCGGTTCGATCGCGGCGTTTTGGTTTTTCGAACCCATAAGGCTTCCTTTCCTTGTTCTTGCAGGACGCAATCCGGACGGCCGGCGTCGCGGCCGCCTTGTGTGAATTCCGTCATTTTAATATGCGGTTCAATCACCTGGGCGATTGAAACCTTGCCAAGATCGTGATAACAAATCCCTTGTTGTTGCGACGTGTCCTTTGATGCCTGAAGACAATGCCACACAAATGAGGTTTTATTGTTTTCAACCACTGCTGACAACCGCTTTGTTGTCCATTTTCTTGAAAAAGAGTTCTATCCGTCGAAATGGTTTCCGAACCGGGCGCCACGCATGCGGTCGACACTGGAATACGTCCCATGAAATCAATTGAAACGCAAGTTCTCATTATCGGCGGTGGCATCACCGGAGCGGGCATCGCCCGGGATCTGGCGTTGAGAGGTGTCCGCTGCGTCCTGATTGAAAAACACGACATCAACGCCGGCGCCTCCGGGGCCAACCACGGTCTGCTGCACAGCGGCGCCCGTTATGTCACCAGTGATCCGGGATCGGCGGCGGAATGCCGGGTGGAAGGATCCCTCTTAAAAAAGATGGCGCCCGACTGTGTGGAGGAAACCGGCGGCCTGTTTGTGGCGGTGGAAGGCGACGACGAGGGTTATGTGGCCGAATTTCCGGCTTTGTGCCGCGCCTGCGGCATCGCGGTCGAGCCCGTCGATGTGCCGACGGCGCTGGAAATCGAACCGGCCCTCTCCCGGCGGCTCATTGCCGCTTTTCAAGTGCCCGACGCGGCCGTGGATCCCTTCAAGCTCACCATGCAGAATCTGCACCAGGCCGTCGCGCTCGGCTGCCGTTTGTTTCGCCACAGCAAACTGGTGGATTTCACCATCACGCAGGGCCGCATCGCATCCGCTATCGTCAGCAATGAACTGACCGGTGAACGGTTTGCCGTAAACGCCGGATACGTAATCAACGCGTCCGGGGCCTGGGCCCGCGTTGTGGCGCGGCTGGCGGGCTGCACCATAGATCTGATCTGCTCCAAAGGCAGCCTGCTGGTGACCCACGAGCGAATCAATCATCGGGTCATTAATCGTCTCAGGCCCTCTTCGAACGCCGACATCCTGGTGCCGGGCGGTACGGTTTCCATCCTGGGCACCACCTCCGTGCGGGTGGAAGATCCGGATCACATTTTCCCCACGGTCAAGGAAATCGATTTCATCGTCAGCGAAGGGGCCGCCATGATTCCCCGACTGGAGCAAACCCGCTTTATCCGGGCCTATGCCGGCGTGCGACCGCTGGTGGGATCAAGCAAAAAGAGCGACGACCGCTCCGTCAGCCGCAGCTTCGCCCTTATCGATCACGCGGATGACGGCGTCGTAAACTTTGCCACCATCACCGGCGGGAAACTGACCACCTACCGTCTCATGGCTGAAAAAACCGCCGACCTGATCTGTGGGCATCTGGGCGTGTCCGCCGTCTGCCGCACCCGCCATGAACCCCTGCCGGCCGCCGACGCGACCCGCTGGACAGAAGCCGGCTACGCGCCGCGCCAATGGGCCAAAAAACGCGATGCGGGGGACATCATGCTCTGCGAATGTGAAATGGTGCCCAAATCCGTGGTGGATGAACTGATCGACTCGATCCACGAACACAACGGACGTCCGGATCTGACGTCGCTGGGAATCCGCAGCCGCATTGGAAAAGGCGCCTGTCAGGGCACTTTCTGCGGTCTCAGAACCGCGGCCTATCTTTATGACATCAACGAATTAAAGGGCCGGGAAGGTCTGCACAGCATCCAGGCCTTCATGCGCGAGCGGTGGCGCGGCGTCCGCCCCCTTTTGTGGGACACGTCGCTGATACAGGCCGAGCTGCAGGAAGCCCTCTACTGCGGTCTTTTCGGAGTCGAACTCAATGACGACTGACCCGAACATCGATTGCGACCTGCTGGTCATCGGCGCCGGCATGGCCGGCAGCGCCGCCGCGCTGTTCGCCGCGGCCCTCGGCTTTAACACCGTCCAGGCCGGCATCACCAGCCAGACCATTTTCGCCAGCGGATTGATGGACCTGATGGGGGTTCATCCAGTCGCAAGCGGACGCGTGTGGCGCAGTCCCCATGATGCCCTCGCCGCCCTGGCGGAAGATGAACCCCGGCATCCCCTGGCCCGGGTGTCGCCGGTTGAAATCGATCAGGCGCTGAAGATGTTTACCGGATTTCTGTCCGATACGGGGCTTTCCTACCGCTGCCGTCCCGGCCGCAACGTCCGCATCCCCATGCCCACCGGCACCCTGAAAACCACCTATTGTGTGCCGCTTTCCATGTGGCCCGGCGTAAAAGCATTGGAAAAGCAGCAACCTTGCCTCATCGTGGGCGTGCACGGGCTGAGAGGATTTTCCGCCCGTCAGATCAGTGAATCCCTGCAGCCGGTCTGGCCCGGGCTGCGCCATGCCAACATCCGGCTGCCGGACAGAGGCTACCGCGAAGAAATCTTCGCGGAACCCTTCGCCCGCTCTCTGGCCGTCAAAGACAACCGCCGGCGCTTTGCCGAAGCACTTGCCGCCGTTATCGGTCAAAAACCGGTGGATGCCGTCGCTTTCCCGGCCATGCTGGGGCTGGGGAACGTGAACGACATCATAGCGGACATTGCCAAAACAATTGTCAAACCGCTCTTTGAGATACCCACCATGCCGCCCTCCATTCCCGGCCTGCGCTTGAAAGAAACGCTGGAGGAGGGCTTGCGCCAAAAGGGTGTGATGCTGCTGCGCCAGCAGCGCGTATTTGCATCGCAGCCGCAAAAGGATGGTTTTCTGTCGCTCGTGGGCTCCCCTGAAGCGCCCACCGCCGTTCGATCCCGCGCGGTCCTACTGGCCACCGGCCGGTTTCTGGGGAAAGGCCTGCATGCGGACCGCAAAAAAATTCGTGAAACCCTTTTCGACCTGCCGGTGCATCAACCTGAAAAACGACCGGACTGGCATCGCACCGATTTTCTGGATTCCCGCGGCCACCCCGTCAACCGTTCGGGCATCGAAACCGATGACGCCCTACGTCCCCTTACATCTTCAAAACAACCGCTGCACCCGCACCTGTTCGCCGCCGGCTCCATCCTGGCCCACCAGGACTGGATGCGCGCCAAGTGCGGCGCCGGCCTGTCCATCGCCACGGCCTGGAAAGCGGTGCAGTCTTTCAAAGCAGCGGCCGGGTTTTAAATCGTCTCTCATTAAAAAACCGTGGAGATGAAACAGTTTCCCCCGGAGCCGCCTCCGCCGCCGCTGCCGTCCGCGGCGTCGTCGGCTCCCGCCGTGTCGTCGTCGGATGGGGTATCGTCGTCTGATGTGCCGTCTCCCGCATCATCATCGCCGCTGTCGCCGTCGTCCACCGGTGTGTCGCCGTCATCGTCGGCCCCGGCTCCATCCGGGTCGATCGCAAACACGTGCACGATGTTTTTTTCTTCATCCGCCCGCCGCTCCATCACGTAGACCAGGCTGTTGGCGCGGTCGAACGCCATGGCGCCCAACAGATGTTTTTTGGCGCGCTCATGGTCGATCGCGGCCCCGTCGAACAGGTAGGCATCCAGCGTCATGACCGCATAGGGCTGGGGTTCGTATGCCGCCAAGGTGCCGGCGGCCACTTTGGCCAGGTCGTCGGGATTGTAGAAAAGCAGCTGGGCGCTGATGTCTTCGGACCAGAAGCCGCGGTTGTCGTAGGGCCAGTCCGGCACCGCGGGGTAGACCGTATCCTCGTCCACGTCCAGGTAGGGATATTCCACCCCGTTGCCGAAGCCGTACCAGCTCTCGCCGACGGCTTTGGTGCCGCACAGAACCACCGCCGCACTGCCGCCGTGCGTCAGCCAGGCGCCGCCGGCGAAGGTATCCGCCAGGCTGTAGTCGCTGATGGTGCGGGATGCGTCGATGCTGACCTCTGGATTTTCCAGATCGGCCCCGTAGGAAAGCAGCAAAGTGATATGACCCAGAGTGCTGTCGGCGGCCGGCGGATTGCCGTCCAGCCACGGACCGTAGGCAAAAAGCGACGGGCCGTAGCCGCTCCACTGCCCTTCGCGGTAGCGCCCTGAGACAAGCCGCAGGCCGGGCGTGTTTTCCCGGGCCCAGTCCTCCGGAATTTCAAACAGATAGTCATTGGTCAAGTAGTTGCTGTAATGGCCGAAACGCCAGGGGCCGGCGATCTGCGGATGGGAAAGATCCAGCTCGCACCAGCCGTGGCTGGGCGCGCCGGTCTGAATCCACTGGCTCCAGCAGAAGTGCAGCTTGTCCGTGGTCTGCCCGCCCTGGGCGGGAAGATATGCCAGACCCGGCGACGGCAGGTCCATGTACCCGAAAAGCAGGCTGCGGATCTCGGTAAAGGGCTGCAGCATGGCGGCCGTGTTCAGATCAGCCAAGCGCTTGCCGGCGGACACCACCGGTCGGGGAATGCTGATTTCGGCGATCATCTGGTCCTGATCATTGCCCACGGCGTAAAGGGACCCCGGGTAGCCGTCCGACGGCCCGTCCGGATCGCCGTGCGGATTAAAGGTCATGCCGTATCCGCTGTAGGTCCAGTCCGAACCGGTGGACACATCCGGCAGCCGGAAGGCGCCGCTGTAAACCAGGTCATAGGGCTGAATCAAGTCGGTGGCGGCATGCGATGCAGCCATCCATAATCCTGAAAGCAGAAACAATGCAGCCCCAAACACCGTCAATGGGCATTTATTGAAACGATTTTCCAGCGCCATGGCATATTCCCCCGCAGCAAAAAGTTAATCCAATGGAAGAAACCGTGTAATCCGTCTTGGGCGGACGTGTCAAAACAGGTTTTATCAACTGCATGCTAATGGATTGGAAGCTGAACGACAAGCAATCCGTGCTAAATGCTGAAAAGCTGCAAGGGATCGCGCACACCTTTCACCTTCGCCGAAGGCAGCGGCCTTACCTTGAAAGACGCGTCAAGGCCCTGGCGAACGGCATCGCTGATCAGAATATCAGTGCCGAAATCTTTGTTCAGGTCCTGAATGCGCGAGGCGATGTTGACCGTCTCTCCCACCATGGCATAAGACAGCCGCTTTAAGCTGCCGATGCCGGCGGCCAGAACCCTGCCTGCATGCAGGCCGATGCCGTGCTGCAGTGGGGCATGCCCCTGCCGAATCAACTCATTATTGACCCGGGAAAGGCGCTCACGCATCATCAGAGCAGCGGCAACAGCGTGCCGCTGATGATGCTGCAGCGCCAGGGGCGCCCCGAACACGGCCTCGATTTCATCGCCGATGAACTGGAGCACCAGGCCGTGGTGGGATGTAATGGCTTCGGACATGGCCTCGAAGTAGGCGTT
>Ga0180434_10002629_pt1 | contig 23619 bp, 19 predicted proteins | sample SS_ome_7_FD_132453 | JGI IMG/M metagenome (GOLD analysis project Ga0180434, IMG submission 132453) | Hypersaline lake sediment archaeal communities from the Salton Sea, California, USA - SS_1_D_2 metaG | ecosystem: Environmental > Aquatic > Non-marine Saline and Alkaline > Hypersaline >... | reverse complement strand
TTCCTGCGGTTCGGGCGAAGGTGTTTTCACTTTGCCCGCGCCCGCTCGCAGGCTACCGCTCCGGCAGCCAATCCATCGGGAAGTCCGGATCGAGGCGGATGACTTCGAACAGGGTGGCGACCAACTCGTTCTCTTCTCCGGCGGTGTGGGGGCTTATGAACTCCCAAACGACGGTCCCGTCGGGTGTGACCTCGAGCGCCCTTCCGTTGTCGGACTCCGTGATCAGCGTGTTTCCGTTGGGCAGGCGAATGCACGAGCCGCAGGTCTCGGAGTAGAAGCGATCCCAATGAGTGCCGGTGTAGCTCCACGGGATTTCTCTTGTGACGGGATCGAACTCTATCACGCGGGAGTTGACGGCCCGCGAGCCTCCGTTGTCGAATAGAAGTATCCTCCCGTTGTCGAGAACGGTGGGCTGATGCTGCCGACGCCATCTTCCCCTGAAGGCCCAGGCCGCGACCTCCGCCTCCAGGTCGATTACGGCGATCACGTTCACCTTCAAAATGGAGATGAGGGCGTTCCCCTCTCTGAACGCGGGGGACTTGTGCGCGAGCCGCCCGTCCAGGATCTCGAGCGTGTTGGTGTGGAGGATATCTCCACTGTCCGGCATGTGCCGAAGGAGCTTCGCATACTCCGAATTCTCCATTGCCGCCAGTATTGAAACCCTGTCCAGCTCGGTTCCCTCCGCGTCCAATTTCACGATAAAATCCTCGACGACCGGCTCGGTCTCATTGATGCGCGGAATGATCCGGGCCTTCCTAGCCAGCACGCATATAGTGCCGTCGTCCATGACCTCCAGATCGTGATGGCATCTGCCCGGGTATTCCCATAGAAGGTTGGAGTCCTTGTCCAGCTTGATGAGGCCGATGCTCTCGTGGATCGCCAGAATGTCGCCGTTCTCGAAGAGGTAGGCGCGACGCCAGTGGTATCGACCTTCCATGTTCTCGGGGAAGTCCCGGTCGGGCCAGATCTTGTCGAAGTCGTAAGCCCATTTGTGGAGGACTCTGCCTCGCATGTCTGTCAAGATCGCCTCGGGCGCATGGCCGGACACGTAGAAGTTGAATCCGGCGTACGCGCTCGACGTATCATAGGTGACTACTCCGCTGACGGCGTGCTTGGGACGCGAACCGCTCAGGTATCCGATCGACTCAAGCTCTCTTATCTTAGCCTCTTGCTCCGGGGTCATCTTCTCGGGCCGCGATTCCTTGCGGATTCGTCGCCAGCGACCCTGCTCCGGCTCCGAGTCGTCCGAGTCCGTCGAGGAGCGGTCGGCGTCGGAGGCCGAGTCGTCCGAGTGGGGCACGGAGTGATCTTCCACTGAGCCGAGGTCCCGGGGGGAGTTGCCCGGGTCGTCGGAACCGTGCCCGCCGCCGTCGGATTCCGAGCCGGAGTCGCCGTCGCGGATTAGGATCTCGCCTGTCTCCGGGTCTATCCTAAGGGTCTCCGGGACGGCTTCGGGAGGCCTTATGACTTTCGACCCGGCGTCTTCCGGGCGGCCGGGATCATTGGCCGTCGTTTCTCCGGCGTCATCCCGCCGCGCGGCGCCCTCCGCGGTCGTCTCTTCAGCGTCGCCCTCTTCGCCGATATCGGATCGAGATTCCATCGAGCCGCTCTCGCCGTCTCGCCCCGCCCCGCCGTCTTCGCCGCAGCCCCCGCAAGAGAAGATCAACGTGGAGACCGCAAAGTAAATCATCAACGCTCGGAGAATGAACATGCCTAAAGTGTCCTCGTTTCATGAGAAGGAAGGAGCATTGGCCGGGATGGGTTGAAGCCGGCCGCCAAGAGCGGCTTACTCCCTCGACGGTCCGGCTTGGCTTCAGCGCGTTGCCGGCCCCTCGACCTTAACCAGATTATCACAGAGATCGAGTATGGGTGTAGCGCGGGTTGGAGGGAAGCGGGGAAACGGCGACCCACGCGTGTGTCGACTTATCCCTTGTTTTTTCCAAGCGCAGCGCGGGTTTCTCTGGACGAGAAGCTGCTTAACCGGTAGAATACCCAGAGACGCGCGAACTCGGACTATGGCGGCGGAAGTGCGCGGCGTGCGGGCCGCCCCGAAGCGCGGAAGAGCATCAAATGGGTGTTCTTCGCTCGTGCGCTCCGGCGTGATTGAGATGGATCAACCGAGGCCCGTTCCCGGCGAGGCCGGAGCCTTGAAAGACGGGCCGGCTTTGCCTGCCGAGAAGACAAAGGGGGAGCGATGAAGAAGACTCTTTTTGCGGTGTTTGTTGTGGTTTCGATGTTGATGGTATCGAGCGCGGGCGTGAGCGCCTTCGACGCGAAGGCCGATTCTAAGGCAAATGACGCGAAGATCGAGCGCAAGGCCGGAGATGCAATCGCGGTTAAGAAGGCGATCTTCCACGGCACCGGAATACACTGCGATCTCTGCGCCGACTCGATAGAGCAGGCCTTCGCAAAGACGAAGGGCGTGGAATGCGTCCGCGTGGACGTCAAGAGCAAGCTGGCTACGTTTTGTTACCTGCCCGAAGAAACCGATTGGAAGAAGATCGGAACGATCATGGCGGAGGCCGGCTTCCAATCGGACTTGGTCAAAGTGACGGATGCCGAGTGTCCGTGCGACAAGCTTGGCGAGTACTGCAAGCACTGGGCAAAGGCAAAAGAAAACGAAGCCGGCTGCAAGAAGAAGGGCTGCCCGTTCGCGAGCCAGTGCAAGAAGGTTTGCAAGTAGGCCGATCTCTCGGACCGCGGGCCGGCCTTTGACGGCCGGCGATCGCCGCGGCTTCCGCGGGGCGTCGAAGCCCGTCGCTAGTCGTGCCTCACCTCATCCAAGTATTTCTCATAGACGAACTCGGGGCTGTTGTGCCGGGTGTGGCAGAACACGCAGACCGCTTCCGTGATCTTTCCGTAGGTCGCCGTGGGATCGTCGAGGTGATCTCCGCCCGGTCCGTGACATGCTTCGCACCCCACGCCTTTGTGCTGGGGAGTGCCCCGCGGGGTCACGAAACCGCTGCGGTAGCGGAAGCCCGTCGTGTGGCATTTCTGACAGTCGGGATCGAAGTCCCTGTCTTTGTTCTCAAGCGTCTCGAAGGCGTGCGCGTGGGGTGTCTCACTCCAGCCCTCGTACTGCTCGGTGTGGCAATCGACGCACGCGTATGAGCTGAGGTAGTTCGTCTCAGGCTCTCTCACGTCGTTCACCGTCGGCCTGAAGGCGGCGCTTGTCACGAGCACCTTGAGCCTGTCGATGTACTCGGAGAGGAGTCCCAGAACCTCCGGGTCGCGGGGAAGGGAAGGGGCGACCGGAACGGTTTCCTGGTCGAAGCCGACGATCTTCTTGTTCGCGTCCAAATCGAGGTCGAGTCTTCCCACGTAGCGGCCCCGGTCTCTTGTGTAGACGACTATTGCTTCGTTCAGTTCCTCGAAGTGGGGCGCCGAGGGGCCTACGTGAGCCGCCACGACGACGTCCAGGTCGTCGAACGCGCCCGCGATCACGCGCGCCCGCTCGACGGAACCGCAGTGAGCGAGCGCCACCACCAGGTCCGCCTCCTTTCTTACTTGAGGCAGGAAGCGCTCGAGGTACTTCTCCATGTGACCGATCCTGACGCTGTCGATAACGGATGCGGGGAGGGCGACTCTGTGATTCAGAAGTCCGACTATCGCCACTTTGACGCCGTCCATGTTCTTCAGGACGTAGTCGGGGAATTCTCCAGGCCGCTCATCCGCCTCTCGAGCGGCTTCGTCGATTTCACGGGCGACCCTCTCGACTTCCTCACCCGGCGCGCGTTCCTCGGTCCGCGAAGTCTCGCCGCCGCTTGACCGGCTCGGGTCGGAGTCGCTTGCGCGGCCCCGCTTTGTGCCGCTTTCATTCGGGTTCTCTTCGTAGCGGTCTCCTGCGTCAATTGTGCTCTCTCCGGTCTCGTCGGCGTCGGTTGCGGCGCTCCCCGCCCTCTGCCCGACGTTCATGGAAACAACCGGCAGATCGAAGCGCGATATAAGGTCTCTCAGGTAGGCCATCCCAAAGAGCAGATCGGTCTCGCCGAGGGTGATCGCGTCGTAGTCCATAAGGGCGTACGCCCGGGCGAGGACCTCGCCTTTCAGCTCTCCCTGGAGATCGCTCTGGGTGGGCAGGAGATCGCCCGCGTCCACCAGAAGAGTATTCGGGTTCATTGCCCTGATTGAGTCTATGTAGCCGGCCCGCCGGGCCAGACCTCCGTAGTCGAGCCTCGGTCACCCGCAAGACTCAAGCTCACCGTAAGTGTCGCCGGTGTAGATCAAGGTGAGCGTTCCGCCTTCGTACGCGGCCTCGGGCGCGACATAGAGAGCTACTACTACGGCGGCCGCCGCCGCGGCTCCGACCGCGATCAGGCTTATGGAAAATCTCGCTTTCATGTGCTGCCCCAAAAAAGAGGACCCGGGGGCTCAGAGCCCCCGGGCATCGGGTTCAGGCACCGCCGGCCTCGTCAACTGCCCAACGCGGCGGCGAGGACGTGCCCCCCGAATCCCAAACGTCCTCATACCGTTCGCATATAAAGCAGAACCACTGCGGGCGCTGTGCGCCTTGTGCCTGGTAGTTCCTGTACCGGCCGTCAAGCCGCTACGGGACGGCTCAGTTCCCTATTCTCAATTGTCGTACAAAGAGCCGTCCCGGCTCAATAGCATTTGGAGTAACCGCAGGATACGCAGACGACGCAGCCCTCGGCGTGCTTCGTAGCGTTTCCGCACTCCGGACACATCAGAGGAAGCAGGCCCGCCACGGCCTCCTCCGAGCTTCTCGAAATGACTTCCTCGCCTTTGAGATACATCTCAAGCGCCTTGGCGATGGCGTCGGAGCAAGAAAGAGTCTTGGTGCCGTTCTGCCACGCGTGCAGGTGGCAGCTAATCCCCTTGAGCTGTTTTGTTATGGCCTGCGGGCTTATTCCGCTGCGAAGCGCCAGCGAGACAAGCCTGCTTATCGCTTCGGATTGAGACGCCGCGCACCCGCCGGCTTTCCCCATCTGGGAAAATATCTCAAACGGTCCGAGCTCGTCTTGATTCACCGTGACGTAGAGATTGCCGCAGCCGGTGCTCATCTTCCTTGTGGAGCCGTGTATCAGCTGCGGCCGCGGTCTCGGCGTCGAGCGTACCTGACCGGCGTGCGGCTCGCCGGCTTCCCCGTCCATCACAGCCGCTTCTTCGTGACCGTGAGCGTCGCCCGTGGTGGCCTCGCCCTGATCGACGACTCTGGGTTCCCGCTCCCCGGAGGCCTTGGCCTCTTCCTCATCGGCGGGGTCATGGACGGTGGGCTCGGCCTGTCGAGCGTTTGTCTCGGCGCCGGCGCCCCTGTTGAGCACCTGTTCCTTCCGGCTCGCGTCCCTGTATATCGTCACTCCCTTGCAGCCCAGTTCATGAGCGAGCATGTAAACCTTCTGGACGTCGTTCGGCGTCGCCTTGTTTGGGAAGTTGACCGTCTTTGAAACGGCGTTGTCGGTATGCTTCTGGAACGCGGCCTGCATTCTCACGTGCCACTCCGGAGTTATGTCGTGCGCCGTGACAAAGACGCCCTTCACGCGCTCCGGCACTCCCTGAACGTCCCTAACGCTTCCCTTCTCGGCTATCTCTCGCATCAGCTCGGGCGTGAAGAACCCTTCCATCTTCGCGACGTCGCTGAAGAGAGGATTCACCTCGACCAGCTCATCGTCGTCGAGCACGTTCTTTCTAACGAAGCTCACGGCGAATATGGGTTCTATTCCGCTGGAGCACCCGGCGATAATGCTAAGGGATCCCGTAGGGGCGATCGTCGTGACCGTCGCGTTTCTGAGCTTCGGCCCTCCCGTCTGCGCGTACGTGCTCATGCCGTGGTTGGGGAAGGGACCCCTCTCTCTCGCTATCGCCTCGGAGGCGCCGTGGGCCTCCTCTTGGATGAAGCTCATCACCGATTCCGCGGTTTCGACGGCTTTGTCGGAGTCATACGGGATTCCGAGCTTTATCAACATGTCCGCGAAGCCCATCACGCCGAGACCGATCTTTCTGTTTCCAAGGGTGTTGGTTTTGATGATCTCGAGAGGATATCTGTTCACGTCGATTACGTTGTCGAGAAACCTGACGGCGCTGTTGACCACGCGGCGCAGCTTTTCAAAGTCGATGACGGGGGACCCGTTCGTCCTCACCATCCTGGAGAGATTGACGGAGCCCAGGTTGCACGACTCGTACGGAAGAAGGGGCTGCTCTCCGCAGGGGTTCGTGCTTTCGATCTCGCCCAGGGCGGGGGTGGGGTTGTCCCTGTTCACCTTATCCAGGAAAACGATGCCGGGGTCTCCGTTCTTCCACGCGAGCTGCACTATGGTGTCGAAGACTCGGCGCGCCCTGATCCGTTTGACGACGTGCTTGTTGTGAGGGTTAACCAGGTCATAGTCGTTGTCCTTCAACACCGCGTCCATGAAGGCGTCGGTTATTCCCACCGAGAGATTGAAGTTGTTGAGCCTGTCCTCGCTCTCCTTCGCGACAATGAAATCAAGAATGTCCGGATGATCGACCCGGAGCACCGCCATGTTCGCGCCTCGTCGAGTGCCTCCCTGCTTGATGGTCTCGGTGGCCGCGTCGAAAACGGTCATGAACGAGATGGGGCCGCTGGAAACGCCCTTTGTGGATTTGACGACGTCGTTTCGGGGTCTGATCCTGGAAAAGGAAAACCCCGTTCCTCCTCCGCTTTTGTGGATGAGCGCCGTGTTCTTTATCGCCTCGAAGATGCTCTCCATGGAGTCTTCGACCGGGAGCACGAAGCACGCCGACAACTGGCCGAGCTCTCTTCCGGCGTTCATCAATGTAGGTGAATTGGGAAGGAACTCGAGCCTGGCTATCATCTCGTAGAACTCTCTTTGTCTCGCCTCGACGTCGGCGTCCGGATCGTAAATGAGATCCGCCGAGGCCACGTGTTTCGCCACTCGACGGAACATGAACTCCGGCGTCTCCAGTGTTTTTCCTTCCTCGTTCCTCCTGAGATATCTCTTCTCCAGCACGCGAACGGCGTTGGGCGTTAGGTCCGGCTTCAAGGGCTCGCCTGACTGCGGCCGGACGGGGCGCCTCGCGCCCTTGGCGCGGCGGTCTTCTGAGCTTCCCAGGACGCTCGAAGGCGTTTCCCCGGCGGGGCTTTCTTCTTGGGGGCTTGTCGCAGAAACGGACTTCTTCTCCGCGTTTCCGCCGTTTTCATGGCTTTTCATTGATCTAGACCCTTCAAAGTGGGGGCTCGGTGAGGTAACTCCCCATATTTGGACCGGTTGTCTGACGTCTCAGATGCAGGCGCCGTGAGGAGGAGCGGGGCCGACGGCCCACTCCTCCGGCTCATATATTGTAGCAAGAGGACAGATAGAACACAACATGTTGTGTGTCAAGGGAAAAGTGTCGGGGCCTCTGCCGCCGCCCCGGCATGAGGGCGAGATGCCTTGTTAAAGTGTTTATCCATATAAAGTTAAGGCCGGCCAAGCCCTTGGTGTCCGGCTCGTCTTTAGTATGCGGAAGGCCGGCCGTCGGACCCGGGTTAATGAAAGGTCAAGCGCGTATGAGGGATGAGTGACGATCTGCGTGCCCGTTCGGCGGGTGTATCTTCCCGGCTAGTCGGAGCCGCATTCGCTTTTTCGGTTGACGAAATCCGGAGAATCGCCGACACTTGAATAAACATATGAGCATATGTTGAAATGAGGGGACATGGATCAGGACGCGTGCCGTGCAAAAGCCATAGACGCCGATAAGGTCTCGCGGGTGGGAGGACTCATGCTGCGAGAGGGGGTTTATCAAGACCTCTCGGAGGTGTTCCGGGCGCTCGGAGACGGAAACAGGATACGGATACTCGACGCGGTCTCGCGGGAAGAGCTCTGCGTGTGCGATATCTCAGCCGTCCTGGGAATGAGTCCGTCCGCCGTGTCGCATCACCTACGGACTCTTAGAAACCTGAAGCTTGTGCGAAGCAGAAGGTCGGGGAAGAAGGTGTACTATACCCTAAGGGATGAGCACGTAAGGGTGCTGCTGGGGCAGGCGCTGGATCACGTGCGCCATGGCTGATGGGATGCCGTTTCGTCTCCGGCCCGTACGAGTAACGGCGGAGCGGCGGCAAGGCACGGGAGCGCCGCCGGACCCGACGCGGGCGGAGAAGGCGCCGGGGGACGCGGTGCCGGAGGTCCCCGGCCGTCGTAGTCGCCGGCGAAGGGGAAGCGGGGCACGAGAGCTGCGTTGGGCCGGGTATGCCAAGCGGACTCGCCGGAGGGCGGGGGGCGGAGGGGGGCGCGGGACGGCGGGGATGTCCGTTATAGTGAAAGCGAATCGGGAAACGCAATATGACGCTCTTTGAGGCTTTTCAAAGATTCGACGAGCGGCTTTTCTATCTCATAAACGTGGAAGGAGCGAACGCGTTCTTGGACGCGGTGATGCCTTTCATCACCGATTTCTCGAACTTCATGATCCCGCTTCTTCTGGTCTGGGTCGCGCTCATCGTTTTCGGGGGCAGGAAGGGGCGGGTGGTCGCCGCGGTGACCGCGATCACGTTTGCGCTCACCGATTCCACGACAAGCAGGGTACTTAAGCCTCTGGTGAGCAGGGAGCGTCCGTGCGTCGCGCTTGAAGACGTCAGGCTTGTAATGGGCATGAAGAGCTCCCTTTCGTTCCCGTCGGCCCATGCGGCGAACATATTCGGAGCCGCCACGGCGCTCACGATGTTCTACAGGCGGTGGGCGGGCGCTTTCTTCGCCGTGGCCGTATGTGTGGGATATTCGCGCGTGTACTTGGGCGTGCACTATCCGAGCGACGTTTTGGGCGGCGCCGTGCTGGGAGCCGGCACGGCGCTGGCGATGGGCGCGGCGGGGCTGGCGTTTCTTGAAAGGCGCCCCGGGCGGAAGACCGGGCCGGTCGGCGGACGGGCGGAGTCCGGTGGATGAGGGCACGTGTGGGTTGGCCGGGATCCGTGAGGTCGGGGGATCGAGGATTTCGGGAAGTTTGTGCGGAGCACGACCGACCTCGAGGGAGGACTGTCCCGGCAAGTGAGGGAAAGACGGTTTTTTTGATAATGGATGGCGCGGTTCCGAGGAGCGGTCGGGAGATTCGAGTAAGCAATGGATTCAAGCTGTGGTTGTTGCGATAGCGAAGAGACGCGTGAGCCCAAGGGTGGCAACGGTCTCCCGCAGAAAGGCAAGAGGGCGGGGGGCAGGCTGGCGCTGCCCGTGCGCGGAATGCACTGCGCCGATTGCGCTCTCAACATTGAGAGATCGATAAGACATATCTCGGGCGTTCTCGAAGCCGACGTAAACTACGTAACGGGAACGGCCATTATCCGCTACGATCCCTATCGCGTCACTCCCGATAAGATCCGGAAGGCTATAGAGCGGCCGGGCTACTCCGTCGGCGACTCGAGGATCGCCGGGGCGTCGTCGTGGCTCTCGCGGAACAGGCTCAGACTGACCGCGGGCGTCTCCGGCGTTTGTCTCGCGTCGGCCTGGGTTCTGCGATGGGTGGATCCGGGGAGCTACTCGGGTCCGGGGTCGCCCGCCGCGGCGCTTGCCCTCGCGGCGGTCGCGATCGGCGGCCTTGCGATATTCCTAAACGCAATCAGGACGCTGGCGTCCTTGGACGCGAACGTGAACGTGCTGGTGACCGCGGCGGCCGCCGCGGCGATCGTGATAGGGGACTTCGTCGAGGCCGGAACCGTGGTCTTCATACTCGTGCTCGGCGAGATGCTCGAAGATTTTGCCGTGCGAAAGACCGGGAGGTCCATCTCCGCGTTGGTGAAGATCACGCCGAAGACCGCCACCCTCCGGCGGGAGGGTCGTGAGCTCGAGGTGCCGGCCGACTCCGTTCAAGTGGGGGATACGGTCATAGTGAAGCCCGGCGAGAGGGTTCCCGTTGACGGCCTGGTGACGGCGGGCAATGGAGCCGTGGATGAATCCTCGGTCACAGGGGAGCCCATGCCCGTGGAGGTAGGCCCCGGTTCCTCCGTCTACAGTGGAACGGTCAGCTCCACCGGATATCTTGAACTCAAAGCGACCAAGGTGAGCGCGGATTCCACCGTGGCGAGGATACGCCGACTGGTCGAGGAGGCTCAGACTGAGAAGGCGCCGGTGCAAAGGACCATGGACAGGATGGCCCGCTATTTCGTGCCGGCCGTGTTCCTCGCCGCAGCCGGCGTATTCGGATTGACGGGTGTGCCGGAGCGGGCGATCACGGTGCTCATAGTGGCCTGCCCCTGCGCCTTGGTATTGGGGACGCCGACGGCGGTCGTCGCGGCCCTGGGGCGGGCGGCCCGCAGGGGCATATTGATAAAGGGGGGCGAGTATCTCGAGCTGATGGGCAAGGTGGACGCCGTTCTGTTCGACAAGACCGGGACGGTGACGATGGGCGCTCCCAGGGTGGTTGAGATCCGGCCTCTGGACGGGCACAGCGAAGAGGAGCTGCTTGGGGCGTCCGCCTCGGTCGAGAAGACGTCGCTCCACCCACTGGGGATCGCGGTCGTGGAAGAAGCCGAACGCCGGGGACTTCACTTGGAGCGTGCCGACGATATGGTAGTCGAGGAGGGGTTGGGAATCGAGGCCCGCCTCGGCGACCAAGTCGTTCGGGTCGGCAGCGCCAGATACATGGAGAGCGCCGGCACCCCCTTGCCGGAAGGGCTGAAGGCGGATCTGGAAAGGGACTCGGCTCGGGAGCGAAGCACGATTCTGGTGAGTCACGACGGGGCCCTATGCGGTGTGATTCGACTGTGGGATCCTCCGCGGGAGGGTGTCGCCGATGTGGTGGACGCCCTCCGACACTTCGGAGTGAAGAGGATTGCCATGCTCACCGGGGACAACAGATTCTCTGCCGCGAAGGCTGCGGAGATGGTAGGGATCACGGAGGTCCACTCGGAGATGCTTCCGCACGAGAAGCTCGAGAAGGTCAAGGGCCTCAAGGGTGAGGGATACCGGGTGGCCGTCGTGGGCGACGGAATAAACGACGCTCCGGCGCTCGCCTCCGCCCACGTCGGCGTCGCGATGGGCGCCAAGGGGACGGACGTGGCCCTGGAGACCGCAGATGTGGCTCTTATGTCGGATGACCTGAGCCGCGTACCGGAGGCGATCGGTCTCGGCAAGAGGGCGCTCAGGATCATCGCGCAGAATGCGATATTTGCATTGGGGTTCAATCTGGTGATGGTAGGCCTTGCCGCATGGGGGATCCTGGACATGATAGGCGGCGCGTTGGCCCACCAGGTCAGCTCGCTCGGGGTGATTCTGAACTCCATGCGTCTCTTCATAGGGGGGCGGGAGTTCCAAGGCGGAATAGGGGTAGCGAAGGTACCTCGACCGGGGCTTCGAGTCGGAGGGTCGCTGGAGACTTGACGCGAGTGTCTAAACGGAGTTTGCTGGTATCATGACGCTGGAAGAGATAAGAGAGGCCGCATTGCCGGCGTGCAGGAAGTTCGGAGTCAGGCGACTGGACGCTTTCGGCTCGACCGCCCGTGGAACCGCGACGGCATCGAGCGACGTAGACCTTCTGGTCGAGTTCAAGGACCCGGCCCGGACGCCTGCGAGGCGATTTTTCGGGCTCCTCCACTATCTTGAGGGCTCCCCGGCGTGCGACGTCGATCTCCTCACCGTTGGTGGGATGAGGAACCCGTATTTCATGCGGCCGGCAATCGAGGAAAGGGTGCCGATCCATGAGGGATGAGGTTCTCAAGCACCTGCATGATATCCGCGAGGCAGCTTTGGCCGTCAAGGCCATGGGCTCCCATGTCCCGCTCCATTTCAGGCCATGGGAGCATTTCGCCGTTGACCGTGCGTGTCACGGATATGTAATATGAAAAACATGAAAGAAGTCGGGTGCGCAGTTGACCGTCTCTCATCTCTCCTGAAACATGTCATTCAGCATTAGGGGTTTCCTCACAAGGCATATCGGGCTCAAGCTGGCGTCGCTCTTCCTGTCGTTGGTTGTCTTCGTGCACGTCTACACGGAGCAGGAGAGGGAGTGGATCCTTGAGGCGCCGTTGGACGTGGTAGGCGTGTCCGAGGATCTCTGCTTTGTGGAGCCGCCGCCGAAGTCCGTTGAGGTGAAGGTAAGAGGCAAGGGCAAGGACTTGCTCAAGCTGAGGCTCTCAGGGGCGACGGCCGTGGTCGATCTGGCGGCTTCGGAGACGGGCTCGGTCAACAGGGTGCTCTCCGGTTCCGATATCTTTATTCCTCCCGACCTGGACGTGACGGTCGCCGAAGTGATCGAGCCCAAAGTCCTGGACCTTGAATTGGATTCCAGGTTCGCCAAGATGATCAGGGTGGTGCCGGTCTATTCGGGCAGCTTTGAACAGGGGATGGAGCTGAGCGGTCCGCCCACTGTGAATCCCGAGGAGATCCGGGTCTCCGGCGCAAGGCGGGTGCTGGCCGGTCTCAACTACATCAATACACTGCCCATAGACATAGGCGGAATGACGTCCGCCGGCACCGTGGTCGCGGACCTTGACTGCGGCGCGATGCACCTCGATCTTGTTCCAAGAGCCGTTCAGGTTACGTTTCTTCTTGAAGAGAAGGACAAGGACTCCGACGAAGGCCGGGAAAGGCGGGCGGCCCGGGACAGCGGCTAGCGGCGGCCCCGGCGGGAGATAAAACGACGGGCGATGCCGGCGACTGGTGTCAGCTTCTTCGGTGTGGCCAGTGAGCTGGGTAGTCGGCTGCTGCCGGCACCGCCCGAGAGAATCCTGAGCCCCTCTTGGTCTTAGGCTCGCTGCGAGGGTAGCAGCCGCGTCCTCGCAGGGGAGAAGGCCGGCGCCATTGGGGCGGCTTGCGCCGTTCATTGTTACCAGCCGGGCCGCGAGCGAAGGCTCACAGACCCTCGCCCACGACCTTCTCCGGCTGCTTTCCCTCCCCCAAGACCGATTCGATGCAAGCCGTGTGCCTTTGGGCCGAAGGGGGTCGGGCACGCCCCGGTTTCACCGAATCTGCAGTGTTTCCGCCGCAATCGGCCCAGAGGGGAACGGGATGGTCCTTTTCCGTCCCGGTTGAGGTCGTGCGAAGCGCATTACCCGGCGTTGCACTTCACGACCTTGGCCGCTGGAACCTCATGGGAAAAAAAGCCTTGACGGTTTTGGCGCCTCGTGATATCGAGGTCATTCAACGGCACTTGATTCCGATTGAGCCTTAATCTCAGGAAGTTTGCGCTGATGGGCGGCTGGTAGTACCCCCCCTGGGCGGAAAGGAGTACCCCCATGACGAAAGCCGACCTGGTTGACGAGATTTCTGAGCGCACAGGTCTCACCAAGAAAGACGTGGCGGACACTGTGGATGAGTTCCTGCAAGCGGTGATCGGCGCCCTGAAGAACGGCCACCACATTGAGATAAGGGGATTCGGCACATTCAGGGTCAAGGAAAGAAAGCCGCGCACCGCCAGGAATCCCCGCACGGGAGAGACAGTCCCCGTACCGGCTCGAAAGGTCCCGGTGTTCAAAGTCTCGAAGGAGCTCAAGGAACTGGTGGCTCAGGCCTGAGTTGCGTTTCTATGGCTGTCGCCTCTCACGACGTCGCGCGATAACGCCCGCCCGGCCGTTTATTCGCCGCCGTTCAAGGACGCCTCAGTCTCTGCCGCGAAGCAAGATCAGCCTAACCAGGGTCAGCACGGCCACGCTCGCGGCCGCTATGTACGTGAGCGCCGCGGCGTTTAGGACTTTGGCGGCCGGTTGCAGCTCAGCTTCGGCAAGAAGTCCGCTTTCCCGCAACATGCTTTTTGCCCTCCTGCTCGCGTCCAGCTCAACCGGCAAAGTGACGAGCTGAAACAGCACGGCAAACGAGAAGAGTATTATGCCGATGTCGAGCAGAGGGCGGATCTGGAACAGCAATCCGCCTATGATCAGGGGGAACAGCATTGTGCTGCCCAGGTTCGCTACCGGGACCAGACCGTCCCTGAGGGTCAGCGCCGAGTACCCCGTGCCGTGTTGAACGGCGTGACCGACTTCATGGGCGGCTACGCCCAGGGCGGCGACGGATCTCCCTCCATAGACCTGCGGCGAGAGACCGAGACGGCGGCTCCGCGGGTCATAGTGATCGGATAACTCTCCCGCGACGGGCTCGACCTTTACCTCGGACAGGCTGTTCCTGTTGAGAAGGATCTCGGCCACCTCTCGGCCCGTAAGCCTCCCCGACGCCGGGACTTTGAGGTACTTTTTGAAAGTCGATCGGACTCGATGCTGCGCGTATAGCGCCAGTACGAAGGCCGGAATGAGAATCAAGAAGGTCCAGTCGAACGGATACATGAACATTGCACGCATACCTCCTATTGCCGTCGTTCCCCGGTTTGATCTTCGAAAAGCGCCTGAATGCCGCGACAGGGCGCCATTATACCCCGACCGGGCGTCCTTACACCCCGGGAACCCGATACATCTGATTGTTACGTTCTATCGAGAATCACGGTTTCGGTGTTATTCTCTGGTGTCACTCTATTCTATTCGGATCGGTTTTTGGGACCAAAGGATTTTCGGGGCTGTTCTGTTCTTGGCCGGCGTGAGGGCGCGACGGTGCCACTTGCCTCGCGCCTCCGCCACGGTGCCACGACGGCTGTGCCGCCGCCGCTTAGGCCGGGTTTCCAGCGCGACGGCGCCCCTGCCGCTTGGTCTCCGCCGCCACGGCGTCCGTCGGGGCGGCGTGGGTCCGCTGGGCGGATGCCCCGATTTCACCTAACTGAGCCGGGAGGGCCGTGATGGGGGTTTCTAAGATCATAGACATCAGGAGCGATACCGTTACCCGCCCGTCACCTGGGATGAGGGAGGCCATCGCCAACGCGGAGGTCGGAGACGACGTGTTCGGGGACGATCCGACCGTTAAGAAGCTCGAGCGGAAGGTGGCCTCTCTGTTGGGTAAGGAGGAGGGCCTATATGTTCCCAGCGGCACAATGGCCAATCAGATCGCCCTAAGGGCTCATGCGTCTCCGGGCGACGAAGTGGTGGCGGACAGGTGGTCTCATTGCGTGAACAACGAGACGGGCGCCGCGGCCGCCCTCGCTGGAGTGCAGTTCAGGACCGTTGACGGTCGGCGAGGGCACCCCACGCTCGCGCAGGTCAAAGACGCCGTACGCCCAAGGGAGATCCACCTTCCGCGTACCGCCGTGGTGCTGCTTGAGAACACGCACAACATGGCCGGCGGAACGGTTTACCCACTGGAGGAGATGAAGAAGATAGCCGCCTTCGCGAGGGAGTCGGGCGCGGCGGTCCATTTGGATGGGGCGAGGCTCTTTAACGCGAGCGCCGCGTCGGGGATAGCGGCCGAGCGGTACGCCTCGTGCGCCGACTCGGTCAGTGTGTGCATGTCGAAGGGTTTGGGGGCTCCGATAGGTTCCGTTCTGTCCGGGTCCGCGACGTTCATTGAGAAGGCAAGGCGATTCAGAAAGATGTACGGAGGCGGCATGAGACAGGTCGGGATACTGGCCGCGGCTTGTCTTTACGCGATTGAGCACAACCTGCCGCGTTTGGCAGAGGACCACGACAAGGCGAGACTCTTGGCGGAGGAGCTGGCCTCCTCTTCCGCGATGGAAGTCGATTCGGGATCGGTGGAGTCGAATATCGTGATGATAGAGGTCAAGAGTCGGGCCCCGGCGGCGTCCTATGTCGGCCCTCTGGCGGAGAGGGGCGTTCTCATTCTCGCCCTGGGGCCGCAGTTGCTGCGGGCGGTCACGCATCTGGACGTGTCGCGCGCCGATGTGACCGAGGCCGCACGGATCATGCGCGAGGTGATCGGATGATGGGTCCGTCGGCTCCGGAGCGCGCGGCGGACGGATAACGGATAGGGGACTACGAACCCGAGGGGGGAGATCCATGGAGCTTTACGAGTCGGCGTGTCCCATTGATGCGAGGTACTACGGCAGCGACGAGAGCTTCTTCAAGCGCCTCAAACCCTACGTCGCGGAGGAGGCCTCAATAAGATATATGGCAAGGGTGGAGCTCGCCCTCGTGGAGACTCTCGCCGAATGGGGGATATGCCCTCCGTCCGTTCCCGAGGAGGTGCGCCGCGCCGTCGGAGAGATCACGGCCCGCGAGGTGTACGCCGAAGAGGCCAGGGTGGGTCACAACATAAGGGCTCTGGCGAATTGCATCAAGCGTAAGGTGAGCAAAGAGGCGGGCACCTGGATACACCTCTTCGCGACGTCCGCCGACGTGACGGATACTGCGGGGGCGTTGAGGCTCAAGGACCTGACCCGTTCGGTTCTGATTCCCGATCTCATCGGCCTTCACCGTGTGCTGACGGGGCTCGCGAGGCGCCACGCGTCCACGGTTCAGATCGGCCGGACCCACGGCATGTTCGCGGAGCCCATAACCTATGGTTTCGCGCTCGCCCTTTACGTCAGCAGGCTTGGGGGCAGGATAGCGCGTATCCACGACGCCTCAGGGGAGCTGAGAGGGATGTTCTCAGGGGCCGTCGGCGCTCACAACGCTCTCTCGATCGGAGTCGAAGATCCCACCAAGTTTGAGAACGATCTCCTGGGACGCCTCGGGCTCAAGGCGAACGAGACGAACATCTCATCACAAATAGCGGAACCGGAGCCGGTGGCGGATCTGGTCTACGGCGTAGTCTCCTGCTTCTCGGTTATGGCCAATCTGGCGGACGACGTGCGGCACCTTCACAGAAGCGAGATCGGCGAGGTCAAGGAGGGTTACGGAAAAGACCAGGTCGGATCGTCGACTATGCCGCACAAGGTCAACCCCAAGACCTTCGAGAACGTAAAGAGCCTCTGGAAGGAGTTCATGCCCCGCATGGTGACGGTCTTCATGGATCAGATATCCGAGCACCAGCGCGATCTGACGAACTCCGCCTCGGGACGTTTCATCTACGAGCTTATGACCGCGTTCGCCTACGCGGTCCACAGACTGACCCCGGCGCTCCAGGGATTGGGCGTAAACGAGGAGGCGATGCGAGAGAACATGGAGAGGAGCAAGGGGGAGATTGTGGCCGAGCCTCTATACGTCATGCTCGCCTGCCAGGGCCATCCGGACGCCTACGATTACAGCAGATCCCTCGTCAAGCGGTCGCGCGCCGAGGGGCGGCCGATCCTCGATCTCCTGCGGGCCGATCCCACGGCGAAGCCCTACCTGAAGGAACTGACCTCTCTCCAGCGAGCCGTGCTGGAAGACGCGGCGAACTACGTGGGGGATGCCGTCGCCGGGACGGAAGCCACCTGCGATCACTGGGAGCGAGTCCTCGGCGCTATCGAGCGGGAACTTCGGAGCTGATTTGAAAGAACCCCTCCGATACGGCACGCCCCTGGTACTTCCCGCCGGTGTATTGTCATGACTGCAGTTGGGGTGTCCCAAGGCCGCTCGCGCCTTGGTGAATGCTTTGATTGAAGGGGCGTTTCTGAAAGGTTTGATGGATTCCGCGCTTCCCGGATCATTATCTTCGCGGGGCTGCAGTCGCCGGCTATCACCCTACCCGTGGTCTCACCCGTTGGCGGCTGAGGGCTTCCTCCCGGCTATCCGGGCGGGCGGCACTCCGTCGGGAGTGTAAGGGTTGAGGCACCTCCGAGCTTACGTTGCCACGGATGCAGAGCGGGTGTTATCTTCTTTAAGGATGGGGGGCCGGTTCATCGTCTTTGTGATCCAGGGATCCATGCCCGCGGGCGGCTGGGTTCCGCCGAGATGCCCGTGCTCAAAACAGCCGGATCTCGAAGAGTCTCTGAGGTGGCCTGAAGTTGGGCATAGAGCCATGACAGCGGCTCTTGCGTGTAGGGGGCCCTGCGTGAATTCCTGCCCCTCCGATGGGGCCGGCGGGGACGTCGTAATCCGGCCTCGGTCCAAGGCCCCAAGCGGCGGGTTCGGCCTCGCCCGCCGCCGACATCAAGGGAGGACAAGTGCCGGGCGTTCTTTATCTTGTGGCTACACCGATCGGCAATATGGAGGACATCACGCTGAGGGCGATAGAGGTCCTCCGGCGGGTCGACCTTGTCGCGGCCGAGGACACCCGTCACACGAAAGTCCTGTTCGACAGGCACGGTATCGATACCCCGCTCACGTCGTATCATGAGCACAACGAGCGCTCGAAGGCCGCGCAGCTGGTTAAGAAGCTCGAAACGGGGGGTTCCATAGCCGTTGTGAGCGACGCGGGAACCCCCGGCATATCCGATCCGGCCTATCGGTTGGTATCCCAGGCTATAGACAGTGGCGTGGGCGTCGTACCGGTTCCCGGAGCCAGCTCGGTGCTGGCCGCCCTGACAGTCTCCGGGTTGCCGACCGACAGGTTCGTGTTCGAGGGTTTTCTTCCATGGAAGAAGGGGGCTCGAACGCGAAAGCTCAAGGAGTTGGAGGTCGAGTCGCGAACCGTCGTCTTCTTCGAGTCGCCTCACAGGATCTTGCGGCTCTTGGGAGAGCTTGATGAGCGATGGGGCGGCAGGCGTGTGGCGGTCGCCAGGGAGTTGACCAAGCGGTTCGAAGAGGTGCTGAGAGGCACTGCCGGCGAGGTCAGGGGTGCTATTGAGAGTAGAGGAAAGCCGAAGGGCGAGTTCGTGGTGGTCGTCGAGGGATTGCGCAGGAAGGGTCGGGGCCGCGTTGGCATTGCCCCGGCGGTGAGCGGGCGACGGTCCGTGGGTTTGGAGTGAGATTGGATCGGTTGCCTCGAGTCGACACGAATGTGGGGTGATGACAGTCAACGGATTGGGACGGAGGAAGCGTGAGCGCTGAAACCATCAAGTACGCAATGAGAGGCCTTTTGAATCCGCTGGCGCAGCTCCTTGTCGCGATGGAGATATCTCCCGCCGTGATCACAGCGGCGGGCCTTGTCCTTAGCGCGCTGGCCGCCTTGCTGTTTGGGCTTGGGGCGTTCGTAGGGGCCGGGATTGTCCTTGTTCTCAGCGGCCTTGCCGACATGTTGGATGGGATGGTCGCCCGTTCCTCGGGGAAGGCCGGGACGCTCGGGGCGGTGGTGGACTCCGTGTCGGACAGGTACGCGGATGCCCTGGTTCTTTTCGGGATCTTCTACTTCTACGCTTTCGGGGGGGGCACGGCCGGCGTTGGTGAAGGAGCGGGTGCCGAGACGAGGCCGGCGGTAGCGGCTTACCTGGCCCTGGCGGCGATCGTTGGGTCATTCATGGTGAGTTACGTGAGGGCCCGGGCCGAGGGCCTAGGGCTTGAGTGCAAGATCGGTCTTCTTGAGCGACCCTGGAGAATGGTGATTCTGATCGTGGGCGCGTTCTTGGGTTCCGGTGTCATGGCGGTTCTCTTGTGGCCCCTAGCGATCCTGACTCATTTCACCGCGATGCAGCGCGTGCTCGAGGTGAAAAAGCAGGTGGCCCTGCGCTCCGGCGGGGCGGCGGGACACGGATCGGCCCCGGCCGGCGGTTGGGGAGCCGGAACAGGTGGGGCCGCGAGGGGCGGCCGGGCGGCGCACGCGTCGGGTGAGGGTTCCGACCCGGCGGCTGAAGGCGGAAGCCGAGCCTGGACGATAGTCGAAGATGAGCCCCGGCCCGAGTCAAAGAAGTACGGCGGGCTCTTCGTGACGTTGGAGGGCATAGAGGGAAGCGGCAAGAGCACGCAACTGTCGCTGGTTGCCGATACGCTGAAGGAGAAGGGACTCGACGTAGTAGTGACGCGCGAGCCGGGAGGCACCGCGGTGGGCGAGTCCATTCGCGAGTTGCTCCTGGAGTCCGAGGACGCGTCGATCGCCCCCGAGGCGGAACTTCTGCTCTATTTGGCTTCGAGGGCCCAGCACGTTCGGGAGATCATAACGCCCGCTTTGGCGTCCGGGGCGGTTGTGCTATGTGACAGGTATTCCGATGCGACGGTCGCCTATCAAGCGGGGGGGCGGGGCCTTTCCCGAGACTCCATCAGAGAGATGAACGCCCTGGGCACCGGCGGGCTGAAGCCGGATCTCACGATACTACTGGATCTGCCGGAGGACGAAGGGCTGGCTCGCGCCGGCGGGCGCGGCCGAGGGCCCGACCGAATGGAGCGAGAGGAGGAGGGTTTCCACAGGGACGTCAGACGCGCATACTTGGACATAGCTCAAAGCGAGCCGGACAGGGTCAGGACAATCGACGCGACCGGCTCGCCCGAGGAGATAAGCGAGATGATCGTGTCTATGATCCAAGAGGCGCGGGGTTGAAAAGTCGTCCCGCGAGGGCGCCCGATATGAACTCCCCCCCAAGAGAAGCGGGCTGGAATCGCACTAGAGAGAAAAGGCCCTATATGAAGCGAGTGGATGTCGCATGAAATGGAAAAGGACCCGCACGAGGGACGCGGCCGTGTTGATCGCCCTGGTTTTCGCGGCGGGATTGGTCTTGCCCGGGCTCATGGCCCCGTTGCCGCAAGCTCAAGAAAGCGGAGACCTCAGTCAAGAGGGCGGTGACGTCTACGAGCAGGTCGATCGTTTTGTGGAGGTGCTCCAGTACATCAGGGCGTACTACGTCGACGGAACGGACGACGAAGAGCTCATCAGGGCCGCCGTGAAGCGCATGCTGGCGGATCTCGACCCGCACACCCAGTTTCTGGAGGGTGAGCAATACGGCGATCTGAGAACCGGGACGAAGGGCACCTACACCGGCGTTGGGATGGAGGTTTCAACGAGACGCGGCTATCCCGTTGTGGTCTCTCCGATGGAAGGAACGCCCGCGTACGACGCCGGTCTTCAGACCGGCGACTTCATAGTCGCCATAGACGGAGTCGACACATTCGGCATCTTGCTGCAGGACGCGGTGAGGATGCTCAGAGGGCCCAAGGGCGCCCCGGTGTCGTTGACGGTTCAGAGGGAAGGGGAGCCTGAGCGACTCGAGTTCACGGTCGTAAGAGATGTCATAAGGATCCCGAGTATCCCCGTGTGCGGCGTGCTGCGGGGCGACATGGGTTACGCGCGCGTGAGCCGGTTCTCGGAGAGTGTCGCGCATGAGCTTGAAACGTGTCTGGACGGACTCGACGCCGAGGGGATAAGGGGACTGATCCTGGACTTACGAGGAAACCCCGGAGGCCTTCTCATGGAAGCGGTCAAGGTCTGCGAGCTTTTTGTGCCCGAGGGGAAGCTTCTTGTTTCAACAAAGGGGCGGCTGAGCGGCGACAGCATTGAATACGTGTCCGGATCGGAGAAGACCAGGGAGATCCCTCTCGTGATCTTAGTCGGCGGGGGCACGGCGAGTGCCGCCGAGATTGTCGCCGGAGCGATTCAGGATTGGGATCTGGGTCTGATCGTGGGCGAGCCTACTTTCGGAAAAGGCTCCGTCCAGCGCCTGATGTCCGTTGATGAAGACAAGGCCCTGAAGCTCACGACCTCGTACTACTTCACGCCCAGCGGCAGGTGCATTCACAGAGGGGATCCCGATGCGGCCGCCGACGACACGGGGCACACGGGGGCGAGCGCCGCCCGGACGCCTGAGGGTGAGGATACGACAGTTGACCCCGGGCCGGAAGGGGCCGAACGGGGGGGCGTGGACGCGAGCGGAGGCGAGCACGAGTTCATGACCGCCGGTGGGAGGAAGGTGTTCGGAGGGGGAGGGATCATGCCCGATGTGATAGTGGGCCCGGCCGAGGTACCCCCGCTGGCTCGTCGCATCCGGGGCAGGGGGCTCTTCTTCAGCTTCGCGGTCGACTACGTCGGCGGGAACGAGGAGATGGAGGAGCCGACGGTCGACTCCGAGACCCTGGAAGCCTTTAAGGAATATCTTCTGGACGAGGGCTTCTCCTTCGAAGAGGACGAGTTCGAGGCGGCCGGCGACGCCGTCTCGGTCGGTATTCGCAGGGAACTCGCTCGCAGACTGAAGGGCGACGCTTACGCTCTGCTCGTCGCGGCGGAGGCGGACGCCCAGCTCGCGGAGGCATTGCGGCTTCTCAAGCGCGCGAGCGACCGGGATCATTTGCTCAGGCTCGCCGAGGAAGGCGGAGGGGAGAAGAAGTGACGCCTTCACCGGTAATAGGAGGGCTCAAGCTTGACGGGCCTCTCGTTCTGGCGCCGATGGCCGGGGTGACGGACAGCCCGTTCAGGAGAATGTGCCGCGGGATGGGCGCCTCGTTGGTCTTCTCGGAGATGGTGAGCGCGGACGGGATTGCGAGAGACAGCGGCCGGACGCTCGAGTACCTCTCTTTCTTCCCGGAGGAGCGCCCGATCGGCGTACAGCTTTTCGGATCGAAACCGGAGATCCTGGCCGAAGCGGCTTCAAAGGCCGCGAGGATGTGTTCGCCGGATTTGATCGACTTGAACTGCGGGTGCCCGGTGCGAAAAGTCGTCGGCAGAAAAGCGGGGGCGGCACTGCTTCTGGATCTGCCGCTTCTGAAGGATATCGTAAGAGCCATGACGGAGGCCGTGCCCGTTCCGGTCACCGTGAAGATAAGAAGCGGATGGAAGGCCGGAGAGAATCTGGCCGTAGAGGCCGCCCTGGCGGCTCGGGCCGGCGGGGCATCGGCCGTGACCGTTCACGCGCGGCACAGGTCCGCCGTCTTCTCGGGCCCGGCCGACTGGAATGTGATCCGCGAGGTCAAGGGTTCCCTGGATATTCCGGTGATCGGAAACGGCGGGGTCATGGGGCCGGGGGACGCAGCGGCGATGCTTGAAAAGACGGGTTGCGACGCGGTCATGATCGCGCGGGCCGCGATGGGCAACCCATGGATTTTCTCGAGGACGGCGGCGCTCTTGCGCTCGGGCGACGCCGGCGCGCAGCCGCCGCTCGAGCGGAGACTCGAAGCGTTTCTTTCCCATGCCGGTGAGATGGCCGAATTGAAGGGCGAGCGGCGTGCCGTAAGATATATGCGAAAGCAGGCCTGCTGGTACGCCAAGGGCTTCCCCGGAAGCTCCGCTTTCAGGAGGCGGGTCAATCACTGTACGAGCCTGGCCGAGTTGCGTGAGGCGGTCGCTTGCATGCTGCGCGGCGATGAGCTCAGGGAGGGGGAGCTGCCGTCGCCGAGCGTCGCGCGGCTCGCTCGGGCCACGCGCGCCTCAAGGGAGCGCGCGGAGATCACCCGCCGCGGACCCCGACCGGAGGACAAATGGATCCCGAAGGTCTGAAGGAGCTTCTGACGGATGTGCGTCGGGGGAAGATCGACGTCGAGGAGGCAGTCCGCAGGCTCAAGCGACTTCCGTACGAGGACCTGGGCTTCGCGGCCGTGGACCACCACAGGGCGCTCAGATGCGGCTTCCCCGAGGTCATACTCTGCGAAGGCAAGGAGACGGCGCACGTCCTTAAGATCGCGGCCTCCATACTGGATCAGGGGGGCAGCCTTCTCGCGACCAGGGTCGCTCCGGATACGGCGGAGTCCATGCTCAAGGAGTTCGCGGGGGCCGAGCATAACCCGGCGGCGGGGACCGTCTACCATCCTGGGAAGAGGCCGAGGGAGAGGACCGGCTGCGTAGCCGTAATAAGCGCGGGCACCTCCGACATGCCGGTCGCCGAGGAGGCCGCGGTGACGTCGGAGGCCACCGGCAGTCGTACCGAGAGGATATACGACGTCGGGGTCGCCGGCATACACAGGATTCTCGCCCACGCGGGCAGGCTTCGGGCCGCGAACGCCCTTGTGGTTGTCGCCGGGATGGAGGGCGCGCTGCCGAGTGTGGTGGGGGGCCTCGTGGACAAGCCGGTGATCGCGGTTCCAACCAGCGTCGGCTACGGGGCGAGCTTCGGAGGCCTTGCGCCGCTTCTCGGAATGCTCAATAGCTGCGCCTCGGGTGTCGTCGTCGTCAACATAGACAATGGTTTCGGGGGAGGATACGCGGCGAGCCTCATCAACAGAGCGATCGC
>Ga0180434_10002627_pt1:5000-23661 | contig 23661 bp, 15 predicted proteins | sample SS_ome_7_FD_132453 | JGI IMG/M metagenome (GOLD analysis project Ga0180434, IMG submission 132453) | Hypersaline lake sediment archaeal communities from the Salton Sea, California, USA - SS_1_D_2 metaG | ecosystem: Environmental > Aquatic > Non-marine Saline and Alkaline >... | reverse complement strand
TGCACTCGGCTTTTCCGCGGAAGTTCCGAAAATTTCCGAATTTCCGAAGTCTCCGAGGCTCTCCGAAATCTTTCGTCACATTCCAAACTTCCCGCTTATCAACCACTGCATACTTTATTCGTGATGTCGTCTTCCTCAGCGCCTGTCGATCGTGAGCCTGTCTTGCCTGTGCATGATGCCCTGCTTGAGATGGCGAGGATTGAGACCAGTGAGGAGAGTGAGGTGTCCGACACACCGATGCCTGGCATGTTGGTCGATCGTTTCCCCAGCGCGAACTCGTTCATCAACTACATGCGCCAGCCAGGCAAAGAGCTCATTTTCGATGTTTTTCTCGTGTTCCTCCGCAAACTGTTCACCCCTCGGTGGTCCCCAGGCCGCTGTAGGCGCCACATGGGCCGCATGATTCGCAGATACAACTACACAGGGCGATTCTCGTTCCGGGACGTGATGCGTTACTGGGCCTACAGCATCCGTTCCCTGTACAGCAGGCATGGTGCGGGTGGTCCCTGGATGGACGATCTGCTCAACCCCGTTCGAGGGGTGGGTGGCGGCAACAATGGCTCGGACTAAATAGTCTGAGCCTCCCATGTGTCATAGTTCTTGTCCTCAGAATTTTTTCTGAGTTCGCACTTTCCTTCTCCATGGATTGTTTTTTGCGATCAGACTGAAAGAACACAGGCACTAGATCCCCTCTAACCACATCCGAGAGAGATTTTCTAATGCACCACATTGGCATTGACAGACACATTCCCCTTCCATGTAGAGATCGAGGCATGAGCTGGTGATTTCCATGTGGGGGAGACCTTGTTCTTCTTCTTTTCTCGCCTGGTCTTCACCTTCTTCCTCTTCTTCATCATCATCGTCATTCTGTTCTTCTCCTGTAGTACTAGTAGTAGGGTAGTGAGAAGTGATTAGAAGTTTTTCTATTTCTTTGTCCTCCTGTTGTTGTTGTTTTTCTTCCTGCCTCGGCCTGAAGTCTCCTAATTTTTTCTGTAGGGTGGTTAGATTGATGGTTGCTAGTGTGGTTGGGTATGGTGTCTGGGTGAATATTCTTTTCCATAATCCATACCTACAGACCATCTTGGCCGGTGTGGATCGTGAAGCGTGTATATCCTGGAGAGCGACCAGCTTTGAATCTGGTAAGAGTCCTATATTTCCAGCGAGAGTGTGGAAATCTAAGAATATGGACCAGTGTGATTCTGTGTATATTTTTGTGTAGAGACATTCTCTTGTGTCTGTTCTGAGCAGGACAATCGATTGGTCGACAACGGATCTGGGAACTTTCCCCGAGTTGGAGGAGTACATTGCCGCTGGAGAAAAGTAGCCGAGGAGTTCTCCTTTCTCTACATTGTCGGTAAGGAAGACGCCTGATTCTGTGACTAGGATTTTCCCCATGAGTTGGGTGAGTCCTGCGAGTTTGGATCTGTTTCTTGGTCTTGTGCGCTTGAGGACATATTTGGCAGGCATCGGCATGGTGTGACTTTTCTGTTGGTGCTGTTTCGCTTTATGGCGGTTGTTTTTTATCTATGATTATGTTATGGGATGAAGATTGGGACTGTTCGCATGTCTATTGAATGTTACGCTAGTCGTTTGGTGGTCAAAAAACGTATCCACTCACACACACACACACCCAGAGAGAGACGAGTGACTGACCATGGCGCAAGCACCAGCCAACAGGCTGATTTCAAGTCTCCAACAGACGAGGCTTCCCCTCCCCATCCAAGTTGCCACTCGAGTCGATGCTGATGGTCGAGAGGTGCAGGCGAGCCTTGGGACCGGCGCTTCGTGGCCTAAGAGACCACACTACCTGTTGGGCAGTACCGGGAACCTAGATCGCCTCAAATCGCGTTCGTTCATGGCTGCGTCTTTGGTAAGCCTCGGCGCTCGTGGTGAAGGGAACGAAGAAGTGCCCATTTTTCTACAGGACAGAGAAGATGACTTTCCGAACGCCGCCGATTATATGGCTCACGTGGTTGCCACCATGACTGTCCGATCCATGCTCTCTCTGATGCGACGGGAGGGTGTGCAATTTTCTATCTACACTCGGATCCGTTTGAACGCCAGGGTGGAGTTTGAGATAGAGAGAAGTGAGCACGACGACGTTGAATTTACGCGCCGGTGGCGCACACTGGGTTATGATGCGTTTCCCACCGACATTCGAGATACCATGCGCAAGTACAGCAAGCTCCTCCAAGGGGGCCAGTTTTCTACCGATAGCGCGAGGTCTCTACACGTCATCCCATTGAGGAATCACCTGTGCGAGAAGCTGCGTGTCTGGTTTACCCAGGAGCTGAAGAAGCAAAGTCGAGAGGAAAGCGACATCACTGGCATGGTCCCTGTTACGGTTGGAGCGGTCGTCATGTTTCTGCCGCCTCTTACATATCATTTTGGGTGTTGTCTGACTCTCCCTGGGCGCATCAAAAAGTACAGCCACGTTTACGGGTCCGAACAGCGTAGGGTCGTTAACTGTTTCAGCCCTCGCACGCGCCATGGGGATTGTCTGGTTGGTGCCGTTCTCATGGGTTGCAGAAAAGTGGGTAGCGAGTGGTGGAAGAAAAACCACCCTATTCTCACCCCTCCCGACAACCGGTCTTCGTTGATTCGCGTGTCTCCCAACCGTATCCGTAAGCTGATGTACGGCGAAGAGGACCTTCCTCCTACGGAGTTCGGCATGCACTACGAGCAAGACGTGGAGCGACTGGCCCAGCTGTTGAATATTGGGATATCCGTGGTAGACGAGTCTTGTGAGTTGATCTACCAGAGCACGAACCAGATGGAGTGTTGTGTTCGTATCTCGATTATGTTCGATCGGTCTGGAACCCACCCTGGTTTGTCCAAAGTCCACAGAGGGAAAGGGCATTACCTGTTTGTGGATGGGCGTCCTCGGATTATCGGTCCTACCGGGAGTCTCCACGCTTCGAAACGACAAGACAGCATCTGTTCGGTGTGTGGTAATTTCTACAGCGTGCCACACAGGTGCGACTTTGAAAGTTCTGAGGTCAACAACGGCGGTCGCCCCACCAAACGTGCGCGTACTACTACTACTACTAGTACTAATGCTCCCACCAGCAGCAGCAGCAGCAGCAGAAGCAGTAGTAGTGGCCCCTCAGAGGCGCAGCTACGCGAGTTTCGTAGTGTTCGAGATTCGATCTACAGAGCGGTCTTCGAGGAGGGTCCGACGTCGCACGTTTTGTTGGTGGGTCCTGGAGGCACTGGAAAAAGCGTGATGCTGCGTCAGATCCTACAGCGTGCGACGGGTGATTCCAACGGGGAGTTTTCGGTGGAAGGAAGGATCGTCTTGCTGGCCCCGACGAATATGGTTGCAAAAAGCATGCGCAATGCCGGTGTGGTGTCCTACACGTTGGATTCGTTCTTAGGGTGGACAAAGCGAGCCCTCACACGCAAGTTTGCGGTGCGTTCGCACGAACGGAAAGAAGCCAAGAAAAAGGCACTGACCGGTTCTTCTGTCACCCGTTCTGCCTTGACGGTGAGTGAGTTGTTTGAAGTCTCCATTTCCAATCAAGCCGTCGTTCAGCGCATCGCGTCAGCGCGCGTGTTCTTGTTGGACGAGATCGGCAGTGTGTGTGGCTCAGCGTTGGAGGTGTTTTTCCACCTGGTGCGAGCCGTGCACAAAGAACAGTCCGATCTGGTGCAGTTTATCATGACGGGAGACATGCTGCAGCTTCCCCCGCCTACGGAAGGATTTATCTGGTTCTGGAAGTGTTCTGCGTGGAAGTATATCAACATGCGCCTGCGGGTCTACTGTCGGACGGACACGTATCGTTTCCGTTACCCCGACAAGGAGTGGTCTGACCTGTTGGACGGGCTGCGAGTCGGCGAGGTGAGCCAGCACCACCGTGAGTTTCTACGCAAGTTGGAAGTGCCATCGGTCGTCTCTGCCCTTGAACGCCTACGTATGGAGCGCAACCGCTCGTTTACCATCGTGTGTGGCACTCACCGCACTCGCCAGAGAGTCCAAGCGTTGATGAAGAGCGGGTATGATTACCGCCACCGCCCGGGCACACACCACCGTGAGAGCCTGATGGAAGAACATCCTCCTTCTAGCGGGTGGATGGCCAAGCGTACCACTCTGGAGCCCCGCCTCGTCCTGTCGCAAGGCTCGAGCTATGTGTATGTCGGTGCCAATCGCCTGGGAGACGGGTTAGTGAGAGGGCAGACCGTCGTGATGGAGGATGTTGGTCAGAATCTGTCTGACGCGGTGGTTTGTTCGTTATACCACTGTGAGAATGGGATGGAGGTCCGTGTGTCTATTGCGGCCGTGGAGGAGACGTACGTGAAAGGAGGAGATCGCCAGGGTCAAGAGCCCCGAACGACACACACACTCCGACAATACCCACTTCTGCCCAAAGACGTGATGACGGCCCACCGGCTACAAGGAGCGACCGTGACAGACAAGATGATCGTCTGTGACGATTTGTTTGCACAACACCACAACTACGTGGCCCTCTCCCGTGCACGCAAGTCCGAGCAGGTGGCCATTGTGAACGTCGAAAAGTTTCTGGATAGCGTCCACGTGTGTCCAGAGGCGCTTTCATTTTGGCAGCGGTGTCGGTCGAGGGATTGGCTCTCGTGTGAGTTGACCAGGCTGACCAAAAACCTTCCTAAAGAAGTGTTTCGTCTCCTGATCCCCCACTTGGAGAAAGAGAATGAGCTGGTCGGCATTTCGAGTGGGACAGCCCTCAGCAAGCTGGTTCGAGAGGAAAAACAGCAAGTGCTCGAGTGGCTGGGGTCGTCGAGTGGCAGCACTTCCACCTCGGACCTTCCGCCCTCGGTCGTGAAAAGCCTGGACCCATCACACCACTGTGGTGACCACCTGTTCTGGGATGTGAAGAAGTACCCCAAACTACGAGAGCGGGACGTGAACGGTGGAGAGCGTCAGATGATCTTCTTGGACCTGGAGACCTACCGCGATGCCAGGAGGAGCTCGCTCGACCCGACCAACGTCTTGGTTCCTTACTATTGTGCCATCTTGTTCATCTCTAGTTCGGACCTGACATCGAACGACACGAGCAAAGGTGAGATGGTCGAGCTGTGTTCTGTGTGTCTTGGGAAAGAACAAAAAGAAGAAGAAGAAGAAGTGGACCTCGAACGCCACATCGTATCCACCATCATGGAGCGTATCCTGGAAGACCGCCTGCGCCTGAGTCAAGCGAGCCTGATCAAGAACGTGACGCTCCGCACCAAGACCAAACGCAAGTACTCTCACCCTCGGGTTCTAGTGGCTTACAACGGTTCTCGCTTCGATTTTCAGATTGTTGTGGGCGCTTTCCAGCGTTGGATCGGCGAGCACGGTGAAGGCCCACGAGCGAGGTGGGAAGCACGTCCCACGCTAGCCAACGGGGGAGCCATCGTCGCGTTCGACCTCATCGACCTCCAGACACAGACCATCGCACTCAAGATGTTTGACCCCTGCCAAGTGACGAAATGCACGCTCGACAAGGCGATGAAAAACTTTCTCCCTGGGTCTCCAGTGGCCAAAGACTGCTTCCCTATGGTTTGGGTCAACAAGAATATCCAAAAGTTTTTGAGGATCGGGAAGGACGAGAGGATCTCTGTCACGCTGGAAGATTTCTACGCTGGACACCACCGAAAGCACGCCTCTGAACTTTCTCAAGCAGAGTTGGATTCGTATCCTATCCACCAGAAGTTGCACGAATACGGGCCCGACGACACTCGGATGGTCGCCATGTTGTGGTTCAAGCTGAACGAGTTGAGCATCGACACTTTGGGAGTCCCTATTCACAAGTTCACCACCGGCGCGTCTATGTGTGCCTATGGTATGGCTACCCATTTCCCTAAATGGATGGTCAAAAAAGTTCCACTCCAGCGGCCTCGAGCGGGAGCAGGACAAGGAAACGCGAATTCCCTTTTCCGCGTCAACATAGGCCGTTTCACCGAGGAAACGAACCGTGAGATTCTGAGTGCTCAAGTCGGAGGCAAGTGTGTGCCCAACGCTCTGGAGTGGGAGAGTCCTCTGTACGGCAAAGGGTATGAAGAAGTGATTCGTGACCCTAAAGCTTACTACAAGTTTTTCGATGCGGTGTCTCTGTACCCGAGCTCGTTCCACTATATGCCTTACGGCAAATGGACGCTTTTTTCTGGAGGTGTCGCGGAAGGATGGGGTGTCAACTTCTCGTTCCACACGGTCCCCTTTCTGCGGCCGAACGACCCGAAAGACCAGCTCTTGTACTCGCTCTGGCTGAGTTCCTACGAAAAAACCAAAGGACTGCCTGGGTCTTCTGTGCCTCCTGAAGTTTGTCGCCTGAGTGCAACCTTTGACCCTGACGTTTGGGCCCTCCCCAATTTCCCGCTGAACGACGTGTGGTTAGTGGAGTGTGACCTCACTATCGGGCACAAGCACGACCTAGATCCTCCTTTTGCCACACACGAGCCTAAAACCCACCGATTGCGGTGGGAATGTGGCATGCGCAGCACGCAGGTGGTCACGATCATCGACCTGTGTCTGATCCTCTCTCGAGGTGGTGAGCTGCACAAGGTTCTTCGCTGTTGGTCTTTTGAAGGCCACGGGCGTGTTTTTGACAGCTGGGTCACCAAATGTTTCCGAGGCAAGCAGGAAGCCGGTCAGAAAGGCCTTAAAGCACTGCGCTCTATGTGGAAGCTGTTTTTGAACGGTTCTTACGGCAAGCTGATTGAGAGAGGCCATTCGGACGTGTACTACTTGATTCGTTCCATCGAAGAGTGGGAACACGCCGTGAACGAGTGTGAGGACCCTACGATCATCAACTGGCAGAGCGTCCTGGCCTCTACAAAAGTGACTCGAGAAGAATCCCGTTTCTTGGACCGCTATTTCCCAGAGTTGGGCGAGGGCGGTGAGAACAAGGAAGAAGAAGAAGAAGAAGAAGAAGAAGAGCCTTCTCCTCCTCCTCCTCCTATGCCATACTTGTTTTTGAAAGGCCAGCGTCCTACGGACGCTTCTTACGAGCCCACTCTGCGACCCACGCTGTGGGGCATGCTGACTCTGTCTTACAGCAGGGTGTTGATGGGTCACTGGCGTCACCTCGGACACCCTGACGCACGCGCGGGAACTATGGCGAGTGTGGAAGGCCAAATCTTATACGGGGACACCGACTCTATCCTCGTCGCAGGCAAAAACTGCCCGTCTCTGGAGCGAGAGATTGGGGACGGATTGGGCCAACTGCAAAACGACTTGGGCGAAGGAGCCATTGTTGTGCGTTTCTTGTCCATGGGCCCCAAAAAATACATGGTCGAATACCTAATGCCTGGAGAAACGTTTGAGCAGCGCCACTTCAAAGTTCGTTTCGGAGGCGTGAATCTGGGAGCCTTTGAGGTGAAACGACCCGACGAGCCGAGTTCTACCCCTGGAGAAATGAACGCAAGCCTCTTCGAGGAGTGTTTCCGCCACAATTCTGTCAAAGACACGATGGAAGAAAAGATTTCCTTTGTCATGCGCGAGCGGATCGTGCGCACTGGAGCGACTACAAGAGACAATCGAGACCCTTTTTCCATGTTTGTTTCTGACATGTGGAGGACCCCTCTGGCAAGCTTGTGGGAAGGGCGGAGAGTCCTTCTCCCACACGCCTGCTTCGCCACAAGGGGCAACAAGTGGACCGTTCCTCACGGGTGGGAGTGTGTGAGCGAATCGGACGAAGAGGAGGAGGAGGAGAAGGAAGAAGAAGAAGAAGAAGAAGAAGAAGGAGACCAAGAGGAAGAAATGGAGAGAGCGATGCAAAGGCTGGAGGAGATGGAAGCCTCGATGGTCCACCAGAGATTGACATTGGACGAGAGTTGTGGCTCGCAGCCCGACTTTTCTCTGTTCCTTTCTCAAGAAGAATAATAAAATTAAAAAAATCTAATTAATTGCTTGTGTATTATATTTTTTTTTTTCACATCTGGATGTCCGCGTGGTTCCCGTAACGGTAGATGAGGGAATTGAGCACTTTGGGCCTCTTTCTCTTTGTGGCAGACGAGCCTGTGGACTGGTAAGGGAAATTCCACGTGTCGTAATGGTCTTTCATGATATGGGCACTCTCTATGCCGGCTGGCTCAAAGCATGGCATCATCTGCCTTGAAGTGTCCTCGTCATAGTGGTAAGGGTTTGGCTTTCTGCTCGGCAGCCTCTTTGTGGATGGGTAGTAGTTGAGGTCTCCTGGGAGAGGGGTGGCCCCAACCGTTCTGATTCTCTTCCTTTTTCTCCTGAGTGATCTTTTCCTGTTTTCTTTGGCCAGTAGTGTGTCAATCATGTTTGGCTCCATGGCGTCGGCCAATTCTTTGCGCACTGGGCGGACACCATCATTGAGTTCGTACGTGCGTGGGAAATAGAGAGGACCCATTTGTTTGATTTGGTGGTCTTGTCTCCATCCGTCCACATAGATGGCAGTGTCATCTCCCAAATACCCATTGCGGTGGACATAGTTGAACGAAGAGGTGAGCATTTCCATCAGCAGTTTGGTCTCAAACGTCTGTTTGACGAGGGACCCATCCGCATGGATGTCCGTTTTGGAAGCAAGCGTTGGCCCATCACTCGCGTGTGAGTTTGAGGTAGCCGGATCCATTTTCTTTTCTTCACCACCACCACCACCACCACCACCACCACCACCACCACCACCACCACCATCACCACCACCAGCAACCCCACTCCAATCGATGGGCAAGGGTTGTGAAGGTCCACCACCAGGTGTCGGGTCACCTCCAGGTGGAGGAGGAGGTTTTGGGCCTCCTGGCACGTCACCACCACCACCACCACCACCACCACCACCAGCATCTGGTGGAGTGAGTCTAGGCCCACCGAACGTGAATGATTTTCCCAAAGTGGCGGCATAAGCAATGCACGCGGCTAGTGCTACCGCGACAGCGTACGACGCAATTGTGCGCATGCTGGCTGGGAAAGCAATAGAACTCACATACTCTGCCATGGCTTGGAGTGAACTCGTGAGAGACGCCAGAGCCCGTCTGGCCAAATCCACCAGTCTATTTCTCGGTGGACCATAATAATCATAATCCAAAAGAGGGTTATAGTCATCATCACCAAGCGGTTCGAAATAGTCACTCAAGTCCTCGTCATCGTCGTCATCAGGATCATCATCGGGATCATCAGGATCATCAGGATCAGGATCACCACGACCACCACGACCACCACCTGGACCACCACCTGGACCACCACCTGGAGGAGGAGGGGGAGGACGAGGACGAGGAGGAGGTGGGGTAGGGCGTGGAAAAGTGGGACGAGGAGGAGGAGTAGGACGAGCTGGGGTAGGGCGTGGAGTAGTAGGAGGGCGTGGAGTAGGAGTAGTAGGAGGGGTATCAGGATATTTTTCTTCTCTTTCTTTTTCTTCACGCTGGCGTTGACGCCGCCTCCGCATCCGCTCATCGCGTGCTACGTCTTGGGCGACGTTTGTTGCAGTCATTATTTCGAGCATATCGTTGTAAAGGCCTGGGTGGGTCTCTTTGATAGAGTCCTTGTACTTGTTCCACATCTCTTTGCTGAAAGATTTTCTGGTCTCCTTGGTCGGTGTACGACCACCTCGATAAGTCTTCAACATATCATCGATCACCTCCTCTACAATTCCCGGATATTTCGGGTACAACTCGAAATTCGTCATCGAGCTTTGAGGGTGAAGGTACTTGATGATGTAAGTGATCAAGATGGAGTTACGTAACTTGATCCTCGTTGGCGTCATTCTCATATAAGGTTCGCTGCCTGGGACCCCTAGCCAGACCATGACCATTTTGCGGATCCTGTCTCTGATTCTGTCTTCCGCACGAGTTGTTTTCTCCGTTCCTCCTCGTCCTCCTGCTTCTGATGATGATGGTGTAGCTTCCGATATTTCGATGGGAGTTTCGGCGGGTGTAGGGGTGTTTGTCGAGCTGACTGGGTTTCCGATGGATTGGGCAACCGCCGAGTTTCTCTGGTCCGCAGAGCTGTTTGTTTGAGAGGAAGACGGGTCTTGGGCTCCTTCACCATTGTCCGCGGTCGATGAGAGATTCCCACCTCCTCCCGACGAGGCTTGCAGTCCAGCATTGGCAATGACCGGTTGTGGACCGCTGTTTGCGTTCATGCTGTTTTCCGTGCCGCTCCTTGAGCTCGCACTCGAAAGGTTCTGAATTATTTTTGCCAGCCAGTAGATTGTAAACGCTTGAAACGCTTTCTTCCTCACTCTTTTGTCCGTGAGTTGGCTGAGATCGCTCGAGTTCGGGCCTCTCCTTCGACCTCGGCCTCTGGAGGAGGAGGACGCTATTGAATTAAGCCATACAGCAGTCAAAAACTGATGTCTCATATCCTCTGGCCAGTCATCAGCGTTTCTAGTGACCAAGTTTGGTTGGGTCACCGTGCCTTGGAACTGCTCAGAATCCACCATGTCTCCTATAGACCGTAGAATGACCCCAGGAAATGATTGGTACGCAGGATTGTCTGCAGACCGAGCGACCAAGAGTGTGGTTGCAAGACGCCTTGCTCGGGCCCGGTCCGTTAACGATTGTGCGTACTCGTCCAAAGTATTTTGAGCGGTTGGCTGCATATTTTGCCAGAGAGGGGCGAACGTCGGCCCATTGGCGACACTGTACTTTGCGTAAAACTGGGTGTACAGCATGTTGAGGAATTGGCGTAGACCCTCATAAGGGTCGTAGTTTTTCTCCTCCTTCTCCTCCTTTTCCTCGCCACCTCTGGCCCCCTGTCTCGCCCTGTTCCTTAGTTGCGAAAGCTCAATCGCGGACGGTCTCTGCATGCCCATCAACGGCCTCCCTTGGAAAGCTTGGCTCAAGCTGGAAACGCCCCCTGCGGCCCCCGCGGCCCCTGCCCCTGCCCCTGCCCCTGCCCCTGCCCCGGCCCCGGACGGTCCCCCAGAAGCACCGCCCCCTGGGAGTTTGTGCTTGTTGGCTTCGGTCCACGCTTTGAGCCTGGCGTCTGCCGCTTGGGCGTCTTTGTAGGATTTGTAGGATTTACCTGCCAGGTAGCCTTCTGCACCTGCTGCTCCCAAAAAGGGGAAAGCGACCTTGACTTTTTCCCACGCGCCAGATTTGATGGCGTCCATGATTGCTTGCTGCTGGGCTTCAGCCGTGCCGATTGATTCCCCAGCAGCAGCAGCAGCTGACCCTGCTTCCCCAGCCGCACCAGCCACTTCCCCAGCCGCACCAGCCGCTTCCCCAGCCGCTCCAGCCACTTCCCCAGCCGCTCCAGCGGCTTCCCCAGCCGCTCCAGCGACTTCCCCAGTAACAGTAGCAATTTCAGCAGCTTCCATACCTCCTTCTACCCCAAGCGCGAGAAGCTCGAGCAAAAGCGCCGCCATTTTTTTTCTTTCTCTTTCGCAAGAAAAAAAGTGGAGGTAGAAGGACTTTGGGTGGGAGGAAACTTTTTTTTTTAAACCGAGCCAGAGGGTTTTTGATGGTAGGTTCGAGTCAAACGTAGATCTATCTTTTTTCTCTATTTTTTGAAAGGCATTACTGGATCTTTTGGTATGGAATTGTGAGAGTCTATCTATCTATCTATCTATCTATCTATCTAGGTGAAGACGGGGAAAGTCGTGCCCTCTACCTCCATTAAGACCGTGTCACACGACACTATTTAAACCCCAAACCACAAAAAAGTGAGCCCCTTTTTTTTATTCGGCGGCTCCGTAAGCTCCTCTCAGGCTGATGTTGTTTGCTCTCGACCACAAATAGTTCTCTACTGCCGCTCGCGTCATGGCCTCGTCGGTGGCCATCATGCCGTCCGGAGCCTCCTCCACGTTTACGTAGCCCATTTCTTCGGGCAAGTTCTCAGAGGATTTGATCAGGATGTTGCCGAAACTGAGCTCCTCTGGGGGAGCCCATGTTTCACCAGGGGGTATACGGGTAGGCATGTAACCTTGCTGGTCCACTGGGTTTGTGGGTTCCAACGGATAGATCGGGTTCGGGTCATCACGAGGCAGCTTTTGGTCTGAAATCGTGTGTTGGGTGAGTGGGTCAATGACAACTGGGCCACCAATGTGGTCGAGCCTGTCGTCCACACGGAGAGACGCTGAAATTTTAGCGTCCAACGCCTCCAATTTGCCGGTAGGGAAAGAGGCTTCTTTCCTGTCCATCGTGGCTTGTCTAGGGGGCAACAGCTGTTGCCACCCTTCTTGTCGTCTGGACGTAGAGTCCGGGAAAATAGGCTGCAAGCCATTTGGACCGTTTGTGGATTGGTAACGGTGAACGGTAGGTGCCATATCTGCCGAGGCCACATAGCTACTGGCAGAAACTAAGTTTTTGTGTCCTGCCTCGTTCATCAAATCTACAATAGGTGTCAGGTCTCCACGGTAGCCATACCGTGATCTTGCGTTTGAACTCGTCTGAGACACTCCACCATCGCTGGTCTTGTTACCAAAACCAGCGGGTGATTTTTGCCGCAAGAAGCGAATGGAACCTTGCTGGATTTTTCCAGTCGCGTTACCCCCTTGTCTATGCCACAAAGTCTCCGACCGGTGTGAATCCGTCCCCCTCTGACCCTCTTTGACGGAAGTGTCCACCGGTAAGCCCAACAGGTTGTGCACACGGACCCCGGTAAACTTATTGCCCGAGGTCTTGAATTTGCGAGTCGCAAACACCTTGTTCTTGTGTTTCAAGATGGCACGCTTGCCAACTCGGGCTTTGACCGAACACTTGCCCATAATTGGGTCGTAGTGCGTGTGTAATGTGTGTAACGAAGAGAAGGAGAAGAAAAATAATTCAATTGGTTGCAAACCCAAAAAGCTGGGGTTTTTAATTGACAAACAAGACACACACACACACACACACACACACACACGCACGCGCGCAGAGAATCAGGCAGAGGAGGAAGTCTTCTTCTTTTTGGCCTTCTTCTTCTTCTTCGAAGCCTTGTTTTTCTTCTCGGGCTCGGGCGGTGACTTGTAGTAATCCTTCAGAGCTTTCACCGTTTCCTTGGTATCTTCATAGCACCACTCCTGCCTGACCGCCCACTCCAAGTACTCCCTGCCGTGGATGGTCTTCCACACGCTATCGTAGCTTTGACCCTTGTACCGACCAAAAGGAATCGGAGTCTTGAGCCCAATCCTGGCAATCTCCTCGTCTACGTGGGTCCAGAAACTCGCCATCAGCGGCTGAATGTCCACACCCTGCCCTAGCAGCCAATCCACCAGCCGAGGCACCACTGACCGCTGAAGACGGGTCTGCTCCTCTTTCAATGCTTGTTTCTTGTCCCTGATGCTCGTTTTGGGAGTCTCGCCTTCTTCTTTTTTCTCCTCACTCTTCTTCTTGGTGGTGGTGGAAGAAGTAGTAGAAGTAGAAGGGCTTTTGCGTTTTTTAGTGGTCTTCTTCTTCGGCTTAGATGGTGCTGGTGGTTCTTGTTGCTTGTCCGATTCCTCACCGTCCATAATGGAGGGTGTGTCATCAGCGGCTCCACCGAGCATGAATTTTTCGGTAGCCTCATCGATCTCACCATCCTCCAAACCAATTTGGCGGACCAGCGATGGTGGGGTCAATGGAACCTCGTCCGCCATAGGTTTTGCAGTAGCAGGAGAAGAAGGAGAAGAAGATGATGTCGAACTCATTTTTCGCCTTTGCCGTGGTAGAAGAGGAGTGGGAGAGAAATTTTGGAATGTGAAGAGTTGTTCTACCACCCAAAAACGTGAACCCAAGTCTCACGCGCCAAACTATTTTTTCGCCCAAACGACGGACATGTCTAATAGTTGAATAACATTCACGGAACGTTCCAACCGCTTGACCTGTCTATTATTACTCTTCCGTTTCAGTGTTGTCCATGAAGAGACGTGCCACACGGAGGTGTTCCATGAAGATGCGCACGTAACGAGTGCGTGCGTCGGTGAACTCCGCATTTAGCACCAATACCCGTGAGTTGTTGAGCGGGATCCCGCTCACTTCTTGCACCGTGCTTCGGATTAGGTCCACAGGGATCAGACCCATGGCCGAGTAAGGCGCAGCGGAACCGCCAAAGGCATAGTCCGACCTCTTGATGGCCGAGGGGCGAATTGGACAGTCTAGCTTGCCGTTCATCTGGAGAAGGTTGTGATACACTTCCGCCAGGAGTGAGCCAGGAGTCGTGCCTCGAAGAGGCTGTTGAGGGAAATACAAGTTCCCCGCTCGCCACTGTAAGCTCTTCAACCGGATACCGTTGCTGGTGCCGACTTGCGACTCTTGCCACGTTGGGTTCCCAGACTCTTCACGCATGTGAGCCCACGCTTTAAACGCGCGAGAAACGGCTTTCTTCTGCTCCACGTTGGCGGTCGCACCCGTCTCGGTAGATTTTTGCGAGGCCCATGTGCGGAATTCAATCTCCAGACCGTTATTAGCGCTCCTCAAATTCAGTTGGCGAGCCACCGAGTCCGTCATCTTACAGCTATCGAGAACGATGCGACAGTTGCTGATCAAGATCTTGTCTTGCACGGCGTCGGGGGCAGAAGCCCACACTCCGATCTCTTCCAAAGTGCGGAAACGGATCTGTAACCTCAAACCGGAACACAGTTGGGCGGGCAAGAGCTGATCGATATCGAACAGGCCACTCATCCACCGCAGTGGGATACACCAGCGGGTTCCGTTGCCTTGAGGAGAACGAGCGACAGCTGCAACACCTGCCTCATACCCGAAATTGCTCCCAACCGTCTCGAGGTACTCTTGGCTGGTCTCCTGCCAGATACGGCTCGGAGCTAAGATGGACACGTCCTCAATCCGCTCGATCTGATTTCCGGCTCTGTCGGTGATGACCAACGACTCAAAAAAGTTGTAGGCAGTGTCCTTGTTGTTCCACGAGACAGTGTTCGTGCTCGTGGACTCGGCGGGGAACCTTGTTTCAAAAGTAATGTACGAATTCCTCGGGTGGATCAGTTCAGACCCAGTATTCAGGATACAGTTCGCCACACTGCCAGTTGTGTACTCGCTCAGCTGGAAAAAAGATTCCTTGTTGGAACGCGAAGTGCACACACTCAAGTCGGGAGTGATGTCGTACATCAAGTTGTTGAAATCCATCACGCTAGTCACGTTCTTGGAATCCGATTTCCCAGACCCCATCTCCTTCTCTTCCTGCTTGGTAGGCCGAACACGTCCCATGATAGTGAATTTTTTTCCCCCTTTTTTGGTTGGTTAGAGAATCAGAGAGAGAGAGAAAAAATAATTTGGAGACCGTTTGTTCGATTTTTGAAGTGTTTATTTCTGACCACTCTCACACACACACCCACAAAAACACACACTTTTTCACAGGGCCAGCAGCACGTCCATGGCTTTCCTTTCGCTGTTGAGGGAGTTTTGGTATCCTTTTGCGGCCAGTTCTTTCAGCCCACACTGGGTCGACAAAAAGTCGTTCATGTTGAAGACATTGATCATGTCTTTCTGCTTCAACCTCTTGTAACGCCCACCACGAACCATCTTCATCTTGACCCTCGTCAAGGCTCCCTGCATGTCTCCAGATTCCACTTGCCTTTGGAACCTACTCTTGCGCTTGTTTTGAGTGTTGTTCGAGCTCTTAAACCTCAAGGGGTTGTCCAAACTCTTAATCGTCTTTCTAGGCCCAGTATTCAGATTGGCCACTTGGTCTTCTCCCGCTCTTCCTTCCGCGTTCACAAACTCGTTCCTCCACCTGTTGATCAGTGATCTCTCCACCGCAGAGTACTTTGGGTCGGGCACTACTTCGTACGCTTCAGTCCTGTTCAACCCACCGGTAGAGCTCTTGCGAGACTGGGCCAGGCGCTGGGCGAGCTCGAACGCACGTGCTGACTGGTACGCGCTCGCACCAGGATCGTCTCCTCCTCCTCCTCCACTCATGTCACCCCTTCTTCTTTTGTAACCACTCATTGTAAACTTTCCCGAACCGTGTGCTTCTTGTTGTTCTCTCGCCACCCCCTTCAGCAACACCGGCAGAAGAGGTCTCTACTACGCTGTTGATGGTGCTGCTATTCTCCGTCTGATGTTGTTGGAGAAGTTGTGACGTTTGCGGCCTGCCACGTGAGCCAGCTTTGGGCTGTTTGTTTCTGCCTAGATCCAAGCTTTGGAAATAGTTAAGGTTTATCACCTCTCCAAGCTTCTTGCGAAATCTTTTTTCCATCGGCTCACTCTTATTGATATACAAGAAAGAGTACGGCTCGCTTGTCGCGTAATCCACCATCCTGAAGAACTGCGCTTTCGTCATGTTTGGTGGGCAGTACTGCTGACACAGCAGCTCCACTTCGGAGAGCGGAGAAGCAAAGAAGAAGATGTTCTTGGCCTGTAGCCTACACTTTCGAGGGACGGCCGTCCAACTCTGGCTGCATATGATCACCAACGCGTTGAAGTGACGAGAAGCAATGAACGACTGGATAAATCGCTTCTCACGCAGGAATTTGGGGTGAGAGACCACATCGTCGTATACAACCAACAATTGTGGAGCCTCCTTGTTGCTCGTTTCTTCGATTCTCTGCTTGTTTTCTTCCAAAATCACACTTAACAGCTCGGGAGCTTCTTCCAGATCCGTGAATGTATTTTCTTCTGGAATGCCCAGTCGTTTCTGCACATCGTCTCCCTGCGCAGTGGGACTAATCAGGTATTTCTGATCGAACCAGGGCTTGCCCGTAACTGGGTTCGTGCCTCCAAAAAACTCCTTGCGCCTGATCAAATTGGTTACCAAGTTGGATTTACCCTGACCCGTGGTGCCGTTGAAAATACAAGAAGTGCCTAGCCTAGGGATTAAGCCTTGCTCGGACAGGGGTGGCTGCTCAATCTTGTCTTTGGAACTCTTGACCTTTTTGATCTGCAGGCTGTATGTTGCTCCTTCCTGCTCTTCATCCTCACTAAACAGGTCCGTCTCGTCTTCTTTTCCCAAACCACCCTTGACTTTTTTACCAGTCACATCGTCTATTTCTATGCCTTTCTGGTCTTCTTCGTCCTTGATTGCCTCTTTTTCTTTGTATGAAAGAGGTACGTGGCGCTCCCGTGAGTACAAGAGCTGCTCAAACCGCCTTTTTCTGCTACTCATTGCTTTGTACCCCCACCAGTACTACTCCCAGATCTTCTACGGCTACCGCTGCCCCCACTGCTATTGCCCACAAAAACACCCACAACCAGAGAAACGAGCCCGCACCAAAACGAGATCAATGAATCACACTCTTCCGCAGTGCTGAGTTCCACCAAGGAATAGACCAAAATCGAGACACCGACGATGTTCTTGACAATGAAATCTAACAGCCTTCGGTCGGTACGTCTCTCTTTCCCACAACAACACCCACTATAGTAATTGTCTTCTTCTTCTTCTTCTCGTTCTTGTGCTTCTATTTCCGACTCTTTCACAGTCGCGGAAGGTGGTGGTTGGAAACTGCTCCGATAATCCATTTTTGACCTCTGACCACGAAAAAGAATTTTTTGGATAATAGGTAGTTGTTCTTTTTTATTCGCACGCTCGGCTTTCTCAATAGTGTTCGTTTACAGCTCTCATCACCGTGATGAGGCGAGGTTCTGGCTGGCTGAACCCAATGCTCGTCAGTGCGACACCGATATGGCCGGGGCTTGGGAAAGGGTCCACCACCACCCGCCCGTCTTCGGAAGAGCTAACTCCAATCTCTTCCCCAATGCTCACCACGGCGGACGTCTGCACGCGACATTCCACTACAGAGCCTACCGCCACTCGAATCACCTCACCGAAAAAAGTTGCGTCGTCCATGGCAAACCCGACCAAGCTCTTGGAAGTATCGTCCGTGGTCTGTCTCTTTCTCACCGCACACCCTCCTCCTTGGTTTTGAATCACCACTACGTCTCCTTTGAGTATGTTTCCATCGCTAAACATCGAATAAAACATACTCGACACGTTGGTGATATCTTGAACCGTCTGGTTGCCGAGCACCATGGAACCGCCATTTTGCATGATCAGTGCAGACACCGGATTCGTCAACCCTCCTCCCCCTCCGCCTCCACTGATGTTCGTTTCCACCCCTTGTGAGTCGGTATATTTCAACTCGTTGGTGCTTTCGTCTTCCCACAAGGTCCCTACACCTTCCGCCACCCCAGGACTTGGGCCGCTGTCGGGCTCCAACCTCCACCCTTTGGAAAGCGTTCTGGCAGGGTGACCGGTAGACAACATCGTTACGCGGAGTAGTTTTTGAATGGTGCGGAGACAATGCACACACTCGCACCAAACAAAAAACCACTTGTTTTTCAGATAACCCCAACACGGGCCGTCAAACCAACAGTTGCGTTTTCTGGGAGCGTCAGTGGCATGTCGTACTTATCCTTCAGCTCCACTCGAATCTTGTCCAACTGTCGCTCGTGCATATAGTGAACCCTCCCGGTGGAAGGGTCGTCTCTCCGTTGGTAGGTAAGGCCTTGGCCATACTCCACATTCCCTAAACTCACCACTTCCATGAGTGCGGTGGTTTCTCCATTGTTCTTTGATTCTGTGCACTGGTCGTCCTTCAGATTCGTGTAGACTTTAACCACGGATGGGCGGTTCAGATATGGAGGAGATCCAAACACCAGAGATTGTGTCGGGCCATACACTCCTGCAGGGTCCAACCCAATCGTGCGCAACAACTCACCCCGCTCTTCGCTCTGACTAGTTATTGTCAAGTCAATGTCCGACTGAAGAACCCATGTCCCATTGATTGGTTGCACCGTGATAACAGCGTTGGCCAGTGGGAAAGCAGCGTTGATTTCGGTCAGTAGGGCGGCTATAAGCTGAGATTGGCTGTATTGACCAGCAGGAAGAACG
>Ga0180434_10002626_pt1 | contig 23665 bp, 14 predicted proteins | sample SS_ome_7_FD_132453 | JGI IMG/M metagenome (GOLD analysis project Ga0180434, IMG submission 132453) | Hypersaline lake sediment archaeal communities from the Salton Sea, California, USA - SS_1_D_2 metaG | ecosystem: Environmental > Aquatic > Non-marine Saline and Alkaline > Hypersaline >... | reverse complement strand
TATTCCCGGTCCGGAATTGCCAAGCGCAACGGAACCACTGGAGTTGGTGCCGATGTAATTATTTCGTATGATATTATCACGGGCACTCACATATGCCAGACATATACCCGCGGTTGTGTTTCCGGAAATGATATTGGCTTCGGACTCCGATCCTCCAATCCGGTTTTCCGGAGTCCGTAACCAAATGCCGCAGTTACCATTGGCTACAACGACTTCACCATGACTGTCCGTACCGATATAATTACCGATGATGACATTTCCCGGCGCCGTACTCTGGTCGATCTGTATTCCATGTTCACCGTTGCCTGAAATGATGTTCCGTGCCCCCTGCTGAGCACCCCCCACAATGTTATCGGGACCATTGAGAAGAATCCCGCTTGTCCCGTTACTCACCGAACCGGTTCCGGATTCCGACACTCCGACATAGTTCCCCATGATGAGATTATTGGCGGCGAATTCACCGTCTAATCGAATTCCTTCGTCTTCATTTCCGGAAATAACATTTCGTGCGCCGGATGTGAATCCGCCGATTGTGTTGTCACTCCCGTTGTTAACGGTGATACCTACGCCGTTACCCGCATACAGATCGCCATTCGTGGGTACGCCGAGTATGTTCCCCTCTACAGTGATTCCTTCGGCATCTTCGATGTAAATAGCACTCCCGGGGAACGACGCGATGTATACTCCTTTGATTGTGCATCCGTCAGATTCGATTCGAATACCATCACTTCCGGATGAGACCTGCGAACCATCGAGAATGATTCGCAGGTCCGCGGCGTCCGAATCAGTTGTCATCTGTGAACCCGCTTGTGAATAGCCATTGATTGTTGTGGGTGATATGAGCGCGGGCAGGTGATCCTGAAGTGTAATCACGTGTGGACCGTCTCCTGGAATCTCGAATGTGATTTCACTTACGAGATCGGAAGCATTTGTGGTCAGTATCGCCTGACGGAGAGAGCCGGGACCCTGATCGTTCGTATTCGTAACGGTGGCATCCCCCCCTATGGTAAAGCAGCGCCCGAACTCGGATGTATTGTTTTCCGAATCCGTAGCGGTTCCGGATATGAAACCGGTGGAAGGGATATCTCCTCCATATCTGTGGAAAAATAGAGCATCACCGTCTGCGTCCGTGGTAACGGTAGTACTGCCAAGATAGATCTGACCCTCACCATGGGCCGATGCGTCGGGTGAGAGATTGAGATAAAGGTCGATGTGGTATTGTGTATCGGGTTGGGAATCCAGCGATCCCAGGATGGTGAGGGAATCAGCACTGACGGTGACATTATCTATGACGGGAAAATTCTGTCTCATGTTGACACCGTCGTCGCCATCACCCGCATCATTTTCATTCACGCCGGGAGGATCGATATCAATTCCCAGTTCTCCATTGCCGGCGATGATATTTTTCCTGAGTTCGTTATGCACGGGAATGGGAGGGGCCTTGAACTCCTCGTGAAGCGCCTGTTCCCCGATAATTCTTCCGAATCCGTAGGCAGATGCATTCACGGTGGATATACCCCCGACTCTTATTCCTGTGCCCCCGTTACCGAGATTCGTGAATTCGGGCGATGGATCACCGATATAATTGTTCACGATGGAGTTATCATGACCGAAGAGTGCGATACCGTCGCCGTTATTTCCCGAGATGATGTTGGATGCACCCGTTTCGTTACCACCGATGGTATTGTTATCAGCCACGATTATTCCGGTGCCGTTTCCGATGGATTGCGTTCCGGCCGGATTTAAACCGATGATATTACCGATGACGAGATTCTCGTCACCGTATATGGCGAGACCTTCATGAGTGTTTCCGGAGATGATATTGCGCGCGGACGGTACCAAACCACCCACGGTATTTCCTTCGGTATATCCGATACCGATTCCCCGGCCGTTTGCCGATTCAGTCGAACCATCCATTGTTGTGCCGATGAAGTTTCCTTCTATGAGATTGTCACCTTCCTGATCGATAATGAGACCATAACCGGCGAACCCTGAAATACAGAGTCCACGAACGATACTTCCTCCACTGAGAATAACGATGCCATGGGCATCCGGACCGGCATTTCCTCCGTGGATCTGCACCTGTAGCAAGGCGGGTGTGTCCATATCGGCAGGCACCGCACCCTCCTGGGAATATCCGTCCAGGATGACCGGATCGCTGATGAACGGGAGCGTAAATGAGGGGTAAATGATGTGCGGTCCCTGTCCTTGCAGATCGAATTCGATTGTATCGATACCCGGATTGAGGTTGGCGCTGGTGAGGGCGTTTCTGAGCGATCCCGGACCCGTGTCGTCGCAGTTCGATACAATCATGCTTCCCTGGAAGACGATACACCTGCTGAACTCGGAGGTGTTGCCTGATTCGTCCGTAGCCGTGGCGGAAATGAATTCTCCATCAGTGATTTCCTGAGGTATCACTACAGAAAATGACACATCTCCCTGGTCATTCGTATGAACGATCTGCGTTCCGAAATATCGTTCACCTTCCCCGTACGTGGTGAAATCCGTAGATGCATTTAGAAATATATCAATCGAGAAATCGCTATCACCGGTGGAGTTCAATGTGCCATTCACCGTGGTGGAGCCTTCGTCGACACTCACGCCGGTGAGTACCGGGAAGTTTTGCAGATCGTTGGCTCCCCAATCCCCGTCTCCGAGATCATTGGGATTGATGCCGTCCGGTTCTGTATCCCAATAGTCCCAGAGTAAATCTATTCCCAGGGAACCGTTCGCGTATATGGCGTTTCCCCGTATGGCGTTTCGTACTCCGTGAGATACAAAAACTCCTTCGGTTCCATTGTATGCTATGATGTTTTGTTCATACGTTGACAGACCGCCGATCGAGTTATCCGCGCTTCGCTCGATGTAGATCCCGCGAAGACCGTTGCCCCTGTCGTTTGCACCCGTTGCATCGACGCCGATATAGTTGCCTGTAATAACGGTTCCGGGGCCTGGTTCATCTGTCCAGTTTCCGGTGAGAATATGTATGCCGTCTTCGAGATTCCCGGAGATTACGTTGCGCGCCGACGGGTCGGAGCCGCCGATCTGATTGCCGGGCGCTTGTATTACTATACCCACGGTATTTCCATGAACGGTCTGACCGGAATGATCGACTCCGATGTAGTTGCCGGTGATGTGAGTACCCATGCCTTCATCTACGGAAATGCCGGTGTCGAATCCGGTAACGGCGAGCCCCTGTACGCGGCATGATTCCGCTTGAAGACGAAGGCCCGTGAACGATGATAATCCCGTATATGAAATCTCTACGAGTATTGTCGCGGGAATTGTTGCCGATGCGGGTTCAGCGTCCGGCTGGCTGTACCCATTTATGAATACGGGATGGTATATGGCGGGAAGTGAGCTTGAAAGAGCGATCTGATGAGGCCCCGAACCCGGAATGGAAAATGTTATTGTATCCGGTGCCGCAGTAGTATTCGCATCCATTATTGCTTCTCGCAAGGATCCATCACCAGAAGTCGAGGTGGTGGTGACGGTAAATATTTCCGCATGCGCGTTCACCGTTATGATACACGCTGTAAGTACCGCTAGGGACGGACGGTATCGATCAAAAGACTCCATCAACCGACGGCGTATGGGTGTTCTATGAAACATACCGTCCTCCGTTACTCGCGGTCTTTGACAGTGGGGACGCGCACAATGGTGGTATGTCGGGTATCACATTCCCCCGTGTTGACCCGGTGGATACCCGTTGATTCAGATAATTTCGAAGAGATACCTTCGGCATTCCGAGCTCTGATGCGGAAGTATACCGTTTCTTCCGTAAACATTGATCCCGGAATGGTCAATCGGTTTCTATGAGATGTCCCGATGAGTTGAGACTCCGATGCAGTGTCGTATGGGCCGTTTACTCTGAATACGTCATAGTACATAGATCCGCCCGGAACCGGCTTCCATCCAAGGATTAAATGCCCCGAATCGTCAAACTGGCATATGTGGATCTCCGGCGTCGGCGGCCGGGAAAATCCCGTGACTGAAATCGATCCATAAAAGGGAATCATGTTCAATGCGGTGATCGTTACGTCGATGTTTCCGGGAGGTGATTGAGATTGCGGCGAGAGAGACACGTTCAGAACACCAGATTCATCCGTATAACCGTAGACGTAGACATCCCCCTCCCTGCGAAGGCAGACAAGGGCGTCCTCGACGGGATCCTGCGAGGCTGAATCGGATACGGAAATACTCACAGACGTTTCCATATCGGGAGCGATGGCCTCATGATCGATCATCACAGACATGGGAGCGGGTACATCGGTCCAGACCTGAATGGACGGGTCTCCCAGAATCGTATATTCCCGCAACATAACCCGCTGACTGTCACTCGGGGTGGTATTGGCATAGGCATATGCTTTTCCGGATATAAATGCCTCTCCCAGAAGGGCTGCGCCTTCCGAGATAAAGGCCCGATAAAAACCGATGTCCAGGGCATTATTATAATAGTACCATGAAAATCCCTGAGATCCCACGAAACCAACGGCTCCGCGGGGATGCGCGGGATCCTCATATCCGACTCTGAGCATGAGTTCGGCGGTGGTTGGGTAACTATAGACTATATCCGCTGATGAACAGCTCAATATGGTCCAGATTCCCAGCTTATTCACATTGTAGACGTATGGGACGTCCCAGCTTGAAAATGTACCTCCCCAGTCAAATTCACCGCACCATTCACCTCGGTAATTATAAAACGTAACGCCCTGATTAATGAGAGGGATCACAGCCGCAGATCCCATATTATACCGTTCCTCAACATTCATACCCCAGGCATCAAGACTATCCGCCACAGCCTGCTTGGTGCGTATGGTGACATGTCCCGGATTAGAATGCATGGCGGTCATTATGGCGTTTTTTTGCCACTGCCCCTCGATATGAGGATTCATTTCATAGTCGATTGATTTGTGAAACATATAATCAAGGCGCGAAAGATTGGTATCGGGAAATCTCCCGAGCATGACATCGGGAAGGAGATCGGGACCATCGAGAAGAGCATACCATTGATCGTAGTAGCGTAACAACGGATCAAAGCCGAGAATATCCCAGAATTGCTTGCTGTAGAGAGATCCGGAGGGCACGGCATCGTACATGTCTCCCACGAGAATCACGAAATCAGGAGGTACCTCCCAGGCTGTATATGCTTCCATGATGAACCGTTTCGTGGCATTGATCGCCTCTCTCGAGTACGGATTGCCGTATCCAAGATCCTCAAGCGTTACGGTAACGGCACCGTAGCCTTGCCGGGTTTTCCACTCAGCGAACTGCGGAGTCTGATCTTCGAATCGCTCCCGTGATACGATGATATAACGGTTCCCCGTTCCCGATTCCAGTCTGGGAACATCCACCGATTCGAAGTTCAATATATTCGCTGCATAGATGCGTTCCCACAATGGCGAGATCGGACGTACGGGCTCCTTCTTTTCCGCTTTTCCTACTCCTTCGTTGCTCTCCACCGTGATGTGGACATGTTTCAGTTGGAATTGGTGTCCATTCTCATCCCAGCATGGTTTCAGCAGGAGCGAGACCACACGGAGTTCACGCCATACGGCGGGACCATCAAGAATCACGAGATCCTCGGGCAATGGGCTGAACTCCCGCTTGATCTTTGGATTGGACGTGTCGAGTTGAATAATATCCGCCGTCACGATACGGGCCGATATACGACCTCGCGACGGGACCGCGATCAAACCGACGGAAACGGGGATCCGGGAGTACTTCCGATGTTTTTCTTTTGACTCGAGAGTCACATCCAGAGTCACATGTCGATCGTTCGTTGAAATGGAGGAGGTGTTCGCGATAAAGGCGGGCGAGTCATTTCGTATCAACGATGAATCCTCGGCATGATGGATGTCGGTTGACGTGCCGTAGGCGGGCAACCAGACGGAAAAAAGCGTTAAAAAAATGAGGGCGTTCCGCATGTGGTCCTCCGGAAAGGGAGTGGAAGAAGAACCGGAGTCGAGTATAAATCATGTGAATAATCCCGACGAATTAAACCCATGGCAAATAGAAATCATAGCTGCAATCCATGTGCCGTATCAGAAGGGTGACTGAATCCTCCGTAAAAACTCTCTTCAGCGTAGTCTCCTTTGTGCATCAGACACTCCTTGAATCGGAATCCTTTTGGGGCAGTCGTTTTTCTTATGGTAGAGTATGGGACACCGCGGAATGCGGGTGTTTCGTCATACCAGACAGGATTCATGAATGATGGTGGAATGTATACGGTACGCACCGTGCGAGTTCCGGGATGTGAACAGGAGATGGAAACCCGATAACCCGCGACTACCTGATACAGGGATTGTGGAAACAATTCATGCACGGCAGGCAGCTCAAAAATACAGGTGCGATATGTCCGGCGACGAACGGATTTGTTCGATTCCGGACGATTAGATAGACCGATCACCAGGAATCGGGATTGATTGCGCGTCCGACGGTCGGCTCCTTGCCCCGTGGACTGAAGGGACCTATTCTATGTGGCGAAATCTTTTCAATTGGCCCGTCCTGATCATGCGCTCATATCATAAAGGATATCATGGATGATTGATGACGCCGATACTTCTCGATTCATTCCATCTGAAACCGATCGTCTGCGTGCGTGTCTGGAGATCGGCAAGCTGCTGACATCCGCTCGAGATCTCGATGAGATTCTCGAATTGATTCTGAAAAAGGGAAGCGATCTGATAGATGCCGAAAACTGGTCACTGTTGCTCCGGGACCGCGTAACGGGGGAGTTGACATTTGAGGTTGTTGTTGGAATCGACAGCGAGACAGTATATGGGATAAAAATCGATCGGGGTGTGGGAATCGCCGGTCATGTGGCTGAATCGGGAATACCGCTCATTATTCGGGATGTAAAAGGCGATTCACGGTTCAACCCTGATATAGACTCAAAAACCGGATTTATGACCTCGTCGATTGTCTGTATTCCCCTGAAGATTCGCGGATCCGTGCTGGGTGTCATTGAAGTAATCAATCCCGCGGATATGGATGAATTCAAGATGCGTGATTTGCCATTCATGCTCATACTCAGTGACTACGCGGCGATCGCCATTGAGAATGCGCAGTATATGGCCGAGATAAACCGATTGGCCATCACCGATGAATATACCGGCCTCTTCAATGCACGATATCTGCATCGGACTATGGATAGATTGACCAATGAATACAAGGAAAGCGGAGATCCTTTTTCCGTGGTTTTTGTGGATATCGACGATTTTAAGACCGTCGTTGATACCCACGGTCACCTTCTCGGAAGCCATGTTCTCAAAGAAATAGGAGAAACGATACAGGCGCACCTCGAGCCGAACGATATCGTAATAAAATATGGAGGAGATGAATACGTTCTCGTTCTTCCCGATACCGATAAACAAGCAGCGCAGAAACGAATCAGACCGGTCCTTCAGGCAATAGCGTCGACTTCATATCTCTCGTTTCTTCCCGAACCGGTGCATGTAACGGCAAGTTTCGGTCTGGCGGTGTTTCCGGAAGATGCGGACTCGAAGCGAGAGATTCTCATAGCCGCGGATAATCTGATGTACAGTGTCAAACGAACAGGCAAGAATGCAATAGGAATCGCGGAAACGTGAAGAGCGAATTCCGTCAACAGCGCATACGACGCGTGGACATAACAGCGTGAGTCAATTGAAGTCGGGCCGCGATATGACCCGCGGTTCACTGTCTCGTAATCTTCTCATCGTTGCATGGCCGATCATGCTTTCGTTTCTGCTTCAGATGCTTCACAATCTCGTGGATGCATTCTGGCTGGGCAAGCTCGGAAGAACAGCACTCGTGGCTCCCACCATTACCATGAATATCGTTTTTCTCGGGCTCTCCCTTGCCATGGGAATGGGTGCAGGCGGAACCACGCTTGTGTCGCAGTTTCGCGGGGCGGGCCGATTCCAAGAGATGCGGAAAACGGGTGGACAGATGCTCCTTCTTCTCGTTGTGTGCGGATTTTTACTTTCGGGCATTTCATTCCTGTTCTCCGCCGAGATTCTTCGCCTCATGCAGACGCCGAAGGATGCATTTTCAGAAACACACATCTATCTCCGGTGGGTTCTCCTCGGAGTACCATTTATGTTCACCTTTCTGGTATATCAGAGTGTTCTGACGGGAATCGGAGACACGGTTGGTCCTCTTAAGATCAATTTTATCACTGTTGCATTGAACATGGTACTCGATCCATTGCTCATCTTCGGCATCGGTCCATTCCCGAAGCTGGGCGTGGCCGGAGCTGCGATAGCCACGTGTTTCGCTCGTTTCATAGCCGCGATTATCGGTCTTCACCAGCTTTTTTCCGGGAGCCGGGGATTTCTTCTCACCGGGGAGGATCTAAAACCGGACCGGTCTATCATACTCAAGATCGTGAAGATCGGTATACCAATGGGGCTCGGTCAATCGGGAACTTCTCTGGGATTCACATTGCTGATGGGAATCGTTAACAGCTTCGGATCCGCCGTTACCGCTGCATTCGGAATCGGGACGAGAATCATTCATATTGCCATGGTTCCCGCCTTCGGACTATCCCAGGCAAATGCCACCGCCGTTGGTCAAAATCTGGGTAGAGGGTACGAGGAACGGGTCTCTCAATCCGTTCGGAGAGCCTGTATCCTTATAGGCGTGATACTGGTACCCATCACGACGGCAATGTTTATCTGGGGCAGGGATATTTCACGGATCTTTATTGATGATCCGGCCGTTATCCAATATGGAAAAGAACTATTCCGTATAACGTCGCCATCCGTCTTTGCATTCGGTTTCGTAATGGTTCTCATGGGGTCGTTTCAAGGATCCGGTCATACGGTACCCGTCATGGTACTGAACTTGTCGCGGCTTTGGCTGTTGAGAATACCGATGACTTATGTTATGGCCATTGTTTATGGAATGGGACCTACCGGTCTCTGGTGGGCGATGTTCGTATCAAATGCGGTTATCGCCGTGGCGGCGATGTTCTGGTTTTCGCGGGGTACCTGGCGAGCATCCGTTATACATGACGAGAAGGATCTCGCACCTCCGTCAGACTAGACTCATCCTCTCCCGCCGGATATTATTGCTCAACTCGATTCGTCTCAAGTAACTCTACTATGTCCAAATGATCAGCTGCAACGGCCAAATCAAGCGCGGTTTGATCTCTGCGGGATTTGATTTCGCGGTTTGCCCCGAGTTCAAGCAGGATAGTCACTACGGTAGCATGGCCATTCTCAGCGGCATGATGGAGCGCAGTGTATCCCTTCCGATCTCGTGCATTCACTGATGCGCCATTGTTGACGAGAACAGGTATGATTCCCGGATATCCTTCCTTCGCGGCCCGGTGAATGGGCTGATACCCCATGCGATCCGATAGAGTCACGGAAGCGCCACTATCCACCAGTGCCACAGCGATATCAACGTGACCGTGTATCGACGCGAGAAAGAGCGGCGTCCATCCTATTTCAAGTTTCGCATTTGGATCCGCGCCCCTCTGGAGGAGAAGAGATACCACTTCCAGGTGGCCGTTGTAGGTTGCCCAGTGGAGTGGAGTATGCCCCGTCTCTTCCGGTTCGTCTATGTTCACACCCTCTTCCAGCAACCCTTGAACACTATCGAGTTGGCCATCCCTGGCGGCATCGTGCAGTGGAGATGGTGAACCACGGGAGAGATCGATCATTGATACCATAAAAATCATTATCAGGAAACCAGGCCATAGGCCTTGATGTCTCGTACATCTCATTTGAGACTCCATTTCTAGTGGATCTATTTATTTGTTCAGGAGAAACAATATCCTTCTCCACTCTCAATTTGCCATATTTACGTCGCCTTCGTCAAGTTTTCCACCGGAACCCCTCGCTTCCGTCGTCGCCAATTCGGCAATCTCATGACTTCCGTCTCTGTTTCCAACTTCGCCGCGACGAGATGCCGTGACGAGTCGCTTCGGGGAGAATCCGGCTTCGTACGAGCGTCACCGAGTATAGAACCGGTGGCTGTAAACCGTCGACCTATGCGATAAATCTTCATTCAACGGCATTTCAACCTTACATTGATGGAGAGATGGAGATACGGTCGGAAGACAAGGATGCTGATCCGCCTTCGCGGAAAACCAAGGGTTTTCCCGTTGATGAATGCGTTTTCTATAGCTACGCCATGATGTCGCCCGGGAAATCTGGCGGATAGTAAGGATCACGGGTTTACCGTGGGGCTCCATTTCACCCGGATATCCGGGCGGGTTACGATGATCGGCGTGTCGCTTCGGACAGGGAGAACGAACCATGAGACAACGTTCATTTAACCGTTCATATGATATCATTCTATTCGTAATTTTGGTATCGTGCGTTCAACCTGCCATTTCCCGCCGGATTTCGCTGCCGGTCATTATACCACAGGACGGCATGTCCGTGGATTCGGTATTGACGATGCGTCGATCAGTGCGCGATTTCAGCTTCGGTCCGGTCTCTTTGAGTGACGTGGCGCGGCTGCTATGGGCAGGGCAGGGAATAACGCATAAAGATGGGTATCGTACAGCGCCATCCGCGGGAGGATTGTATCCTATTGATCTCTATCTGTTCGCACGGAACATCGAGGGCTTACAGACGGGTGTTTACAGATATATGCCGGAAATTCACGGTCTGGAGGCAATTTCACAGGATGATATCCACCGGGATCTCGCATCGGCAGCACTTGACCAGGAATGGGTCAGAGACGCGTCTCTTTCCATCATAGTCACCGGCGCGCCGGAACGGACCTTCATCAAATATGGAGAACGTGCCTGGCGCTACGTTTTGATTGAGTCGGGATGCGTGGTGCAGAATATTCTTCTTCAATCAACGAATCTACACTTGGCTTCAGTCGTAGTTGGGGCATTTTACGATGATTTGATACGTCCACTCATCGGAATTCCCTCAACCATTCATCCCATTGCCATCATATCTGTCGGCACAATTGAAGAAGGATTCAAATAAACGGTTCGCATCAACTCACCTTCGTCCACGGTTTCGCAGCCTCCGCAGTATATCGATTCTTTGCTCGCCGGAAATATACGGGTGGGAACCTTTTCCTCCCCGTGATTGCTTTATTCTTATAAGAAAGATCGTCATTGTAATGGCGTTTGATACGAGGAGGATGATACAATGAAAGTTCAGAGCCTGCGAGAATGTGCATTCGTATACGTGATTACCGCCGTCTGTTGCATACCAGTGGTGGATGCATGCGTTATAGTACCCCCACCACGACCGCCTCGGCCGATACCTCGGCCGGTTCCAACGTTCACCATGCACACCCATCGTCATGAAGTTGATATTGATATACGTCATGATCGAGCCACAATTACGGTTCGGGCCACGTTTTATAATCCTGCTCCCCGAGACCTGGAAGGGGAATATGTTTTTCCTGTAGGAGAGGGACTGGTGAAATCCTTTTCAATGACATCTGACGGTGAAACGCTCGAGGGGGAATTGATACCCGCTGATACCGCACGGGAGATCTATGAGGATATTGTACGCCGCTTGCGAGATCCCGGACTTCTTGAATATGTGGGGATGGGACTGATAAAGGTTCGTGTTTTTCCCATAAAGCCCGAAGCCGAATTGACCATTGAGCTGGTGTATGAACAATCAGTGGAGCGAAGCGGCGACTCCTATTACCTGCGATATCCGCTTCGTTCGGCCAAGCCCGTGAATGCTTCGGGTACCATCGACGATATTCTCATCACCGTTCGTATCCATGATCTGGATCCGGTGGCGACATTATACTCACCGACACATGAGTTCGAGTTCGAACGAACCGATGAGATGTCAATCGAAGGCTCGTATGAAGTACAAAATTCGGTCCCGTCATCGGATGTGACACTCTGCTATGTAAAGGATCGGGAGACAGTCAGTGCGGGGCTTATGGCGTTTCGGCGCGCGCAAGATGAGACCGGATTTTTTCGTCTCACGCTGAGTCCCTCTGCGGCACCGGCGTCCAGCCGCGCGATTCCCAAAGACGTATTGTTCATCATCGATACCTCCGGCAGTATGGCGGGGCAGAAAATGGAACAGGCACTTGGAGCGCTGAGATACTCACTAAACAGTCTGAATACCAAAGACACGTACAACATCATAACATTCAGTTCCACCGTTCGCGCATTTCATCCCACCGTTGTTCCGTTGAATGAGTCAAACCTCGAGCATGACATCTCACGGCTGGATGATGTCAGGGCCCGTGGCGGAACGGCGTTTTACGATGCGGTGAGTTTCAGTCTTGAGCATGAACCAGTTGAAGACAGGGTGGCGATGGCCGTGCTGTTGACCGATGGACTCCCCACGGTGGGAAACACCGACATTCCTACAATTCTGGAACTCGTTGATTCCAGGAATACGGGGAAGATGCGATTCTTCGTATTTGGTGTAGGGGATGACCTCAATACCGATCTATTGGATGGACTTGCCGCCCGTTCGCGCGGTACCCGGATCTATGTAGCGGAGTCCGAAGATATCGAAGAGAAAGTATCTCTTTTCTATGAGCGGATCTCACAACCGGTTCTTACCGACCTCCACATCGATTTCGGCGAAATCGATGTGTTCGATTACTTCCCCGTGCACCTTCCCGATCTCTTTGCAGAGGAGGATCTTGTTCTTGTCGGACGATACAATGCAGATGGCGTATCTCGAATTCGATTATCCGGTACCCGAGGCGATACGCGGATTACTGAGAATTTTGAATTCGAATTTCTGCAGAATGATCAATGGAGCTTTATTCCCCGGGCGTGGGCCGGTTCAAAGATAGCTTATCTCCTTGATCACATCCGGTTGAATGGACCGGACGACGAATTGGTGGAAGCGGTAACGGAGCTGGGAAGGGAATATGGAATCGTGACGCCTTATACATCATTCCTTGCTATGGATGATGAGAAGGATGTCACGGTTTCTCACCATTTTCATGAGTCCAGACGGGTGCTGGAACGTGAGAAAGTCGGTGCTGGTGCCGTACGGGCTTCGCGGATGATGGCGGATCTTCAATGGTCCATGAAATCCACAGGAACGGCACCGGAGATGCTATTACCGCATGCATCAGACAAAAAAGGCGAATCAGTGCTCATGGAGATACAAAATAGAATCACCCGGCGCATTCATCGGGTCCATGACAAAACATTTTACGTGAATGAACAGGGCATCTGGGTTGATAGCAGATATGATGAGAACGGTCATGGCTCAACGATCAGAACCATTGAATTCCTCAGTGATGAGTATTTCAGATTTATACACGATAATCCGGAGATGAGAAAATACCTTGCCGCACAAATCGGTATGTTGATTGTGCTGGAAGATGAAGCCTATCTGATCGAATAGTGAAATGAGAGGGATACGACGATCAGGCGTGAATAGAAGAAGCAACCATGACGTTGTTTCTTCCCAGACGCTTTGCCTGATACATGGCGGCATCCGCCCGCTGCACAAGTTCATCAAGGGATGTGTCAGTCTTCATTTCCGAGACGCCGACACTGATTGTTATTGAGAAATCCCGGCCGGTGGTGCTTGTCAGTATCATGGATTCCACGTCTCGTCTGAGGCGTTCCGCCATTTTTTCTGCGCTGTGTTCATCCATGGATATCAGTAAGATTGCGAATTCATCTCCTCCCAGGCGACCAAGAAGGTCTTCTCTCCGGGTTCCATTTTGTAATCGGTCGGCGAGAGATTTGAGTGTCCGATCACCGGTGGCGTGACCGTATTCGTCATTGATGCGTTTGAAGTGATCGACATCAATCATCAATATGCTCATAGGACTATGCGACTTCCGACAGAGAGCAAACTCCCTGGACGCGAGTAGAAGAAATTGACGTCGATTGGCTGTTTCGGTCAGAGCGTCTACGGATGCCAGATAGGAGAGTTCGCGGGTTCGCGATTGCACTTCACGTTGCAGGCGATCTCGCTGATGTTTTATACTTCGTATTCGAAAAAGGAATGCCAGGGAAATGATTCCAAGGCATGAAGTGATGAGAACCACACTGAACCAGGATCGTTCCCATAGCCTGGGTGCGACGCGAAGTCTGAGGGTTGCTTCCGAGTGCCCCCAATGATCCGAAGCATTGGAACAGTTTACCCGGAATGTATAGGAACCGGGGGGAAGGTTGGTATAGGTTGCTGATGGAACCATACCCGTGTCGCGCCAATTCGAGTCATACCCTTCCAGCAAACATCTGTATCGGAGACCTTCAGGATTGTGATAGTCCAAACCCACGAATCCAAGTGAGATATCCCGAGTATTCGGTCCAAGTATCAGGAGTTCATCAGCGCTCCACCCGTCAAGAAAATGCCGGATCCTGCCCTCATATGTGACGGAATTTATGACGATCGGGGGATCGTATTTCCTGATGGCAACGGATTCAGGATCTAAAACGACCACTCCATCTATGGTCCCGAAATACATTTTTCCTGTTTTACTGTAGAACGATGCACCCTGATTACACTCCCGATTCGGCAGCCCATCCGCCGAACTGAAGTTCTCAAATCGTTTTTCAGTTCGGCAATATCTTGAAATTCCATTATTGGTCCCAAGCCACAGATCGCCACGCGAATCGCTTTCACAGGTATAGATTATGTCACTTGGCAGTCCGTTTTTAACAGTGTATGAGATGAATTTGTCCTGCTCTGTGTCGTAGCGATGTAATCCACCGGCCGTTCCGATCCACATTACACCATCACCGGTGGTTTCCATTGAGAGGATTTCGTGATTTCTCAAGCCGGAACCGGAAGTCGAGGTATAACATCGTATCTGACGGGTTACAGGATTAAGCACATAGAGACCATTGTTGGTTCCAAGCCACACTTTTTCGCGGTTTTCCGCGAGAACTTCAAAAACGAATTCGCCTCGAAGCGTTCCACCGACGAGATTTTCGAAGAAATGCGTCTCCAATCCTGAATGAGGATCTATATGATAGACACCTTCATTCAATGCGGCGATCCATATCCCGAATCCGGTGTCCTGTTGGGAGTTGCCCACCATACGGGTTGAAGCCAATCGTCGGTACGTACTCGTTACGGGATTCATTTGAAGAAGACCGAGAGGGTATCCACCGATGATGATTTCTCCCGATGTTGTTTCACCCAGGTAACAGACATTCCTGATTTCGACGATCCCTTCCGGACCCGTAAGACTGTGGTACGTTCGAATTGTCCCGTCAGTTATGTCGAAACAATCGACTCCATCCATTAACCCAACCCACACATTGTGATCGGTGGATTCATACACCGCAGTGACAATGCCGCTGCTCAGTCCCGATTCCGCGCCGCAGCCGGGTATGAGGAAACCGATATCGTGCGTTTTGATCCGTATCAAACCTCTATCCAGAGATCCTGCGAGGAGTAATCCTGAGGGATCCCGTACCAGGTCAAAATAGTGATCACTGGGCGGACCGCATCGGCCGTCTCTTCTGGTAAATTGTTGATATTTCCCGCGCCGTTCTTCCACTCGGAACAATCCACCCCCGAACGTGCCGATCCAGAGATGGTCATCGGTATCATACTCAAGTGCCGTAACCAGAAATGATCCGTCATGGAGGAACGCGTTCAGCCGGCGGTTCATGGGACGGATTGATCCGTCCTCTGGATCGAGGACGAATATACCCTTTGTTCCGATACCAGTTATGATCCGATTCTCTATATCCGTGGTTATTACCATCGAGTAAAGATGATCCTCCTCGGGACCGACCCACTCCGTGTCGTATAGATCGAACCGGCGCTCGACCGTACCTTGGCCGTCCAGGTGAAACATCACACCGTTTCCCGTTCCCACCCATACTGTACCGTCTCCAGCCAAATGTAGAGCGGATATATGACCCGTTCCCAATACACTGTCCGGATGAGTTTCTATTTCGGGTGGTTCATGAGCCTCGGTGGAGAGCCGGAGTATCTTAAGACCCTCCTGCGTGCCGATCCACAACACCGTATCATTCATAGCCGCAAGGGCGGTTATATACGAGTCAGGCAGTCGGATGTGAGCATCTCGTGCATTCCATGATTGCCTGCAATTTCCTGTTTTCAGATCAAGCCGGCAGAGACCGGTTCTGGTTCCGACCCACATAATCCCCGATGGAAATTCGGCCAGAGTAATGACTTCGTCATTCGGTATACTCGAGGAATCCTCACTGTCTGCTCTGAAGACTAGGACGGTATGACCATCATAGACGTTCAAACCGGCCTGGGTGCCTATCCAGATAAGACCGCGGGAATCCAGAAAAATGCATTGAGCCGTGCTCTGACTGAGTCCCTGTTCGAGATAGACATGTTCGAACGTTACATTCTGGAATCCATACACCGAACCATGACCGAGCATCAAGAAGCAGAGAGAGGCAAGAAGCGGTATCACACGGTGGAGCAAGCGACGAGACATCTGGGGAATCTCCGGTTTCATGAACTTCGGCTTTCCGCACCCATACCGGTGGTTACGTTGCGTGAGTGTATTCGTTAACCCGAGTAATATGCATCGGTAACCGAATCATGACACGTGCGGTGTACAATACATCGTTTTCACCGGTGGAGTATTTACACGGTAAATGGATCAGCTCCGATTCCCATGGAGCAGTTGATATGATCATTATCCGGAACAGTCGTAATTGACACGGTATTTGGCGGAGAATATGTGACCGCGGAATCATTGAAGGAATCGAGTTGATCAGCCGATATCAACGAGAGAGAGAAACTGTTTGCCCGCGAGTTGCTTCACGACTCCTTTCAGTTCCAGCTCCAGCAGTCGGGCGAGGAGAATTCCCGAAGGATGTCCCGTTAGATTGCAGAGAGTGTCAATGTGAACGGGATCTGTTCCCATGATCGTGAGCAAGTCTTGTTCTTCGGCCGCGAGCTTTGGCAAATCGATGTGCTTCGGAGGTTGTTGCGTTATGAGTGGTTCTCCAAGCGCCGCGAGGACATCATCTGGATCTTCAACCAGAGCTGCTCCTTGCTTGATAAGACTGTGAGGACCTTTGCTGACCCGCGCATTCACCGGGCCGGGTACCGCCATAACCTCCTTTCCCTGTTCCAATGCGCGGCTTGCCGTGATGAGAGCACCACTCTTCATACTTGCTTGAACAACCACCACGCCGAGTGACAATCCGGCTATTACCCTGTTACGTCTCGGGAAATGCCGGGGATTGGGAGTAGTTCCCGGGGGAAATTCGCTAATCACGGCTCCCGAATGAACAATGGATTCCATGAGGGATCTATTTTCCGGCGGATATGCCAGATCGGGGCCACATCCGAGTACAGCAAGGGTACGACCCCCTGCGTCGAGAGCACCCTTATGCGCGAAACTATCTATACCGCGGGCCAATCCACTCACGACCGTTAGTCCCATACTTCCAAGTCCGTACCCGAGATCATACGCAATCCGCTTTCCGTATTCCGTGGCGGAGCGCGCCCCGACGATAGCCACCGAACGATGGTCCTCCTCGAGTACTTCTCCCCGCGTAAACAGCATCACCGGGGGTGTATGGATATTTCGCAGCATAGCCGGATAATCATCATCCCAGAGGGTATACAGTCGAAAATCACCATTCAGGAGTATATCGATTTGTTTACGAAGGAGGGGAGATTGCGCCGATTGTATCGCGGAGTTCATCTGCCGGAGCGAAACCCCCAACAGCTCGGATAACGATTCAGGGGACTCATGAAGTACTGTTTCGGGATGACCAAATTTCTGAACAAGAACCGCGATCTTCTGATCTCCTATTCCCGGCAATCGCGACAGGACCAGCCAGGCCTCCATTTCCGATCTGGGAATGGAAGCCGTTACCCGACTTGTTCTTTTCTCCATCGTTGTATTATGAGGTCAAGAATATGTTCAGGCTCCGTCTGAATCAACCAACCCGGTAGCTGCTCCCCCGTATAGTCGGGAACGGCTTCCTGCATGGGACAGAGTATCCATGGTTTATGCTCGAGACCGTGTCCATATGCGGTGATTTGATTCTTGAGCATCTCGATTTCGGAAGAAGCAGTTTCCCCGCCGGAAATGACGAAAACAAGGAGAGATGCCCGTTCAGCATGGGCAAGTTGACTATTACCCAATCCTTTACCCGAAGCTGCCCCAGGGAACAGGGCGGGGATTTCGCCGATTACGAGTGGTTCGAATCTATCGGACAAGACCGCGCCCAATATGGGCACGGCGGTCGTAAACGGCCAGTTTTCTATACGTGGCCTGGCATGGGTTAGAGCGGCGAGTAGCGTGGATTTTCCCGTATTTGGCGGGCCGATAAGAGCAATATCAACGATCAGTTTCAGGAGCAGGGAGATTGTTCTCTCTTCCCCGGGTTCGCCCATATCTGCGTCCCGGGGACATCGATGAGTCGAGGTGGCTCTTCGTGCATTACCGATACCGCCGATCCCACCAGATGCCACAAGCAACTCCTGTTGTTCGGATATCATATCACCGAGAATCCTATTTGTTTCAGCATCAACAATGAGAGTACCGGGCGGCACATCGATAAAGAGGTCAGTTCCATCTTTCCCGGTGATACGATTTGAGCTGCCGGGTTTGCCCGGACCCGCAGCCCACTTTTTTCTTCCTTTCAGATGGGAGAGGTCATATCGCTGGGGATTCGATCTGATGTAGACATTCCCACCTCGGCCTCCGTCCCCTCCGTCGGGTCCTCCACGGGGGAGATACTTCTCCCGACGAAGACTGGATGACCCCGTTCCACCGGAACCCGCACGAACATGAATAACAACGGTATCAACGAGTTCTCGGGGGGATCGTTGTCTCATGTCTGGCTGTCTTTCTTATCGGTAGTTCCCGTGGATGTTGCCGAGGAGTCGGTTTTGGTACTTGTTTTCTTCTCGGATGATCCGGTTGATTCCGGTTGATCTTTTTTTGCCTGTTTCTTGTAGTCTTCACTCCGATAATCAGTGATGTAGAAACCGGATCCCTTGAAAATAAGACCGCCGCCGGTACTGATGAGCCTTCTGACTTCTCCGGCGCATACCGGACAGGTTTTCAGAGGTTCGGCGGTTATATTCTGGAACTCTTCAAATCGATGTCCGCAGTTGGTACATTCATACTCATAGGTAGGCATGCCCGTATCCTCAATGCATTGTTACATGATACAAATCAATGCACTGTATCATGTCGTCTCCTTTAAAATTGCCGGTTTTTCCGGTTTGGCGAGCGTTTAGCTCGACGCGGTATCCAAGAAAAACGATCTCATACAACGCTGAAAACCGTACGATTTTACGATTTAACAATACCGTACGGTTTTCACTCTCCCTGTCGAATTATTACTTCCACTGCCCCTTTATCCAGCGCCATCCTCGATTTGTCCTCTGCCATTGTCCCGGTACCCACACTTTGCCCGGCCTGGCCTTGATCCAGTACCCCTCTCTCCATACATAGCGGTTTCCCGTCCATTCAAAATGTCCCGGTACCCATACGACCTTCTGTCCTTTTGGAGGTGGGGGTTGATCAACCCGAGGGGGATCGGGAGGAGCAGTCTGAACATACGTTCCTCCTGAACATGCCGGCAACAGCCCGAGAACGATCGCAGCAACTAGTAGAGAAAAGAAAAATTTACGTATCATCCGAAACTCCTTTCGGTGTGGGGAGGATTCGATCGTTATACGTCGCGTCCTCCGTGAAACGGTGTCTGTTTTCTATCATGAACCTTTGTTTTTATTCCCACTGATTCAAACATTCAGCGTATGACAATTACTCATGATTCGTCAACCATTTTTATGAAAAAAACGGAATGACGCGTGGAGGTTGTGCATTGTTCGGAACACGTATATCCACAAAAGACTGTTTAGACATGGTGAGAATTACGGGGATAAAGATATATTGTTCGGGATAAAATGACACTACTACTATGGATTCCGGGAGCGTTACTCATGGCTTTGTCCGTATATAATTTTCTCACGAAGAAACAGGAGACATTCAAACCGATTCAATCGGACTATGTCGGCATGTATGTCTGTGGACCGACGGTGTATGATGATGCACACCTCGGACATGCCAAAGTGTATATATCGTTTGACATTATTCACCGATACCTCCGTTACCTCGGATACCGTGTACGATATGTCCAGAATATTACAGACGTGGGTCATCTTCTCGATTCAGGGGAGGATCGCATTGAGGTGGGCGCGAGCAGGGATAAACTCGAACCCATGGAGGTGGCCGAAAAATACACAACGAATTACCTTCGAGATATGGATGCCTTGGGAGTATTGAGGCCGAGTATCATGCCTCGCGCTTCCGGTCATATTCCCGAACAGGTAGAACTCGTAGATAGACTCATTGAAGCCGGCTATGCATATGAAACAAACGGTTCGGTCTATTTCTCCGTCGAAAAACTGGCGAGCTACGGGCGATTTGCCGGGAGAAATATCGACGATCTCATGGAAGGCGCCAGAATCGACAGTAGAAGCGAAAAACACAATCCACTGGATTTTGCGCTATGGAAGAAGGCGGAACCCGAGCATATCATGCAATGGAACAGCCCCTGGAGTCGAGGATACCCGGGGTGGCATATAGAGTGTACGGCAATGTCGAGGAAGTATCTGGGATTTCCCTACGATATACACGGAGGGGGTATCGATAATCTCTTTCCCCATAACGAGAGCGAAATCGCGCAGGCGGAGGCCGCATACGGGGAGGGGTATGCGAATTACTGGCTTCTTGCGGGTACACTCACCATCAATGATGTCAAAATGAGCAAGTCTCTGGGCAATACCGTACGAATACATGAGATCCTGCAAAAAGAAGATCCCATGACGGTACGATTGCTGGTTCTCACCGGTAATTATCGTTCACCTTTGTCATACTCGGAGGAAGCGCTGGAATCGGCACGAAATGGTGCAAGACGGTTAACCATCGCGCGCCAGAAACTGATGAGGTATCTGGAGGAGAAACCGAGTCAACGGATAGTCGATCATGAAGATCTTGATGCTGAACTCAAAGAGTACCGTGAGCGGTTTATCGAGGCGATGAATGATGATTTTAATACGTCCCGGGCTCTGGGAGTATTATTCGATATCGCTCATCAAACCAACAAGGTGATAGATGCCGATGCCACGGCCTCCTCAAAACTGGCAGGACTTGAATTCCTTTTTCATACGCTGGGAGATGATGTTCTCGGGGTCTCACCACGCGCGGCGGCGCATAGTGATGATGTCCTCCAGGCGGTGATGGATCTCATAGTGGAGCTCCGCTCGAAACTGAGATCAGAAAAACACTACGAGTTGGCGGATACGATTCGGTCACGGTTATCGAAAGCGGGTATCGTTCTTGAAGATGGACCACAGGGATCCGCATGGAGAATCGAATAGCCCGCATTTCTCACCGGGTTTGGTTGCGAAAGCTGTTGAGAAATGCGGGCTGGGACAGTAACAGACTGAGACTCGATGAAGGTGAATGATATTCTCGTGGAGATCGGGCATTCTTCAGGACCTCTGGATTTGGTAGAACTTTTCTCAAATGATAATCCGGTTGAAGTAGAGGTGGGTTCGGGAACAGGACGGTTTATCAGTTCAGAGGCGCTCAACAGACCCGATATCAATTTTCTTGGAATTGAATTGGCGAGGACATGGGCACGGAATGCCGCCCGGCGTATCCAAACAACTGATGCGCGGAATGTGAGGATTATCTCCGTGGAAGCGGCCCGGTTTTTTCGAGAAAGTGTATTCGACGGAACAGTGACGGCGGTTCATATCTATTTTCCGGATCCATGGCCGAAACAAAGGCATGCCAAACGACGTCTGTTCACCCCGGATTTTGTTGAGGATCTGATCCGAATTCTTGTCTCCGGTGGACACATACGCTTCGCCACGGATATCCGAGGCTATTTCATCCATGTGCAACGCTTGTTTATGGTCCGATCTGAACTTGTACAGAAAAGAGACGACACTGGTGCGGTGCAAACCGGATATGCGCAGAAGTTCCTCGATGTCGGGCGACCCGTTTTCCAGACAGTATTTCAAAAGCAATAGCCCCCGAAGGCGGTGCGTCGTTATCAAAGTGCTTTTCGAACTTCCCTGGAACTCGGCGTTTACCGCCTAATGATTTACTCGCGGAGGTATCGTTAAAACGTTATATTCAGAGGGGTAATCACCGACGGAATTGTGTGACACCAACTCGTGTGACGAATTGTTTTCTGAATCGACCACTATAATGATTACGTGCGACGTATGCACTAGCATGTAGTCAGTTTGGTTTTGATTTCATTCGAACCGTCGGCTATGTAATGAATGTATAGGAGTGTTCTATCCCCGATACAAAAAGGAGATCATGATGGTGACCTTTGACAAGGTGGAAAAAACCTATCCCGCGGCGCTGGAACGGGGTTCAGTGCGAGCTCTGCGGGGCGTGAGTTTTTCATTGGAACGGGGTGAAGTTGTTGCATATGTGGGGCGAAACGGGGCGGGGAAAACCACCAGTCTCAATATCCTTCTCGGCCTCATTAGACCAACCGCAGGCGCTATCCTTATCAACGATTCTCCTCCGGTGGAATCGCATGTGCGAAGTCATGTGGGATACCTTCCCGAACGACCGTTTTTCTATGAGCAACTTACGGCACAGCAATTTCTCCGTCTTATGGGAAAACTGTCGCATATGAAGTCAGCGGATATCACAACCCGTGCGGAAAGTCTTCTGGAACGACTGGACATTGCATCGGTCTCGCATCGAAAACTGCGGTCATTCTCGAGGGGCATGCTGCAACGTCTGGGTATTGCCCAGGCCATGATACATGATCCTGAACTCCTTGTACTGGATGAACCCCTCGGGGGTCTTGATCCCATGGGGCGAAAACTTGTGCGTGAGGTTATCATGGATGCGCGCAAATCCGGTAAAACGGTTTTGTATTCGAGCCATATACTCTCGGATGCCGAACTCATTGCGGATCGCGTTGTTGTTATCAATAGAGGTGTTATACTGAAGGATGCTCATCTTGATGAGTTCAGGGAGACATCACGTGATCTCGTGGAGGTAACCCTGGGACCGAGCGCCACAGTAGGGCTCGATGAATTGAGTGCACGCTGGGACCAGGGGAAGCATTCAGGCGGGGCTTTCACTCTGACCGTTTCAGATGCCGAATTACAACATATTATCGGTACGGCCGTTTCTATCGGTGCGGAAGTGCGGGAAGTCTGTACGTCGAGAGTATCCCTGGAGGACGCTTTGATGGAACTCCTGGACGAATCCGCTCATGAAGGAGGTGTCTCATGAGTATCGTGGGCACCCTTGCGATGCATTCTTTCCGGGAAATTCTCGGAACTCGGGTTATGTACAGTGTTATCGCCTTTGCGGCGGTGGTGATGATTTTTGCCATATTGGCAAGCCAATGGACAATCGGTGAAGAGGTACGATTTGTAAGTGATATAGGTATCGGAGCGATGCTTGCTCTCGGGATTGTTATCGTTATCACGCGTGGTGCGGTAACTCTCAGCCGTGAGATCGAACGGAAAACCGTGCTCGTTGTGTTGGCGCGACCGATTAAACGGTGGCAGTTCGTGGTTGGAAACTTCCTTGGTCTCGCCTTGATCCTTCTACTCCTCGTGGCGTCTCTTTTTATCGTGCTCTCACTTATCCTGCTCCCCTTGGGAGGAATGCCCGGTGTGTCGCTCCTCGCGGCCGCATGGGGTGTGTATCTGGAGCTCCTCATGGTGTCTGCCGTGGCGATATTGACGAGTAATCTGTCATCTCCGATTCTGGCAATAATCCTGAC
>Ga0180434_10002623_pt1 | contig 23683 bp, 18 predicted proteins | sample SS_ome_7_FD_132453 | JGI IMG/M metagenome (GOLD analysis project Ga0180434, IMG submission 132453) | Hypersaline lake sediment archaeal communities from the Salton Sea, California, USA - SS_1_D_2 metaG | ecosystem: Environmental > Aquatic > Non-marine Saline and Alkaline > Hypersaline >... | reverse complement strand
TCCTCCATTCTTATTCTATTAATCAGTAAATCAACAACAATCTTCGCCATTTCTGCAACGGGTTGTTCGGTTGTCGATAAGCTCGGGACGGTCGTGTTTGATAATGGGATATTATCAAAACCGATGATTGATAAATCATCAGGTATCGCAAGGTTGGCATCATTGATCGCTCGCATTGCACCAAGTGCCATCATGTCATTGCAGACAAATACCGCTGTTGGTCGCTCCTCAAGATCGATTAATTGACGCATCGCCTTTTCCCCGCCTTCAAATCGGAAATCGCCACTAACCACAAGCTCGCTTGCAAATGGAATGTTTTTTTCTGAAAGTGCCTGTTTATACCCCTCTACGCGTAATGCGCTCGGGGTAACCACAGAAGGTCCTGTAATGCAACCGATCCTTTCATGGCCTAAAGTGATCAGATAATTTGTTGCTTCATAACCGCCTGCCCAATTGTCTACTAATACGATATCAGCATTAATATTCTTCATGTCACGGTCAGCGATAACAATCGGTATTTTTGATTGCTGGATTTGATTGAGACCCTCTCCCTTGCTTCCAGAAGAAATAAATATTATCCCATCAACCTGTTTCTCTAATAGGACGTTAATATATGCTGATTCCTTTTTTGGATCATCATCAGTATTACACAGAATAACGCTATATTGATGCAGAAATCCATTATCCTCGATTTTTCTGGATATTTCTGCAAAGAACAGATTGGATATATCTGGTATAACCAATCCGATCGATCTGGATCTCCCGCTGCGCAAGCTTCGTGCAAGCGAATTCGGACGATAATTCAATGCGTTCATCGCCTCATGCACCTTCTGTGTCAGAGCATCACTGACATAGCGTGTACCATTGATCACATGAGATACAGTTGTAATCGAAACCTCGGCACGTTTAGCGACATCCTTAATCGTTGTCATTAATTATTTTTGTCCATATCAATAAAAATAATTTTTCCACAATCACCGGATAAAAATGTCGTAAACGCAGCCTGCGCGTTTGAAAATCCAAATCGATGCGTAATCACCCCTTCAGGCTTTAACCCATTTCTTATCAGAGTGATCATCTCACTGAATGCATGCGTATTAAAATTCCTCGTTGCGATGATTGATAATTCCTTTTGGATCATATTCCAGGGATCTATACATAGTTGATGACTGACACCAACAATTATCAGCTTTCCGCGTTTCTTTAATGATCGAATTGCCTGCTGAGCAGCGTTCTCATTTCCAACACATTCAAATGCTGCAACCACTCCCTTTCCCTCGGTCCACTCTGCTAACTCGGTTTCAGAATCACTATCATCAGGATCCAGCACCAATTCAGGTTGTATTTTCTTTTTTATCATTCCAGCCCGATAAGAATTCGGTTCAAATACTGCGATACGCGAACCCATGGCTTTCGCGACAAGAGCCACCTCAAAACCGATTGGTCCGGCTCCCCAGATTCCAATTTGTTCCCCTGGAATAAGATTGGCGCGTTTATATGCGCGAAATGCGGTACCTAATACATCCACCATCAATGCCCCCTGCTCGATCGTGATATCCGCCGGGAGCGGCATACAAATGCGTTCCGGCACAGCCAAATACTCCGCAAATCCACCGTCGATATCCTCCCCCGGCACCACCAATTGCTCACAAAAGTAGAGGTCTCCTCGCAGGCAATGTTCGCAGGCTCCGCAGGTAATATGGCAATTGATCGCGACCCGATCACCGCGCCGCAGCCAGGATGGTTTGTCAATATCAACGATCACGCCAGCATTTTCGTGGCCGGGAATCGTTTTCTGGCCTTTCCCCATTAAATTATGCCGGTCAGTTCCGCATATCCCCGCTGCCCCGATCTTCACGACCACTTGTGTACCGTTCGCTATCGGAATCGGGTGTTGATCAACCGAGATTTCCCCATCCCCCAGAAAATGGATACCGCGCACCCTGCCTGTATTCACTCGCATCCTGCTCAGAAGATCACACCGGAGATCAAAATAATATTCGCGTAGGGAGTTGTCTCCCCGGATCGGACAATAGCTTTTGATTCGTCGGATAGTTTTTTAAATGATTCGTGGGGAATGAATTCAATTTCGGTAGAATCAAAAATTTCCTTTACTCTTTTGATAATGGATGGTGAACTTTTCCTTAATTCCTCAGCCAATATTATTTTTTCGACTTCTAACTCTTCCGCGATCGCAGAAACCACCTCAATAAATGAGGGAACCCCTTCACTGACCGCTAAATCAACCCGATGCAGGGAAATGGGTATTGGTAATCCTGAATCACAAACTGTTAGGCAGTCTTTGTGGCCCATACTGGCAATAACTTGGCTGAGTTCTGCGTTTAATACTCCTCTTTTTTTCAAATTGACCTCCTATATAATTATCCGTTTTGCAAACCTTTGCGCAAACGTTTTAATAATATTACAACAGGCAGGGGAAGATGTCAACTATATTTAAGATCATAAGAGAGAAATTCGCCTTGGATCTGCATAACACCATCTGAGAATTATGAGATGAGGATTTCTAATAATTTAAAGGCATTGGCACATTCAAACATCACAAAATTCTCCCCGATATCATCAGCTGAAAATCCCCGTATCCTCTTTATTACTATCTCTTTTTACCACATTTTCCGCATCAAAAAACATCGCACCCTTTAGCAGACCTGCAGCGTACCCGTGGACCATCCAGGCACTTATGCTCATCCAAAATAATTCATAACGATGAAAGAGTTCGTCCTGCGTAAAAATGCAAACCTGATAGATTATAGGTTTAAGTCGTAAGGGTTAAACGCTGCCACGAAACAAATCAGAGAATTAAATATAGTTTCGAGGGAGGGATTTGCGTAGTCCTATTTTTTGTGGGAAACCCACAACCAGGGGCTTATGAGTCCTATGATTTAATTAAGACTCCAGATACCCCCAGATGTGGCCTTTTTCGTGGTTATTATGCCTTTTTACCCAGATATGGCGGTTTGTAAAGTGCTTATAGTCCCATGCTCATGCAATATATCAAGTCCTATTTATTGCTTCTAAGAAACAAAATCTAATTTTCTCTAAATTCTAATGGTTTGTGTAATCGCCACCAGCGCTCCTCATACGTACTGTTTTCCTTATAATTGTCTAAAACGTTAGACCACATTTCCCAATCTGGTTCGGATGGATCCGCGTATAAATCCGTGAACACTAAATAACCATAAGAGAATGGATCGTTTAGTTGAACAGAATAATTTAAACCCGCGTTATAGTCTACCCTCACCCATTGGTTATTTATCCATACCAAGTTCTGTGGATGCATATAACCACCTTGCGTTTGGTTTGTTTCGTTGGTTGTATATACCCCAAAGATAATTGCGGTTGGCAAACCGATTGCCCGCAATTCTGAAGCCAATAATGTTGACCTAGTTGTGCTAAATTTCGTTTGCTTCCTTTCAAACATATCACTTGATTTTATTGATACTAAATCCAAATATGTCAGATTAGATCCCCATAGCTCTTCATTTACCGTGAAATTCTTCTTGTTCCAATTAATAACTGTGTCTATTAGATCCCTAATATTTTTTGAATCACTAAGTAATTTATTCAATTCAACTTGCATTTTTTGAGTAATATCAGACACTTCCGTTGATTTCAAATATATTTGTTTATCATCAAGGTGGGATTCACTTGAAATTGGTATTTTGTTTATGGGAATTGATATCTCGGAATTATCGAATTTTGCATATGGAAATAGAACAACTTCAAAAATCAAGTGGTCATCACTGGCATAGTCTGGTGTTCCGTTATCTTCAATCGCATTTATTTTAACGACCTGGTACAAAGTACCATTCATATCCTCAATTTCAAAGGGTTGAGATACACGCATTTTTGCGTAAATTGTTCCCGGATGAATTGATAACTCCTCAAAACTCGTAAACTCTAAGGGATCTGTTCCCCATATTTGTTCAAACCTAGTTGGGTAGGTATCCCCATCTGGATCTCCATATGGATCAGGTGTAGGTGTTGGGGTGACTGTTGGGGAGAGAGTGGGTGTGATGGTAGGGGTTTGCGCGAGGGAAGTGGGAATACAAGAGGAGATAATAAATAATAATTGTAAAAATGTGATAGATTTCTTTCCCATGAACTCTCAACCTTTCTTCAAGCACTGAACAAAGTATAACGACTAGTTTATAGTTTTTGATTTATAAACTTTCATTGATTCCAGAAACCAGGAATTTGATAGCCAGCAATTTCAGGCATTGAACTCAATCTATCAATTGCATCTTTGGAGAATAGTCCTGAAGTCATGACGTCCAGAGGGCAAGCGAAGTCACCCCTCAAGAATTGACAACCGGTTAATGGGCCCTGTTCTAGTTGAAAATGTAAGTGTGGGTCAGGCACTTCATCGTTAATAGTCCCAACCAACTCACCTACCTGAATTGTCTGCCCCAATTCAACTTGAGGATCTATGTGGTGATAAGCTAGGTAATATCCACAACCAATATCAGTTACAACCCTGCTTTTTCTAGGAGATCCATTCATGCCTTCAATACGAACCACTTCTCCCGAAGCTGAAGCATAGATTGGCAGACCAATATCCATCGAGAAATCAGTACCCCTATGTCCATCGTAAGTATCACGTAATCCCCGCCAATCCTCATGAATCTCAGAAGGATCTACATCGAACCAATATATTCCATACCTTCTACTACCATCTTGAAAGGTCGAATGATTGAGATCTTGAGGTTTGAAAGGCAATTCAAGGGTTGGAGGATTACATAGGGTAGGTGTTTGTGTCAGAGTGTATGTTGGACGGAGCGTAAATGTGGGGCGAGGGCTGGGTGTCGTTGTTTCAACAGGTGCAAGTGCAGCGGGGGTGCAGGAGGTTGAGAGGACAAGAAGAATGGTAAATATGAAGAGTTTTTTCATTATTAATCCAATCTATTCAATTTTCGATACATTGAACCACAACGGATCATTCTCGATTTGAGAGTGAATATCATAGGGTAAATGAAACCAGGAAATATTTTTGTTTGGGAAATTGTTGCTAATTAACAGATCATTTCCTTTTGAGGTAACAATTCGGTGTTCCTCTAGCTTTCCAAAACCGCCGTGTTGACTGGGCTCAATTTGGATCCAACCATACCCTTCTATATAGAATTCAACCCAAACATGATATCCCATAGTCTTATCTGGATACCAAACCCCGCTTTTTAGATGCCCACTTCCAGGGCTATGGATACCAGAAACATTACGAGCAGGAATCCCGCTTGCCCTTAAAAGAGCAACATACAGATGTGCCCTGCCCGCGCAATCACTTCCTCCATTCTGAAGAACAGATAATGCATCTCGATCTCCCGGTATATATGTAATGTTTTTTTCAAGCCATTCCTGAACAAGCTTCGCGCGTTGAAAAGGATTCATTTCCTCCCCAACAATAGATTTGGCTAAATCAATTATTTCTTGAGAATCTGATTGAACATTATTGGACGGTTTTGTATATTTTTTATATAGATAAGAGTTGTTATCATATGGTTGATTCTTGATATCAGCAGCAGTTGTGTTATCAATAAAAACCATTTCTACTTCAAAGGTAATTTGATAGACTTGTTGTCTTCTTGAAGTATTTTCCCAATAAAAGATCTCAGTACCATTTTCCTCTCTATACCAATCCGATGGCTCTGGTGATATTTGTATGTACCTAATATGTTTTATTGACTGTCCATCCCAATACCTTGGTGAAGGCATCCATACTCTCGGAGATGATGATTCAACACCAAGTTCTATTTGATATTTTTGATACCCCGCTGGAATTGGAGTTGGTGTGGGTGATGATGTTGGCGAGGCGGTTGGCAGGGATGTGGAGATTAGGGTTGGAGTGGGTTCAGGTGCAGGGCTACATGAGGATAAAACAAATAGAAATATGATTAATAAAAGAATGGTTTTTTTCTTCAAGACTCAATCCTCCTGAAAACAATGATTGTTCTTATTATATATAAAGATTGTGGATATTCTCTAAAAGAGGACAGAGAAAGTGATTCTACAAAATTAGAATTGAACAGGGGGTTATGAGTCCTATGACTTAATTAAGACTCCACATACCCCCAGATGTGGTCTTTTTCATGAATTTTATGCCTTTTTACCCAGATATGGTGGTTTGTAAAGTGCTTTTTTTGTTTTATGCTCATGTATTATTGCTGATTCATTTTTACAGTCTGACTGATGAGTCAAATAAATGATTCTTTCTATTAGTATTTTCATCTCTATTAGCAAGAGATATACTTTACAATTTATTTAGATCTAAGTATCCGCAAGGTAAAATCAAATCTATACAAACAGGGATAAAAAATATTGAACTTTCGAAAGTTTCTCTTTATTGTCCTATTCTTCAACATCATCCTGCTCTCAAGCTGTGAAGAATTATTTGGAACGCCAATTGAAAACGAAATATTTGGATATGTTCGCAATGAAGAAGGTCCTATTCAAGATGCAGTTGTGAGAATCCAGGCGACTGAACTATTCTCAATTACCAACGAACTTGGTTATTTTCAGATAACAGATCAAGATTACGACCACACTGTTATCGTGACAGCTTGGTCTGAGGGGCATTATATCGGTTGGGTCGAAACAGCGCCTGCAAGTTTTCCAGTTGTTATTAACTTGAGTAAATATTCAACTGCTGACAATCTAAATTACAACTGGAGTCCAGACGAGGGAGGGTTAGGATCGCTCGGTTGTGCAGAATGTCATCCCGCTTATGATGAATGGCTTGGCGATGCCCACTCGCAATCAGCCGTGAATGAACGGTTTCTGACAATGTATGCCGGCACTGATGTCCTTGGAAATCAAAGTCCTGAAACTGAATATGGATTCAACCGCGACTATGGCTCTTACCAGCTTCGCCCAGATAAAAATCTGCCATATTACGGACCAGGTTATAAATTAGACTTTCCTGAATCCGCGGGAAATTGCTCGGCCTGCCATGTCCCAGCACAGGCAGCATATCCAGGGAAAGAATATACCTCCGATCCCAATCAGGCTGAAGGCATCGAGGAGGAAGGGATATTCTGTAATTTTTGCCATAAGATCGGTGAAGTAAAGCTAGACCCTCAAACCGATCTTCCTCAGCCTAATATGCCCGGCGTGCTTTCTATCCAGCTCTACCGTCCACCTGATAATGGAGAAGAACTCTTCCTGGGAAACTTTGATGACGTTATTGGGCCTGACAGTTATTCGTCAATTTATGAGCAATCAGCATATTGCGCACCCTGCCATTCCGCGACATTTTGGGATGAGACTGTATATAACTCCTATGGTGAGTGGGTTGAAAGTGCATATAACGATCCAAAGGATGGGCAAACTTGCCAGGAATGTCATATGCCAGCCGTAGACTATAAGTATTTTGTTTATCCGGACCAAGGTGGTGTGCAGCGCGATCCCCAAAAAATTAGCAACCATAATATGACCGGTTATATGGAAGATACATTAATGGAAAATGCGGTCACTCTCAGTGCAGATGTTGAAATTGTAGAAAATCAGCTCGGATTGACTGTGTCAGTGGTCAATGATCAGACCGGACACGCTGTACCGACTGGTCATCCTCTGCGACAGGTCATCCTTCTGGTCGAAACACGCGATAACACAGACCAAATTCTTGATCTGGTCGAAGGCAGCACCATCCCGTTCTATGGTGGTGTTGGTGATCCGGCTCGGGGTTATTATGCAGGGCAACCTGGAAAAATCTATATGAAAGTCCTCCAAGAGATCTGGACAGAGGTCTACCCCAGCGGAGCTTATTGGAATCCCACCCGCTTGTTAAGCGATAACCGTCTCAAACCTTTTATTGCAGATCATTCCAGCTTCTCATTCGAACTTGCTGATGCTGAAAGTGTGAACATCACAGTGCGCTTGCTTTTCCGCCGTGCCACCAAAGAATTAATGGACCGGAAAGGCTGGGATGTTCCAGATATATTAATGGAAGAGGTTAAATTTTCCCTAGACGTATAATCATTTAAAAATTATCAAAGACCGTGCAATACGCCCTATCCATTTTTCTCCAGCAATAGATCATCCTGACCTAATAAGAAAAACTCGGATGACTATACAATTCCAATGTAGTTTTTATACTTAATCTATTCGGGTGGAACTCCATTTAGATCAAGCCTGTATACACCATCCTCGTATGAACCAGCATAGATGTGATTTCCGTTTGCTGAGATCACAATATCAGCGATCGCTCTAGATTGCAACCCTTTGTTGATTTTGGTCCAAGTGTTTCCAGAATCACTAGAAACATATACACCACTTAAGAGATCGCTGGCGTAAACAGTGCCAGAATTGACCGGGTCAAAGACAATAGCGGAAATTGAGCTGTTTGGCTCCATCCCAGCGCCTGCGTTCTGCCATGTGTTCCCACCGTCATCACTCTTGTAAATACTGTCCCTGTCAATGCCAACCAGGAGGTGTGCTGGGTTAGATGGATCTACAGCGATTGCGTATGCGGATGCTTGTTCCCTTGGGAGGGTTAAAATATCCCAGTTTTCGCCCGCATCTAGGCTTTTAAGTACACCATTTTCAGTCGATATATAAACAATATCAGCGTTTGCCGCGTCAACAGCAATATCACGGATCCCCTTTCTGTCAAGCCCGTTCCCGGAGGCAATTTGCCAGCTTTCCCCGCCATTACGTGAAACAATCAAACCTGGACCTTCAAACGGGTTGTCAATCAAGCACCCAGGTTCATGTGCTTCTTTGCATAATTCGTGAGAATATCCCGCGTACATTCGCTTCAGATCGGACGGTGCGTATACCACCGTCGCCACTCCGCGGGCATCTGCTTCTTCGTTAAACCCGTCATCCAGCGCTTCTCGCATATCCCATTTGATTGTATATGGATAGCTTCCGCTTTGTGATGAAACAAACTGGGATTGGCCTGTAAATATATGGCTGCTGTCGTCCGGGTCAACCACTACGTATCGGAATCCGCGGATTGTGTCCGAGTCGTCCAAAATGCCAATCCAATTCTCACCTGCGTCGTCGCTGCGCCATAGACCGCTGTATGTCTTTGCGTAGATGCGCCTTGGGTATTTTGGGGCAAAACCTAGAACAAAAACTTGCGCTCCGGTATAGCCATTACTGGCTGAAGTCCAGCTCTTCCCGCCATCTGTGGAAACATAGTTGCCGCCGCCGTAATTATTGATGAAAATGCGATCCACGTTCGTGGGGTCGCACTGCATATCGATCGGCCAACCAGCGGTAATCCCCGGCGGGCTCCATGGTTTGGCAGTTAATTCCCATGTTTTTCCCGCGTCAGTTGTCCGGTACATTGAAAATCGTCCTGATGCATAACCAATATCTGGGTTAGATGGGCACAGCTCAACAGATGTGATCTCCTCAGGTTCGTCTGTAGCCAGTGTCTGGGTCCAGGTCTCCCCGCCATCCTCTGTTCGATAAACGCCAGTTGGTAAGGGTTCACCCGTTTCAGCAAATTTTTGCCAATAAGGTTCTGTTTCCGGTCCCCCCAGATGGCCTGCCCCGGCGAGCAAAATGTCTGCATTTTCCGGGTGCATGAATAAGCTGCCGATGTACAAATTTCGCAGTCCATTCTTTTTTCCCAATATTCGCCAGGTCTCACCACCATCTGTAGATTTCAGAATTCCCAAACCACCTAGTGGATCATCTTCAGATTCTGCTTGACCAACTGCGCTGCGATCAAATATGCCAGTCGAAACGTAAAGCACATCCGGTTTGTCAGGGTCAATCCACATATAGCGCGCAAGTGAAGATGGCATCCCACCATCCCAGATCTTTTCCCAGCTTTCACCACCATTCGTTGTTTTATAGATAACACCCCCTACACCGCCCTTCCAGGGTCTTGGTCCCCCCAGCGATTCATCGTTCGTTTCACCCATTGCATAAACGATGTCCGATGTGCGCGGGTCCACGGTAAATCCACGGAAAGAAAGTTGGTCAAATTCTAACTCAACACCATTATCCCGCTTTTCCCATGTTTGTCCCCCATCTTTTGACCGGTAAATATGACCTTGACTGATGGTACCGATCCAGAGCGTCTGCGGGGCGTGCGGGTCCACCGTCAGGCAAAAAACGCCTTTCGCGTCATTTGTCATCCCCGATTGTCCTAGAATACCCTCATTACTCTCTTCCCATGTGATCCCATTATCCTTACTGATATGTACCCCAGAATTTGCGTCAGTCACGTACCAGATGTTTGGGTCATCAAAGTTATAGCGGATATCGTATCCCGTACCTCCTGCCGGTCCGCCCAACCGCACCCATTCTAACTCCGATATATCCAGCCGCGGCGCGAGCTCAGACACTGGCGTGCCCAGGTTCATCTCTGAAGGTGCATCCCCGCTTGGCTCTTCAGGAGGTTCTTCTGGTACTGGCTCTTCTCCCACGGCAGTAACATCCACTTCTTCATCATCTGCAGTTCCCCCAATATCTTCAACGAAAAGGTCTATGATCTCTACCTGTAAATCGCCCAGCGTTTCAAAACCAATACCGCCCTGCGGTAACGCCTGCGCATCGATATATTCGATCACCATCTCCCCTTGATAAAATGCACGGATCTCTGCCCCTGTCATTTCAATGACAATCGGGTGCCAATCCAGTTCCATGAGCGTTTTTTTGCTGACCGCTAGCTCTTCTACCTTACCCTGGACCTCTCGCTGCAGACGGAAGCCATCCATGCTCACTACAAGAAAATACGCGCCTTCCTCGCCATTTGCCCGAAAAGAGACAACCAGATCGCCATTACCTTCACGATGGACAGCCATTCTCAGAATGAAGTCTCCCCATTCACCTTCCAACATATGATTTGATTCTTCATCCAGGCGAATCATCTGCATCTCTTCATCACTATGCGGTGATCCGTTTGGGTCAGGTTGGCTGGCTGTCTTCAGTGAGCATGAAGCCACAAAGCTTAGTGCGATAATCAATACAATTAACATTACTTTCCGAATAATTTGTGTCATTCTCTCTCCGCATGCGTTTTCGATATCATTAAATAAATAACATTTAATTTAGAAATCTATAAATGCTGTTTATTAATAAAGTATACACTCATCCGGGCCAATCAGAAATAACGACGTGGAGCGCTGAACTAATGAGTTACATCTCGGTTACCGATACGACAATTTCATTGCGTTTATCCTGTGTGTAACCCCTAAAAAGGAAACTTATAACAATGCTTTTTGATATCCGTCGATAAATAAGCTGTGCCCTCTCACGACTCGAACACGGAACCAACTGATTCGAAGTTAGTTACTCAAAAGTGACAAATGAAATTGAACTTGCTTATGTGCATCAGATGCTCTCATAATATACGAAAATAGTCCCCTACTCATCATTAAATTATCTTTATTTTAAAATACGATTTAATGTTTGAATTTCCCCATTTTAGAACACAATCATGTTAAGGGGTCTAGTAATCTCCTGCTCTAGTTTTCTGTCAAAATCGCATTTTTAAGCACCCCCATATATAGACAAAACTCCATATTATTGGTGATTTCATCCAGATATGGGGGTATAAAAAAGATGGCGAGGGAGGGATTTGAACCCACGACCAAGGGCTTATGAGTCCTATGACTTAATTAGGGCTCCATTTACCCCCATATATGGCCTCTTACGTGGTTTTAATGCCTTTTTACCCAGATATGGTGGTTTGTAAAGTGCTTATAGTCCTATGCTCATGCATTATATCAAGAATCTTGGAATAACTAAGCGTACTGATTAAGAGTCAGAAGTCAGCATGTCCAAACAGTAGTACAGCGTCCATTGTGTCCACACAGTACACAAAATTGGATCAGGACTGTCCATTGTGTCTATTATGTCCATTGTTTCCATACAGTTTCATTCCAATTGCACCCGAATTGCACCCAAATCGGGGAAGGCGGCTCAATAAAATACTCAGTAATTAGATTTTCGATTGACCCTCAGCAAGTTGATTGATTTTCATGAATAAATCTTTGAATATCGGATCACGATCAACATAATATACATATCGGATAGGATGGCGGGAATGATCAAAGCTCCAGGTCAAAATATATTTTTCTTTGGGGTATGGATTTGGACCAGGTTCTTTTTCTGGTGGCTGCTGAGCAACCATAGGGCTGGATGTAACATAGGAAAACACCCAATCCGGATTGATTAGGTAAGCTGGTACGACAATATCCCAAATCTCCTTTGAACCACCAGAGTCGAGTTTTTCATAATCGCTAAATCTTTTTAGGAGGAAATCGCCAATATCTCCGCATCCTTTGATATTGTGTTCCAATTCAACGATTGTTGTTCGAAGGTGCGTTGTGACACCTTTTGCAGGAATTAGGATTAAAGGAACACCACAGTTGAAAATCACTTGAGATGCCAATAGATCACCCCTTAGATTAAACTCCGTTGTATTTGGCCAATGAAATGCATGTCCACCAAGCCAGACTACGACTATCTTTTCAATAATCTTTGGTTCGAGAAGAATTGCAGATGCAATATTCGTCATAGCTCCGAGTGCTAAAACGTATATTGGATCGTTAGCATTCATCGCAAGATTAATCAGGTGATTCACTGAATCACTTTCGATTGGAGTTTTTATACTTTCTAAAAAGCCATCTGATCCACGAAAAGCCAAATATTCCAATGGTGCATCAAGTTTATTAAATAGACGAAGAATCTCATCATAACTCAAATCCATTCCATGTCCAGCACTCTTTGAACGCCAATTAAAAAAAGGAGCCGCATAGATGCCTTCAACAGAGAACTTGTCCCGAGATAATAATGCATAAACTATTGCAAACTGATCATCGATTTCATTATACGTATCGGTATCAATAACAACCCTTATTTTTCCTACAGGAGGTTGAAGTCGCTTTAATAACAAGGCATTTGATATTTTTGGAAATTCCATTACCTTCCTCTACTTTCATTGATTAACATTTTTATTAGAACAAACTTTCTATTTTAAATCAAGGATTCTATTTTTCTCAAAATTGATTCATTAAGTCAATTGACGAAAAACACCTGTCTATTCAACAACAGCATTACCTTAATGCGGAGTTGTGATTTCGAAGACAAGATACTATCCTTTTACGTCATTCTTTGCCGTTCGTTGCCCAAATTGAATATTTTTAATAATCACATTATTTTTGCCTGATAGGTTTTTAGGCTATCCACAAAACTAATAAAACTAATCAAATCTTGAATTCTTACACATCTCTGCAATTTTTATTTGGAGGGTTTCAGCGATTACTTTGTGACCCTTCTGATCAAGGTGAATCCCATCTTTATCACTAGGTTGAACAATTGTCGCTATATCTAGAAATCCAACATGATGTTCATCGGCCACCTGCCTAACAAATTTACCAAGTTTCTTAGATTTTTTTTCAGCCCCATTGAAAGTTTTTAGAACCCCATCAATACTCTCGTCTATAAGAGGTGGGGAGATCACAATAACTTTTGATACCTCTTCAAATATATCTTTCGAGGAGGTTTTTATTTCCTCTATTAGAAGACCTAGCGCATCTGCAAGGTCTTCTGGCTGTCTTTCGAACTGATTTTTCATATCATTGGTACCTAAAAAAAGGATAACTAAGTCAATTGGGTTATGTGATTCAAGACATGTGCGAAGAAAAGTGAATCCATTTCTCCAATTTTTCGTTGGGTCATCTATATTTGTTGTACGTCCATTGAGCCCCTCTTCGATAATCCAATACTCCTGTCCAAGTTTGTCTTGGAGGATGCTCGTCCATCGTACCCCTACTGGATATCTCTTTTCGGAAACAGGATCATATCCCCAAGTATTCGAATCTCCATAACATAGAATCTTAATTGCTTTGGGATTTGTATTCATTTTTGTTATTCGAAATCATCTTTATAGACATTCCAAATTCTGCTTAAATCTTCTAAAAAATTCTCAATAAATACTCTTTAATTTCAGTGATTACCATTTGGTAATTTTCTCGATGTGCAGAATGCCCAACATCAGGAACATGTAAAATTCGGATATCTGGATAATTATCATGGATCCATGCTGATGTATCCTTTGAAACTATCGCACCATGTCCCTTGTCACCAGTTACTATCATGATAGGACATTGTGCTTTTTCCAAATCTTTTCTCCACCCTTTGTCAATATCCATCATAATATTAAAAACTTCTTCAGAAACCATAATTTTTGACATAGCATAATTTTCAACATACACATCTTTCCACATTGGATGTCTAGAACGCGTGTAATCCTGAATTTCTTTATGACTCATTTTTTTTATTTTTCTATTCTTCAATACACGTTCATTTATGCTAGACAACCTTTTATCCTCGGGGATATCATCGAATACTGGATCAATCAAAACCACCGCACGTATTTGAGCAGGAAAAGATGAAGCAGCTCGAGCTGACATATTTCCACCCATGGAATGTCCGATAATAACTGGGGGATCTATTCGCAAATGGCTGATCAATGCCATCATATCAGCAGTTAATGTGTCTAAGTTATAGCCTACATCTGGTTTTCCAGAACGGCCATGCCCACGCGCGTCCATCATCACTACTCGATATCCAAAACCACTCAAATCCGAGATCATTTCACCCCAACAGGGTGCATAATCAGATAATCCATGCTGTAGCATTACATGCTTCTTCCCTTCCCCTTTGCAATCGTAATGAAAAACAACGCCGTCATGAGTAAAAGTTTCTGTTTCCATATTTATCTTTCTTTAAATATTTTCTACTAAATATTTTCAATCAATTGATGTTAAATACCCATTTTCCTTACTAAATGAACCATCAAAATCCCTCCCCCGCTTAAACTCAGCCGGGGTAAATTCATCATCTTGTGAATTACCAATCAAACCAGATACTGGATATTTTGCTGTCACAGTAATACGCGATAAACCAGAAACGGATGCACCAGTTACCGAACTCGGTAGCATACAGAATGTGTTTTCTGAGCTTAATGGATCATTTCCCTTTGGTGTATCTTTAAGAACATTAGATATCCCCATTGCGCTGTCCCCCACATATTTCCGGTAAAAGGTATCATTAGATGTATCTATCTCGGCTTCACCTGTCATAGGATTTACATGAACGATTTGACCATGATAACCCTTAGGCATTTTGACTTCTTGATATATAGCAACTGTAGTTGTATTAAACATTAATAGTTGTTCCTACTTCCTTTATCTTTTACTACTTGAATAATGTGCGATTATTTTCTGGATTTGATCAGCGCTGAGAGGATATATTTCACCCATTGTTTTTGCTTTTATATAGATTGAAGCCATTTTTTCAAGTAATTCAGCGCGCATACAAGCTTCAGACATGGTATTGCCAATAGTAATTGCACCATGATTCCTTAATAAAACACCAGTAACCTTTGGGGGGCCTGTCAAAGCCCTTACGGCATTATTGCCAATTTCTTCAGTCCCAGGTATCGCGTAATCCGCCAACGGAATCACTCCACCAAAACCTATCAATTCATTGCAAATTGATGGTAATTGCGTATTTGTGATAGAACATACTATTGCATTTTCCGAATGAGTGTGGGCAATTGCTTTGACATGGTCAAAGGCACGATAAATCTTTATGTGCATTGGTGTTTCTGAAGAAGGAGATAGTTCACCAGCGAGTCTCCTTCCATTTATATCTACAAGTGCTAGGTCTTTGGACGATAGAACATCATATGAAATTCCACTTGGTTTTATTAGGATATTATTATCCGTTGTTCGAATACTCAAATTTCCGGCTTTGAAATATACCAAACCCTTCCTATGCATATCCTTGATTGCATTAGTTAATATTTCGCGTTCTAACTTATAATTCATTTCTTCCTTTCAATAAAGTAAACATTGTTACTTAGATTCAAACGTATATAAATCCAATATTTTCAATGGGTTTGAAACTTCGCGGCTAAATCAAATGGAGAATATATCCCTTTGCTTGTTACGATTGCAGAAACTAATCTTGGTGGTGTTATATCAAATGCAGGATAGTATCCATATACACCTTCCATTGTTATTTTTTGACCCATTGCTTGCAGGACAAAGTTAGGATCTCTTTCTTCGATAACGACTGTATCAATGGTGGGATGGTGAGAGTTAGGCCAACCAGTGCAATAGTACGGTATACCTCTATACCAAGCTGCTAACGCAATTTGGAAAGTTCCAATTTTATTGACTACATGCCCGTCTAAGCAAATTACATCTGCGGCTGATGTGAACAGATCTACCTTTTTCTTCTCTAATACATAACCAGGCATGTTGTCAGTGATCACAGTTACATCGAATCCCTGATCACAAACTACACTGGCAGTAAGACGCGAGCCTTGGAAATAAGGGCGTGTTTCCGGGCATATGACTCTAATATTTTTCCCACGTTCTTGAGAGACCTTAAGCATCATGCCAACGATTGTTTCTGCAAAGCATTGCGTCATGATTGTCCCATCATCAGGGAATTTATCAACTAGATTTTGAGCAATTTTATAGATACTTTTATATCGTTCCTCATTTTTAGCAATTACATGATCAAAAATTGCCTGCTCAATTGATTCACCTTTTTGATATGCTTCTCTAGCGACAGTAATGCATGCTTCAACCTCTACAACCATATTTGCTGATGTAGTTGGTCTTGCATGCGAAAGAGTATAAGCAGCTTGATCTAAATATTTAAAAAATTCTTTTTCCCCCTTATCAGCTGCACTATGAGCCGCTAAAACCATTCCCATTTTTGCCGCCACATAAGGACCACCACTTTGCGTAACCATATCTGTGATTGCCTGAGCTACTTCTTGATAATTTTCACAAATAACAAATTCTGTTCTTACTGGATAAATTCTCCTATCCAGAATTCTCACCTTTCCACTTTCATACCAGGCAATATTTTCGTATTGGAGGATAAATGCAAGATCTTTATCTGCTCGATTCATTTCACATCCTAAGGTTATTCTTTACTCGTGGAATAAGCAGTTGCGAGTGCAATCGCAAGGACTAAACCTTTGATAGCCTCCAAAGAATAATATGGAATGGACATCATGACCAATCCATTCTCAAGAATCCCTACCAAAGCCGCACCTAAAAATGTGCCGATGGCATTGGGTTTCTTAGCACCAGCAATAGAATTACCAATAAACACAGCCGAAATTGCAGGCATTAAGAAACCAGATGCGCCTTTGATCTGTGCAGACACATTTCGGGACGCAACTAACAATCCACCAATGACGATAAAAAGGGTTGATAGCATACCTGCAATTAATCTATACCATTTAACCGGAATTCCTGACAAACGTGCTGCTTCTTTATTTTCACCTGTTGCGTAAATGAATCTGCCATATTTTGTATAGGTCAGGAAAATATGCGCTAACAAAATAACAATCAGCATTATAATAATGATGGTCGGTGCTTGTCCCATTTCCTTGAATGTATCACTAATGATCCCGAGCGATGGGCTGCCATCGGGTTTTGGCCAACCCTGGCTTAATGAACCGCCACCAGAATATGTTAGTGCGATACCATCCAATAAAAACATCATAGCCAATGTTGCGAGCAAATCCGGCACTTTAAAAACTATGATTAAAAGCATTATTGGCAGAGTGAAAAGCGCAGCAATTATTAAGGTAAGGGAAATCGATTGAAACATGTTCATTTCATACCAGATCATGAAACTGATTACAAGCACTCCCGCCCCGGATGCCATTGCCCCAGAGGAAAGGTCAAAACCGCCTACCGCCACTGTAATGGTTATACCGATTGCTATCACGGTAGTGATGGAAATGGAGCGAAGGATTGTGGTTATGTTACTTGGGCTAAGAAACAAGCCTTTCAATCTTATTGCGAAGAATATAGTTACCACAATTAAGGCAATAACTGAGCCCCAATTTGTGAGAAATCTAGAAATATTAAAATTCTTGATCTTTTCTTGTAAAAACGATTTTGCCCGGTTCATATTACTTACCTCCAGTTGCGTAGTACATTATTTCTTGTTCATTAGTATTTGCTGTAATTAATTCTTTCTGAATATTTCCGTTATACATAACATAAATTCTTTCAGTCACAGCCAAGACCTCTTTTATCTCAGAGGAGATAAAAATTACACCCTTTTCTTTATCCGCAAGACCATAGATCAAGTCGAATATTTCACGCTTTGCGCCAACATCAATGCCCTTCGTTGGTTCATCCATGATATAAATATCGGCGTCTGCGGCAAGCCATTTTCCAATTGCTACTTTTTGCTGATTTCCTCCAGAAAGGTTTTTTACTTTCTGAAATGGTGAGGGTGTTTTTATTCCAAGATCATCAATATAAACATTCGCATTTGTGATTGCTTTCTTTTGATTAACAAATGCAAATATATATAGCAGTTTATCTATACAAGCCATTGCCAGATTTGATACAACATCTAACCCAACGAATACACCTTCTTTTCTCCGTTCTTCCGGTATAAGGGCTATCTTGTTTTTAGTAGATGCTGAAGTAGATCGAATAGAGACTTCTTTACTACGAATATATATCTTGCCACCACTGCATTTGTCAGCGCCAAACAACAATTTACTTAACTCGGATTTCCCCGCGCCAACCAAACCACATATCCCTATGATTTCGCCTTCCCCCAATACAATATCCACACTTTTTACTTTTCCATTACCGTCACATAATCCCTTTGCCTCAAACAAAACTTCACCGATATCAGTTTTTCTTCGAGGAAAGATCTCTTCGAACTTTGTGCCGAGCATATAGGTGCAAATCTGGTTGATTGTCAAATCTGATGAAATATCCATCTTGTCAACAACTATTTCGCCATTTCGCATGACAGTAATGGTTTTACAAATTTCAAAAAGTTCAGATAGGCGATGTGAAACAAAGATCACACCAACATGCTTCTCATCACTTAATTTTCGAACAATTTTAAATAATTCCTCTACTTCCACCGAACTTAAAGGTGCTGTAGGTTCATCCAGGATTAAAAAACGGCATTCCTCTTGAATTGCGCGCGCAATTAATACCATCTGTTTCTCAGCAATTGATAAAGTTGAGATTAGAGCTTTTGGATTGATGTTGAGATTAAGGTCATTAAGCACTTTTTTTGATGTTTTAAAAATTTCAGTCCAACTGATCATTGCTTTTTGTTCCTCACCCTGAACCAACCTGTTGAACATAATGTTTTCACCAACTGAAAGTTTTGGAAATAGGGCTGTATCAACTTCCTGGTAAACCATTTCGATTCCTAGACTCTTCGCTTCAATTGGTGAGCTAATTCGGATATCATTTCCGTCAATATTGATGTCCCCTTCGTAATGTGGGTAAACACCCGAAATCACTTTCATTAGGGTTGACTTCCCTGCCCCATTTTCCCCTACAACCGCACGGACTTCACCACTCGCAATGGCGAAGTCACAATTATTTAAGGCTCTTACACCTGGAAAGTCAACTGTTATTCCTGATAGTTCAATTTTATGTTTTTCCATAATTGAAAACCTCTTATAAAAGGGATGAATGATTTGTCAACCGTTCATCCCTTTTGTTCTCTATATATTTAGTTTTCTACTGGAGTTCTTCCATCCAGGGTTCCCAGTTGTCATCAAACACACCGTAACCATCCACGATCGTTGATAGATTCATGACCGTTGCATCCGGAGTGAGTTGGTCCGCGGGCACCAAACTTGGTCGCAGATCAAAGTTGGGGGGGGTCTCATCACCATGAAGCTTCCGAGCAAGGAGTCGGACACCTTGAATACCAACATTCTCAAAATGTACAGCAACGCAGGCTTCCCATACACTGTCTTCTTCGTTCATTAAATTGATATCCACATTTGAAAGGTCAATTGAGACCACTTTGATATCTTTACGACCAGCTTCGGAAAGTGCCTTATAAGCACCGCGTGTGAAGGCATCATAAGTACCCCAAAGAGCATCAACAGATCCCTCTGGGTATTTTGGTAAAACTGACGCCATAACCGTGTTCATTGAGCCTTCAATGTTGTCAAGATCAACTGGAGCAAGCACTTCAAGAGTCTCTATCAAACCTTCATCTTCAAATTCTTGATAGGTTACCTGTCGTCGGTCAAATGGTGGAATCCCAGGTCCGTACCACAGCTTCAGCATTCTAACTGGGCGGGTATCCGGGTATAGTTCGTTCACAACGTAATCCAGTGATAATCTGGTCATTTCGAAGTCGTCCTGGAACATGGCGGTTGCTTCGGGCAATCCATTTCCATCCGCATCTTTAATAACGGTGTCGAATGTGACTACTTTTTTACCAGCGTCAAGAGCCCTCTTTACCATGTCATATGAATATTCTTCCTTGCCATGGGAAATGAATAATCCATCGTAATCAGCTTCAATGGCCTGGTTTACAAGGTCCTGGAATCTAATATCACCTTGTTCTCCAGATGTGAAGATGTCAACGGTCATCCCTAATTTTGCCGCTTCAGCTTTTGCAGCATCGAAGGACATTTTGAAGATATCTGTATCTCCAGCACCATTTTGGATATATGCCAATTTATAGCCTTTATCCTTGAATGTTTCCTCAACAACGTCTTGCGCTGCTTCTTCCGCAGCTGTTTCTTCCACCACCTCTTCTGCGACTTCAGCTGTTTCAGATTCTGGTGCGCAGGCTGAGATACTTGCTGCAAGCAAGATCACAACCAACAACATAGATAGATATTTTTTCATCGGTTCTCCTTTTATTTTTCATTTTTCTCAAATAAGTTGCTTTCAAAATTTACTTTTTCAATAAGTCACCTCCTGATAATTTCTTGGGTCGTCAAGCCTTATATATAGGCACGGAATTTTCACAAATATCGATAAGGTCGAAAATATTCTCCAATGAATTTCGCTGAAGAATAAAATTCTTTCCGATCTCAAGATTTAAACTAATTGCTTCTGCTCTTTTTCCATCATCTTTGATAGCAAGAAAATCCACTAAGTTAGTTCCTCTCATAACACGCCTTAGCATTTTGGATCCCGCATAACCAGCCATATCACGCAATATCTCTCTAATGAAATTTCTTCGGAACTGGGGTGTACACAAAATATCTGCCTCAGCACTCCATTGCGTTTCAAATTCCTGTGTGAATGTAACCCATATATCTTTAACCACATTCATTAGATATGATTGGTATTCACGACGCTTCCCAAAATCTGAGATGTGAGCAAATTGGGTTGCGTAATTAAGGAAAATACTCCCAATGATTAATCCAAGGTCAAATCCCATCGGCCCAAAGAAACAAAACTCTGGATCGATTATGCGTGTCTCATTCTCATTTACCATCAAACTACCGCTATGCAAGTCTCCATGAAGAAGTGCTTGTGCCTTTGTCATGAAATCATATTTCATCGCCATAACACTCGTTTTTAATTCCTGATCATCCCGATAAGAAAGCACCTGAGAATTTATGAGGGGGTTGATTTCAAGAGGTAATGCCCCCGCCTTGCCAGGTGTAAATGGACCAGTAAAAATGGCTAGATGTGTGAGATCGCATAAATGTGGATTTGAGAAGCGAATGGTTTCTTTAACCTTATGAAAATAATCCATGTGAAAATCACTTGTTTGATATAGCATCTTCCCCAGGAAAAGACCGACATCCTTACCCGCGTCCGGATAGATCTTCCCTTCAGTAATTCCTTTGCGTAAAATGATATGATTATTCAGATTCTCCATCATAATGACGCACATCGCATCATCATATCCATAGAATTCTGGAATAAACCCAACTCCTAATTCATCAACAACTTGATAATACTTAGCTTCAAATTCGAGGCGCTCCTTGATTAATTTCCATTCCTCTACAACACGCAAATGTGGTAACGCCTGTTTGATTAGAATTGTGTTTTCTGGGTCATCTCTATCAGTAATAGAATAGACTAAATTTAGGTTCCCATCCGCAATATCTTTGATAATCAGTTCTTTACATGATGCAAATTTTCCGTTTAAAAGGGGGTGGTTTTTAATATAATTAATAACCTTCTTGTCTGTATTTAATGGAAAATACTTCTCACCTTGATACATTTATATCCTTCAACAAGTCTCATTATTTTTGATTTTACTGCCACTTGTCACCTTATTACCTATTATACCACTAATATTGTAGTATTACTTAGTAGATGTTATTTTATGTAGTATTTCTTTATTAGTATATAACATTGTAGTGTTACAATATTTAATACGTTTGTCACATGATTTCCAGTAGTTTGTCATTATTGATACAATAAAATAATGATATTTTTAGATAATAACAGCGATACAAAAAGGCGATTTTATGAATCATTCAGAAGAATTTGGTGACGCATTAGCAAGAATTCGTGGATTTTCTCAATCTCTTTCTCCATCCGAGAAAAAGATTGCTGATTATGTAGAGAAACATCCAAAAGAAGTAGTCCGAATGACATTGTCAGAAATATCTATGCTTACTGGTGTAAGTGACGCGACTGTGGTTCGCTTCTTCCGCGTGCTTGGTTATGATAAGTGGTTGGATTTCATTTTAGATCTTTCTAATTCTATTCCGGCTTCTAGCGACCTTATTCATGATGAGATCACTTCTAGCGATACACCCGGAACGATTGCGGAAAAGGTGATGGAAAGCGCCATAGAGACTATCCGCGCCAATAAAGAAATTTTAGATCATGAAGCTTTACGAAAAGCCGTTGAATTTATTGAGAAGGCAAGGAATGTATTTATTGTTGGCGTTGGGACATCTGGTCCAATGGCTCACGAATTTTATAACCGATTATTTCGTCTTCGCATTCCATGTCAAATCGAAACAGACGCTTATCTGCAGATAATGCATAGCGTTTTGCTAACAGAAGATGATGTCCTTTTTGTTATTTCACAATCAGGAACTTCTGTGGATCCAATTAGAACAGCGAGCGAGGCACAAAAAGTGGGATGTAAAGTTATTTGTCTCACAGGAAGTACTACTTCAGAATTGGCACAATATGCTGATATTATTCTTATATCAGTTTCCCATGGGCCATTAGCTGAATCTCTAACATCCCGAATTGCCCAATATTCCATCATTCACGCTATTTACAACATTTTGGCATTAAGAAACATGGAAGCTACAATAGAAAATGAAAGAAAAATTTGGAATGCCCTCACTTCATGGTCACGATTCCTGTACCTAAGAAGGAATAATAAAGATAAATAACTCAGATTATTACTACCAACAAATACTTTGTATAAGGGTTGTGTATTAATTGAGAACCAATTTGATTTTTTCAACTGGGAAAGTTGCTAGACATCAAATATTGATTTCCAACCTCCACCATATTATTAAATCTCAACTGATTAAAAATGTTAACTAATATATTTCCGGGGATTACTTGGTGGTATTTCCGACATATCAAACAATTCTACAGCTGAAGGCGACATGGTCTTCCTTTTCAAACCAACATATTTCCTGTAAAGTACCCCATAAATTTCTCGATCCCGTGTCGGACATCCAACCGGGCATTTTTTTGGTGCCGCCGCGCCTACCATATTCCAGCAATTGTTGCATGCGGTGCAGCACTTATTTTCATACATCTTACCGTCACTGAAAATATCCTTCACAAAATCTGGATATGCTAATGCCATGCGCCCGAATCCAGCTAAATCATACATTCCTGACGAAATACCTCCAGCCGCAATATTTGCACTATAGTGCCTGGCCCAAGAAAAAGTACTTGCTACAACTACTGAATCCGGTACTTCCTTCTTGATT
>Ga0180434_10002622_pt1 | contig 23690 bp, 25 predicted proteins | sample SS_ome_7_FD_132453 | JGI IMG/M metagenome (GOLD analysis project Ga0180434, IMG submission 132453) | Hypersaline lake sediment archaeal communities from the Salton Sea, California, USA - SS_1_D_2 metaG | ecosystem: Environmental > Aquatic > Non-marine Saline and Alkaline > Hypersaline >... | reverse complement strand
TCGGGGAACTCGCCGGCCCGCATGCGCTCGAACAGATCCAGGTTCTCCTCGACCGAGCGATCACGGTAGGGGCTATTTTTCCCTGGCTCGGTCAGGGTGCCACGATATTCCCGGATCTCGTCGGGGCTTAGATCACAAACGTACGCCTTGCCCTTTTTGATCAACTGGACTGCGTACTCGTAGAGTTGTTCAAAATAGTCCGAGGCGTAGAACAATCGATCTCCCCAGTCAAACCCCAGCCAGCGAATGTCCTCCTTGATCGATTCCACGTACTCGGTCTCTTCTTTGACCGGATTGGTATCGTCGAACCGTAGATTATACAGTCCCCCAAAGTCCTCGGCGACGCCGTAATCGATGCAGATCGCCTTGGCGTGCCCGATGTGCAGGTAGCCGTTCGGCTCGGGCGGGAAGCGCGTGTGCACGCGATCAAATCTGCCGGTTCTCAAGTCCTCTTTGATCGCCTCTCGGATAAAGTCGGTTCTTTCATCGTCCATTCCGTTTTCCCCCATCAAAAATCTAGTTTGCGGTGATGATGCATCGCCACGTTTTCGACGACGCCGATGCCGATCATCGTCGTGAGCAGCGCAGCGGGGCCGTAACTGATAAATGGCAGCGGCAATCCTGCAATCGGCAACAATCCCAGATGCATACCGACGTTGACCACGATCTGGAACAGGATCATGGCCAGCACACCGATCACCAGCAACCGCCCAAAAGTATCCGGCGTGATAAAAATGATCCGCAACAGCCGGAGAAACAAGACCAGATAGAGAGCGAACAACAACATGGCGCCCGCAAAGCCCAGCTCCTCGGCGAGGACGGCGAAAATAAAGTCTGTGTGACGCACCGGCAAGTAACGAAGCCGGCTTGCCGCGCCCTGACCAAAGCCTTGCCCCCACAGCCCGCCCGACCCGATGGCGGTAAGGGCCTGGGTCAGGTGATGATCTACGTTGGGGTTGCTGCTGGGAACGAGGAAACCCAGCACCCGATCGCGCTGATAATCTTCCATCAAGCTCCAGATGGGCACCAGCGCTCCCAGACCCGCCACTGCCGTCAGCACCAGATAACGCACCTCGATGTTTGACTCGAACAGCATCGTCAGCCACATGGCGAAAAAGACCGCCGCAGTAGCCATATCCGGCTGTAAGAATACCAACACGGCCAACGACAATGCCATCCCGATAGAGACCAGATACCCGGTAAAATCGGGATGATCGGCCGTCGTTTCGACCATGCTCGTCTTGGGCGCGCCAAACAGGGGAGGATTGGAGGACTTGCGTTTGCGATGGCGTCGGCTAAGAACAGCGGCCGTCGAAATCGCGAACAGGATCATTGCAGGAAACGCCGGCTGAAGACGAAACAGGCGCAAGTCGAACCAGCCGAGCATCTCTCCCGTCACCTCGTCCCGCTGCCCAAACAAGAGCACGAGGCCCAACAAAATGATGGCCAGAAGATAGGCCAGCCACCAAAAATCGCCCAACCACTGATAATCGCGCGGAAAAGCAGCCAGCAGAAAAATCAACCCCACACCCACCACGCCAAGAATGGCCTGACGCCGCCACAGATCGGGCAGATTGGGATCGAGGCTGTCCCGGTTGGTGCTATAGATCATCACCACGCCGTAGAGGGTCAGCAGCACGGTGACCAGAAGCAGCACATAGTCAAAGTGCCGCCAACTGCGCAGTCTCGTCATGCCACCTCTACCGCGAAGGCCTTCGGGTCGCCAGGGGAATATCGGCCACCAAGCTCGACTCGTGCCCGGTCTGGGTGATGTTTACCTGAACATTCCTGACGTCAACCGAGACGTGGTTGGAAATTACAGCGATGATCTCGTCTTTGAGAGTGTCCAGCAGCGTGGGCGAAATACCGGCTCGGTCGTGGGTCAGCACCAGGCGCAACCGCTCCTTGGCGACCGTTCCACTCTTGGGTTCGTCACGACGACCTGTCAGACGCTTCAAAAATCCAGCCATGTTCAACCTCTCCCAGCGCTCATAAAACCAAACAACCGCTCAAACACGCTTGGCTCATGCAGGGTCAGGAACGGCACATCCTTGCCCATCAGCCGACGAGCAATGTTGTGAAATGACTGGCTGGCCAGGGAACTGTTGCGAGACAGCGCGAGAGGCTGCCCTCGGTTGGCAGCGATCAGAACCGCCTGGTCATCAGGCACAATGCCGATAAGCTCGACGGCCAGCAATTCTACGACGTCGGGGATACTGAGCATCTCGCCGCGCTGCACCAGCGCGGGTTTGAGACGATTGACGACCAACCGGGCAGGCCCCTTGTCCTCCGCCTCGATCAGGCCGATGACCCGATCCGCGTCGCGCACGGCGGGCACCTCCGGGTTGGTGACGACGAGCACCTCGTCGGCTGGAGCTACAGCGTAACGAAAGCCCTGCTCGATGCCAGCGGGGGAATCGATCAAAATAATGTCTTGCTGCCCACGGAGTTCATCGCAAATGCCCAGCATATCATCCGGCTGAACTGCACTCTTGTCGCGGGTCTGCGCGGCTGGCAACAGAAATAGCTCCGAAAGTTGCTTGTGCCTCACCAGCGCCTGGCGCAGACGACAACGCCCCTCGATCACGTCGACCAGGTCGTAGACAATGCGGTTTTCAAGCCCCAACATCACGTCCAGGTTGCGCAAGCCGACGTCGGCGTCAATGGTCACCACGCGCTGCCCCAGCATCGCCAGCGCGACGCCCAGATTCGCCGTCAGAGTCGTCTTGCCCACTCCCCCCTTGCCCGAAGTGACTGTAATCACTCTTGCTTCCATCGTGCTCCTTACCCCGCCGCCTCACTCACCACTGTACCACGGAACCGCCACGATCTTCCCATCACGCACCGAGGCCATCTCCGGCTCTGGCCTCTGCTGTCGTCCCTCCGGAGAGCGGGCGATGTGGTTGGCGATACGCAGTTGCATAGGAGCCAGATCGAGCGCGCAAACCACAGCCCCTCCATCCCCCAATGCCCCGGCGTGGACCACCCCCCGCACCCGGCCCCAGACGACGATGTCACCTCCCGCTACGACCTCCGCCCCTGGATTGACATCGCCGACGATCACAATGTGACCAGGATGGCGCAAGCTCTGACCAGAACGAAGCGTGCGCCGCACCACCAATCCATCCGCCAGCGGTTCCTCGCTCGGCAAGGCCGCCCCCTCGAAGGTCGCCTCTGGCGCGCGCGGGCGAGGTGGGCGCAGGTCGATCACCAATCCCAACTCTTGCGCCGCCGCCTCGGTGAACGAGTTCGTGCTGACCACGGCCCACAGTTCAACCTCGTGCCGGACCAACAACGTGCGCGCCTCCTCAATATCAGAGATACTCAGGTCTTGCGCTCCCACGTCGAGAGCGACGCGCCCCCCCCGAAAGAAGGCCGGATTCGCACCCAGGTGAGTCTCCAACGCGCGCAGGCCGGCGCTCCAGCTATCCTCCCTCAGTGTGACGAGCAGTCCTTTGCTGATGCCTTTGATGGTGATCTTGTCTGAGTTCACACCCGCCCTCCCCAGTAGCTCAGGGACATTATAGCACATGAATTATGATTGCGAAACTCCTGATCTATTCGATAACATCTCGGGCAAAGATCAACCAGCGCTCATGCGCTTCGCCCATAAACGATCGTCTCGCGCATTAGCCGCTCCGATACAATTGTACCTTAGCGCCCTCCAATGTCACCAATCCTTCACGGATCTCGGATTCTACTATTTTCAGAAATGCCTCTAATCGCTCTCGCGTGTCCACGATCTCGACTACGATGGGCAAATCCTGTGACAACCGCAGAATCTTGGCCGTCTGAATCCGGCTCCGCGGCCCAAACCCCATGATCCCTCTCAACACCGTCGCTCCGGCTAACCCTTGTTCCCGCGCCTGCAACACCAACCACTCGTACAAAGGTTGATCGCCGCGTCGGTCACTCTCGCCGATGAAAACGCGCAGCAAACAGCCCTCTTCTGGCAGCATCCGCTCACCTCCACACGCACTGAACCAGCGCCCGCCCAGACCATACTGCCGCCAATCCCAATACGACCTGCAGCGCCAGATTCACACCCGCTGCGATACTCTCGCCGCTTCGCAACAAGTTCAATGTCTCGCTGCCGAACGTCGAAAACGTCGTAAACGCCCCCACCAACCCGATCACCGAAAACGCCCGCGCCTCTGGCCCAAATACTCCTCGTCCTTCCACCAATTCCAGCAACAGCCCGATGACCAAAGACCCCAACACATTGACCGCCAAGGTGCCATACGGAAACCGTACGCTCCCCGTCCAATGCTGTACCCAACCGCTCACCGCGTAACGCAACACCGCACCGATGAATCCACCGATCCCTACGAACAGCGCATCCTTCACTAACAACGCCTCCTCTCAGAATTTTGCACGAGTCTACCGCCGCCAGCGGTAATCGTGATCCAGCGCCTTGCGGAAATCCTTGTGAATCTCGCCCTTGTGCTCGATGGCCCAGGCGTCGCCCGTCCAGCGATAGAGCAAGAGGCAATGAATCTGCTGGGCGTAGGGCGTGTTGTTCCAGCAGTCGATCTCCGCGTAGGCCGCCTGCACCCAGCCCCGGTCCTTGTTCACCCAACCGAGCATACTCGCCTCCTGCGGGTTGCGCGGCTGGTGCTCCAGCGCCACCCAGTGATTCGACTCGGTGATATAGATCGGGCGATCGCGCCACTTGGCCGGGATCGCCTCGGCAAAGGTCCGGTAGGCCTGAAAATCGTAATAGTGCTCGTGGGGCGTGCCCGGCGTGAGTGGCGCGTCGGTAAAGACGGTCTTTTTCGTGATCAAGTCGACGTCGAGCCAGTGGGTGTAGGTGTGCAGCGAGATACCGTCCAGATCGGTGATGTAAGAGAGCATCTCGGTGAAATAGTCGAGCGGACGATAGGTCTGGCCGGTCAACGGCAAGGTCAGGCCAAAGTAAGGATCCACCGCGCCAGGCACGACGATAGCCTCTGGCTGCACCCCCTTGATCTGCTGCCGCGCCAGATTGAACGCCTCGGCGTACATGCGCGGGGTGATGTGCTCGGTCGGGTTCTTGGCCCCGCCGGGATGCTCGCGGATGTTATTCTGCTCGTTGCCAATGATCCAGATGTGGCACCCGCGCGATCTCTCGACGTAGCTGGCGCAGGCCTCGGCAAAACTGGCGTACCTGGCGCGCACCGGCAGCGTGCCGTTTGGCTCGTACCCGTTGTTGATGCGCGCGATGACGCCATAACCACTGTGGGCCACCGGAGTATAGTCGTGGCCGCTGCCGTGATACGGGCCAGGGCCGATCGCCTCGGTGAAGAGCACCCAGCCTGTCTTTTGCTTGTCCTGGAAAAGAAAGCGAAAGTCGGCCGGGGTGGTGGGATCGGCCGCGTGGATGCCAAAGATCCAGGCACATTCCCCGGCGGGCAAATCGGCGTCCTCCACCGGCTCCCGCTCGTCCTCCTGCCGTTTGGCCCGCAAGTAGACGCCGTTCACGTACCCTTCGTGCAGGCTGGGCGTGCGCACGTTGAGCCAACGGTTCTTGCCCAGCTTGTCTCCCACCGTCCTGGGATCGTCCTGCACCTCCAGCACGGTCTGGTCCCTCACGTGCCAGACGATGTCGGTGTCGGTACTGGGACCCTCTCGCACGTTCAAGCCGATGGCGCTGTGGACGACCACGTAGGGGATCGGCTCGCCAAGCGCGATTTCCTCGGAGAGACGCAGGTACCAGGCGGCGACGTACCCCTCAATATCACCCGGCGTGCGGATGTGAAGCCACTGCCCCACCTGGCCTACTTTCGCCCGCACATCCCCCTCCGGCTCCAACGGCTCCAGCACCGCCCCGTCGTCCACCCGCGTGACGGGAGGGCGGTCGGTGGAAGGCGTGGGACGCACGTTCAAAAAGCCCACCTCCGGGCTGGTCACCTCCACCAGCACCTCGGCCTCGGGGAGATCTTGGTGCAAGCGCAAATACCAGGCGGCGACGTACCCCTCGACGCCCTCCAACGTGCGAACGCGAAGCCATTGACCTTCCCGCCCCACCCTCGCCCGCACATCCTCCGCCGATCCCAGTGCCTCCAGCACCTGCCCATCGTCCAGGCGCGCGATGGGTGGCCAACGGGTGGAAGGGCTGGGGCGCATATTGAGAAAGCCTACCGTCGGGCTGTCCACCACCACCCGCACCTCGGCCTCTGCGATCTCCTCGTAGAGCCGCAGGTACCAGGCGGCGACGTACCCCTCGATCCCTTCTGGCGTGCGGACGCGGAGCCACTCGCCTAACTGCCCCACCTTCGACCGCACAACCGGTTCCAGTTCCAGCGCCTCCAACACCGCGCCATCCTCCACCTGCGCGATGGGGGATTGATCGACGGAGCGAGTGGGACGCACGTTCAGAAAACCCGCCTCCGGGCTGACCACCACCACCCGCGTTGCAGGCTCCGCGCTCTCCTCGTAGAGTCGCAGGTACAGGGCAGCGCCATACCCCTCGACGCCGCCCGGCGTGCGGACGCGGAGCCATTGATCCCCCTGTCCCGCCTTCGCCCGCACGTCCTCCTCCGGCTCCAACGACTCCAAAACCGTTCCATCGTCTACCCGCGTGATGGGGAGCCGTTCGACAGAAGGCGTCAGACGGATGTTCAAAAAGCCCAACTCCGGGCTGACCACCTCCACCCGCACTCCAGGTGCGGCGGGCGCGGCGGCCCGCAGTCGGAAATCCTTGATGAGCGGCAAGAGATCATCGCCGATCACAGCGGCGGTAAAGACGCTGAAAAACGTCGGGCCGTGCGCCGCCAGCCGGTCGAGCCAGACCTGAAATTCCTCGGCGTCCATGCGCTCGTTGCCATACTCGTCGTGGTAGGGGCCGAGAATCGGATACAAGGGCGGGCGGTAACCCCAACGGCGGCACCAGTACTTGTATTGGCCGTAGGTCCACTCGTCAATCACCTGCTGCGCCTGCCGATCGGGAGAGACGGTGCTATCGGGCGGGAAGTACGAGCCATAGGACATGGGCATCAAGCCGCCCTTGCAGAACTGGTTCATCTGATCGTAAGGCAGTTCGCGATGGTGGGAGATGTTGGGATAAGAACAATTATAGAGTTTGGTCAAATCGAGCCTGGCGGTGCGAATGAATTGCCCCAGTTGCACAGCCGGCTCGAAACGATTGCGACACCGATCCGCCTCGGTATCGAAAACGAAACCCTGAAACCCATCCTGGAAGGCCCGCACGGCCACCCGGGCCTCCGCTTGTGGATCGTCCAGCAGCAACCACATCCACGCAAAGGGAATCAGACCCGCCTGCTCGATCCTCTGGGCGATCCTCTCCGTTCCAGAGTAATAATGCCTGCCGTGCGCAACCTTGTACAAGATGTGAGTCGCGCCCATCAGAGGCGCGATCCGCAGCGCCCGTTCCAATTCCTGCTCACGATAAGCCCACAACCCCTTGCCCTGTAACATTCTTTCCTCCTGTCCATATGTGATTGGTATATGGAGTGTATCATACAACACAAAAAGCGCAACCGCTTTCAGCGTGAGATGTACGGGTTATCTCGAACGTAGAATCGCCAGGGAATCGTCACTGCCACCTCATCCCCTCGTACACCGACACGAGGACTGACAGCAACGTCCTCGTCGGGTATAGAAGTGTCCTCTTCCAGGAACAACCATGCATCAGGAGCACACAAATCAGCGCCATCAAACTGCCGATCAATCCCAAGTGCCTGGCACAACCGGGCCGGGCCGCTGGTCAACGGAAGGTCCGAGCGACCGCCTCGCCGCTCCCGCATCTCCTCGATTCCCTCCAACGGCTCCAGCGCGCGGACGAGCACCGCCGCCGGCAATCCCTCCCGCCCGGTGACGACGTTGAAGCAGTGGTGCATCCCGTAAATCAAGTACACGTACGCGTGGCCCGGCAGGCCGTACATCGGAGCGTTGCGGCGGGTAGGGCCACAACGGGCGTGCGACGCCCGATCCTCCTCCCCAATATACGCTTCGACCTCGACGATGCGCCCAGAGAGACGCTGCTCGTTTAACACGTGCACCAACCGCCGTCCCAGCAACTCGCGGGCGACGACGAGCGTATCGCGGGCGAAAAAATCTCGACCCAGGCGAGCCATCGTCTCACTGTTGGAAACGAGGGTCGCGCTCCAGCGTCAAGCGCACCCCCTTCATCAAACGCACGCGCGGCTCGTAGCCCAACAACCTGCGCGCAGCGGTAATATCGGCGCAGAGCCGGGTGACGCCGCCGCTCTCGGCAGGGCTGTGAAGCACCTCCACCTCACATCCCACCACCTCTGCCACCAGTGCCACCAGTTTGTTGATGCTCGTCTCGCGCCCGCTGCCCACGTTGATGATGCGGCGATCCACGTCAGAGGCGGTAGCCGCCGCCACCAGCGCCTCCACCACGTCATCCACGTAGACGAAATCACGGGTCTGCCCACCGCCGCCAAAGATGACGAGCGATCCCCCCTGCTGCGCCTGCTGCAAAAAGCGCGGCACCACCGGTGGATGGGAAACGGGCAAGTTCTGGCCCGGCCCGTAGGCGTTAAAGACGCGCAGGCTCACCGTCTCGATGCCCCACAGGGCGCCGATGGTGCGGACGTAATACTCGGCAGCCAGCTTGCTCACGGCGTAGGGAGATTTGGGATTAGGAGGCTGATCCTCCCGCACCGGCTGGTGGGCCTGCTCGCCGTAGACAGCGCCGGAGGAGGTGAGGACCACCCGGCGCACGCCAACGTCGCGCATCGCCTCCATCACGCTGACCGTCCCGCCGACATTGACTTCGTTGTATTCACGGGGATAGAGGATCGATTCGGAAACCTGTACCCGCGCGGCCAGGTGGTAGACGCAATCCACGTCCTGCAAGAGCGTCCACAACTTGGGCCGATCGGCCACGTCGCCGCGCGTGAAGAGCACTCCTTCTCGCAGTCGCGCGCGATCTCCTGAGCTGAGATCGTCAATGACCCGCACCTGATGTCCATCGAGGTCGAGCCGGTTGGCCAGAGCAGCGCCCAGAAATCCAGCGCCACCGGTGATGAGAAAATTCACGTTACCTCCAGGTAGTTGTCAGTTGTTAGTTGCCAGCGCCCAGCTTATCTACTGCCTGCTATTATACCACGACCCGCCTAAATCTGGCGAATTGACACCTTGCATCGCCTGCGGTATACTCCCTCCACACATGACGCGAGATTACCTGACCGAACTACTGACAACCTACTGGTTCGCCCCGCCGGTGGCGCTGTGGCGGGCGGTCGAACTGCGCGTGGCAGCGGAGGAGCAATACGAACGCCCGCTGCTCGATCTGGGCTGCGGCGACGGGCTGATCGCCCAGGCGCTATTCGGAACGGAGAGCCACGTGGACGTGGGGTTCGATCCGTGGGCGGAGCAACTGCGCCGGGCGGCCCGCTCCAACGTCTACCGCCATCTGGACCTAGCCGACGGACACCGGCTGCCCTACGCCGACGGCACCTTTGCCACCATCTTTAGCAACTCGGTCCTGGAGCACATCCCAGAGGTACAGCCGGTCCTGCGCGAGGCGGGGCGCGTCCTTCGATCCGGCGGACGATTCATCTTCACCGTCCCCTCCGACGCCTTTCGCCGCTTGCTCGACGGCTATGCCCGACGGATGGCCGCCGGAGACGCATCGGGGGCTGAAGCGTACGCCGCCGCCGTGGACGCCCAACTGGAGCATCATCACTACCACACGCCAGAGGAATGGCGCGACCTGCTGGCCGCCGCCGGGATGACGTTGGTCAAAGCGCGCTACTACATCCCGGAAAATGTCGAGCGGCTGTGGGATCGGATGAACGTTCGCTACGGCATCGGGCAACGGCGGACAGTGTGGGGGTTACTCGTCTCGCCCCGGCTGCGGCGTTTGGGCTATCAAACGCTCCTGCGCCGCGTCGTCGTGCGCCGCCTCAGCCGCCGGTGGCGCCCTTACTACGAGATGGACGTCCCACCTGGCGAGAGGGGCGGCGGCTTGCTCGTCGTGGCGCAGCGTGACTACTAACAAATATTCTGCAACTACTCAACCGATCAGGCTGGCTTCCAGATCTGTAGCAGGTCTACTCTTTCAAAGTGAACATCATTCGTGGCACAGTGAAGAATGCCGTGATGCTGACAAGTAGCCACATGAAGAGCATCAGTGGGTAATAGAAGATAGCGACTACCCAGACTCAAACTGGCCTCTTGCTCGCGAGCACTCACACTGACCATCTGTAACCCAGTGGCCTGTAACGTGTTCAGGTAGCCCCAGAAATCGCGGCAGGCTTTGTAGCAGGCAGCGGACAGCGTAGCATCCTTCGTCAAATGCTTCTTGATCTTGGTGATTTTGGTTGAAGCCAAAAGGTTCCGAGCCTTTGCCCACCAACAAGGCATAAAATACCTCGTTCAAGACAAAATCAGAAGTGACGGCGTGGACTTGACCCTGCTCCACGCGGGTCAGAAAATCGGCGCAGGCGTCTTGATACTCGGCGGTACCCAGAGCAAAGTAGGTAAAGATATTCGCATCCACGAATATCTCGTCCTGGCTGGTGAAATGGGCCAGGTTCACAGTGAGGTTCCTTCCAGCAACGATGACTCGTAATCCTGGTGCAGTTCCTCGACAGAGATGCACGAGTGCACAAAGCCTTTGAACCGCGCAGTCATATTCTTGGGCTTTATGAGGATAAAATCAGCCTCCTGGATGACTTCAATTTCACCCAGGTTCTGAAAAAGTTGACGAGGCAGAAAAAGCCCTTGTTCGGTCATTTGAACCGCCGGAAAAGTGTCCACTGTTTCTTCCTTAAAGAATGTTGTATAATGGTTTCGCGTACCTTGCTCGCTTAAGCGCACTCCAAGCTGACTTTATTATAACACAGGCAATGACGGGCTGCAATAAACCAAAAAATGAAATAACGAACCTGCCACAGCCTGACGAAAGGAGTAACTACATTTGCAATCCACAATCCGCAACCCGCAACCCGCCATCTGGGACGATTTCGTCGCCAACCATGCCGACGGCCACATCCTCCAGACCCACTCCTGGGGCGCGCTCAAATCGCAATTCGGGTGGACCGACGAGCGCGTAGGGCTGAGCCGGGATGACAAATTGGTCGCCGGGGCACAAGTGCTCTACCGGCGGCTGCCAGCCGGCCTGGGCCGTCTGGCCTACGTCCCGAAAGGCCCACTGGTGGATTGGGACGACGAGGAACAGTCGACGGCGCTCCTGGCCGCCCTCGAACGCGCCGCCCGATCCCAGGGGGCCGTCGCTCTCACCGTCGAACCCGACCTGCCCGACGAGACTCGCCACCGGGAGCGACTGCGCGCGCTCGGCTTTTGCCCCGCCCTCTTCGACGCCGTCCAGCCCCGCCGCACGCTCGTCGTGGACATCTCTCCCGACGAGGACGAGATCTTACAAGCGATGAAATCCAAGACCCGCTACAACGTGCGCCTGGCAGGCCGCCGGGGAGTGACGGTGCGAGAGGCCGGCGAGGCCGATCTGCCGGCCTTTCACGCGCTGATGGGCACAACCGCCGAGCGGGACGAGTTCGGCGTCCACACCCCGGCCTACTACGAAGCCGCCTACCGGCTGTTCACACCGCGGGACCACGCAAGGCTATTGCTGGCCGAGGTAGAAGGAAAAGCAGTAGCCGCATTGATGGTCTTTGCGCTCCCGCCGCGATCCTGGTATTTTTACGGGGCCTCGGGCAACGCCCACCGCGAAAAGATGCCCACTTACCTGCTCCAGTGGGAGGCGATTCGCTGGGCCAAATCCATCGGCTGCACCACCTACGACCTGTGGGGCGTCCCCGACGAGGATAGAAAGAAACTGGAGGCCGAGTTCACGCAGCGCGGCGATGGACTCTGGTCCGTCTACCGCTTCAAGCGCGGTTTTGGCGGGCGACTGGTGCGCAGCGTGGGCGCGTGGGATCGATTCTACGCCCCCCTGCGATACGGGCTATTGACTATCGGTTATCGACTACTGAACCGATGAGATTACATATCACGCATCACGCATCACGCGCCGATTGGAACACGGCGCTGGCCCAGCTCCCCGCCGCCCACGTCCTCCAGACCTGGGAGTGGGGCGATTTCAAGTCGCGCTACGGGTGGCGGCCGGCCCGCTATCTCTGGAAGGAAGAAGACCGACCCTGCGCGGCAGGCTCGGCCCTGACCCGGCGACTGGGCCGCCTGCCAGCAGCGACAATGTACGTGCCCAAAGGACCAGCCCTGAATTACGAGAACTCGGCCCTTCTGGAGCGCGTCCTGGCCCATCTGGAGAAGACGGCCCGGCAAGAGCGGGCGCTGTTCGTCAAAATAGACCCTGACGTGCGGGCCGATACCGTCGCAGGGAAAGCGGTCGTGGAGACGCTCCGCCGCCGCGGCTGGCGCGCCTCACGGGAGCAGATCCAGTTCCGCAACACGGTCCTGCTCGATCTGACCCCTGAACCGGATGAACTGCTGGCGGCGATGAAGTCCAAGTGGCGCTATAACGTGCGGCTGGCCAAGCGCAAAGGGGTGACGGTGCGCCAGGGACAGCTCGCCGATCTGTCGCTGTTGTACGAGATGTACGCCAGGACCGCAGCACGCGACGGCTTTGTGATCCGCCCTGAAGCCTATTATCGCGACGCCTGGGGTGCGTTCATCGAAGCGGGCCTGGCCCAGCCATTGATCGCCGAGGTAGAAGGGGAAGCAATAGCTATGGTGATCATTTTCCAATTTGCAGAGCGAGCGTGGTACATGTACGGAGCCTCCCGCAACGTCCACCGCGAAAAGATGCCCAACAATCTGTTGCAATGGGAAGCGATGCAGTGGGCGCGGGAGCAAGGCTGCACAGTCTATGATATGTGGGGCGCGCCGGACGAACTGGACGAGTCGGACCCAATGTGGGGAGTCTACCGCTTCAAGGCAGGGTTCGGCGGGAAGTTTGTGAGACATATCGGTGCCTGGGATTATCCAACCTCGCGGTTCGGTTACTGGCTCTATACCATCGCGATACCCTGCCTGCTGGCGACGATGCGCTGGCGATACCGGCGCAGATCAGCCATCAACAATTAGTAATACATCAAATGTATCTTGGGATATGGCCGAATCAAACAGTCATTCAAACCTGAACAACGTAGCGAGCATCCGCCGGTTGAGTAGACCTTCAGGTCGTATCGAAACCAAGGATGCAAGCGGCTCTACGGGTAACCCGCTTGGTTTCGATACAGCCCTTCGCTATGCTCCGAGCCTACTCAACCGGCGCTAAACCTGCTTATAGGAGAATACGATGAACGATACGACAACCTGGCGTCTGGCCACTCGCGCCGTTCACACCGGCAGGCCCAGTCAACCCCCTGATTATATCCCCACCGTCACGCCGATCCACCCCTCGGTCACGTACCAGTACGAACGTATGGACGACCTGGACGCCGTCTTTGACGGGACGCGCCAGGGGTACGTCTACACCCGCCACGGCAACCCCACGATCACCGCGCTGGAGGAAGCGGTCGCCGCTCTGGAGGAGGGAGAGGCCGCCCTGGCTTTTGCCTCCGGGATGGCGGCCATCCACGCCGTCCTGTTGGCGACGGGAGCGCGGACAGGCTCGACGGTGGTCGCCGCGCAGGACATCTACGGCGCGACGTATGCCCTGCTGAGCCAACTGATGCACTCCCAGGGAGTCACGGTGCGCTTCGTGGATGTGGCTGACCTGGAGGCAGTGGAGGCGGCCTGCGCCAAGCTCAAACCGGTCGCCCTGCTGGCAGAGACCATCTCGAATCCCCTGCTCAAGATAGCCAACCTGCCGGCCCTGGCCGACGTGGTCCACCGGCACGGAGCCGCCCTGCTGGTGGACAACACCTTCGCCACCCCCTGCCTGGTGCAGCCGTTGAGTCTGGGAACGGACGTGGTGATCCACTCCACCACCAAGTACCTGGGCGGCCACGGCGACGTGTTGAGCGGGGTCGTGGTCACCTCGGAGGAGCAGTGGGCGGAACTGTTCGAGATCCTCAAGATGACGGGCGCCAACCTGGGGCCGCAGGAAGCCTGGCTGGTGCTGCGGGGGATCAGGACCCTGCCGCTGCGGATGCGCCAGCATTCCGAGAACGCCCTGACCGTGGCCCGCTGGCTGGAGGAACACCCGATGGTGAGCCGGGTCTACTATCCCGGCCTCCCATCCCACCCCCAGCATGAACTGGCGAAGCGACTCTTCCAGGAGCAAGGATACGGGGGCATGGTGGCCTTCGACCTGGCCGGGGCGGATCGGCGCCAGGTTTTCCGTTTCTTTGAGGCGCTGCGCCTCTGCATACCCGTCACCACGCTGGGCGACGTCTACACCCTGGTCCTCTACCCGGCCCACTCCTCCCACCGCGCGTTGAGTTCCGAGGAGCGGGCGCGTATCGGCATCGGCGACGGGCTGGTGCGCATGTCGATGGGGATCGAGGCCGTGGAGGATCTGTTGAACGACCTGGAGCAGGCATTAGACGCGATATAATCAGACGAACTGCTCCATTCAGGAGGGAATCATGAAATTCGATCTGGTGTTTGAAGGCGGCGGCGCCAAAGGGACGGTCTTTGTCGGCGCCATCGAGGTGTTTGAGAACGAAGGGTGCGAGTCCGACCGGCTGTTGGGCACATCGGCCGGAGCGATCACGGCCACCCTCCTCGCAGCCGGATACAACAGCCAGGAACTGCTACAAGTGCTGGCAGAAACCGTGGACGGCAAGCCTGTCTTTACGCAATTTCTGGGCACACCCCCGCCATTCACGGAGGAAGATATTCGCAAGAGCACGATCCGTGCCTTTCTGGAGAGCGTTGACCTCGCCCTGCTTCCCGATTTCATTGAAAAGAAGCTGGACGAACGGATCGTGCGCACGCTGGCGACGCAGCCTCGCTTTCGCCATCTCTTCTCCTTCATCGAACGGGGCGGCTGGTATGCGGCCGATGCTTTCCTCGACTGGATGCGGCAAAAGCTGGACGACATCTATGCAAGACAAGTAGAGAAGGGCGTCATCGAGGCCCAGCCGCGTTCTTTCGGTGAAATGAACCTGGAAGAGTTCCACCACGCCACCGGGCGGGAATTGGCAGTGGTCGCATCCGACACCACTGCCGAACGGATGCTGGTGTTGAACCATCGCACAGCGCCGCACTGCCCGGTCGTTTGGGCGGCGCGCATGTCGATGAGCGTGCCGCTGTTGTGGCAGGAGGTGAGATGGCAACCCGATTGGGGCGCATATCACGGACAAACCATCACGGGGCACGCCATCGTGGACGGCGGACTGCTCTCCAATTTTCCCATCGAGCTGTTTGTCTCCGACGATAAGCAGGTGGTCGACGTGATGGGGCCGAAGCAATCGAGCAGTGTGATGGGCTTTTTGATCGACGAGTCGCTGCCGGTGACGGGCGCGCCGGAGAAAGCCGTCCCCGCCCAGGCGCTCGACCTGTCCAAACTGCCCACTTTCCAGCGCATCCACCAACTGATCAACACCACCACGTCGGCCCACGACAAAGCCGTCATCGAAGCATTCGAGCGGATGGTCGTGCGTCTGCCCGCCAAGGGATATGGCACCACCGAGTTCGACATGAGCGTCGCCAGACAACAGGCGTTGGTCGAGGCCGGACGCCAACAGATGCGGCGCTACTTTGACGAGCATCCCCCCGCTGCCCGGCCCGCGGGCGACGTTTCCTTCGGCATCCCATCCACCGACGCGGCTACCGGCATCGCCAACCGGCGCGCGCTCAAGATGCTGGAGTGGTGATCTATCAAGGTGCACCCTGTACCTTTCAAATCATTGACAAAGGATTGAAGTTATGGTATAACTTTTATATGGAGACCACAATTCACATCATGGGCCAGAAAATCCGTCAACTGCGACTGGATAGTCGGCTCACCCTGGAAGGAGCAGCAGAGTTAGTGGGTTGTACCCCTGGATTTCTCTCGCAGATCGAGAGAAATCAAGCTGTGCCTTCCATCACCATGCTTTACGCCATCGCCCAGGCATTCGGCGTCAAAGTGACCCACTTCTTCCCCCGCATCATCTCTGGCGCCAAAGTCGTCCGAGCCGATGAACGCGAGACATTTCGTTTTGAAGGTTCCGCCATCACCTACACCCCCCTCTCGGCCAGTTTTCACGAGCGAAAACTCGAGCCGCTGCTGGTACACATCGATCCTGTGGAAGGGACCTTGCCATCCGACGAGTTCCGCTCCCATCCCGGTGAGGAGTTCTATCACGTGTTAGAGGGAACCTTGCGTATGCAGGTAGGCGACACGGTCTATGATCTCAACCCAGGCGACAGCATCCATTTCAAATCTACGGTGAAACACCGTATGGAAAACCCAAGCGACAGCCCAACGCTGGCCCTTTGCGCGCTCACGCCACCTGTCTTTTAGTTTTGTAGACGCAGATTAACACAGATGAGCACAGGTTTTATTTTTCTGTTTCCGTGGAATCTGTGTCCCCATAAAGCGAGGTAAAGTTGTGCAGGAGCTAGGCAAACGCCTCAAGGCTTTGCGCAATGAACGAGGACTGACCCTGGCCCAATTAGGCCGCCAGGTCAGTTTATCGGCCAGCTATCTGTCTCAGATCGAGCGGGGCCTGGCCATGCCCTCCCTGCCCAAGCTGACGACCATCGCGAATATACTGGGCGTGGAGGTGAGGCATTTTTTCGAGGAAGACGTCTCCTCGCTCCACCCTACCCGGTCAAACCAGGGAAAACGGCTCAATAACACAGCCGACGTCGTCGTGGAGCTTTTGTCGGCGGATCCAACGGACAAAAAGATTCAACCATACCGTCTCGTATGCCAACCGGGTGCGTCAAGAGACCGCTCTCCCACATATCCGGGAGAGGAATTCGGCCTGATCCTCAAAGGCGAACTGACAGTCACAGTGGGCGAGGAGACTTTTGTGCTCAAGACCGGGGACAGTATCCATTATGAAACGCTCCAACCGCACTCCTGGCGCAACAGGGGAGATGAGACGTGCGTCGCGATATGGGCTACGTCGCCTCCCATCTCGGAAGCCGAGCTTACAGAATAGGTTTGCTATCAAGAAAAGGAGGTGCTAACGCAAAAGATTTGTTGATCCGTTAAATATAGGTTTGAATGACCGTTTCTAAAGCAAAGGAGGAGCAAATGAAAGTCTCACGTGTTCTGAGTGCCCTCATGGCACTGATCATGGTCCTCAGCCTGGTGGTATCGTGCGCGCCGCCAGCGACGCCTGAGCCGACCGAAAAAGCGCCTGAACCGGCGCCGACCGAACCCGCGGCAACCGAACCGCCGCCCACTGAACCGGCGCCGACCGAACCACCGCCGCCAGAGAAACGCGCCCTCCGCATCACCTTTGCCTGGCCCACTTACATTGATCCTGCGGTAGGCTCTGACTTTTCCAGCACATCCTCTCTATGCAACCTGTACGACACGCTCGTCTTTCCCAATACCGAGGGTGGGGTCGATCCCCACCTGGCGGAGAGCTGGGACGTTTCCGACGACGGACTGACCTGGACCTTCCACCTCAAGAAAGGGGTCAAGTTCCACAACGGGAGCGAGCTGACGGCCAGCGACGTCGCCTTCAGCATGAACCGACTCCTGGAGATCGGCGAGGGGCTCGCCTATGTCTTCCTGGGCACCGTCGATAGCACCACCGCCCTGGACGATTATACCGTCGAGTTCAAACTCACACAGCCGAGCGGCCTCTTTCTCATCAGCCTGATCCGCCTGTACGTCGCCGACGAAGAGGAAGTGATGGCGAACATCGTCACGCCCGGACCCTACGGCGATAATGGCGACTATGGCAAAGAGTACCTGCTGACCCACGACGCCGGCTCCGGGCCGTACCAGGTCAAAGAGTTCCCCCTGGAAGAATACCTGCTGATGGAAAAGTACAACGACTGGTTCGGCACGTTCGGACCGAACGCGCCCGACGAGGTGCGCTTCATCGCCACCACCGAGGCCGCCACCGTGCGGACGATGATGTCGCGGCAGGAGCTGGAGATCACTGACCAGTGGCAGACCATCGAGGCGCTCGAGGCACTGCAAGAGGTGGAAGGGGTCGACGTGGCCGCCTTCCCGGTGCTCACCGAGTTCTACTACATGGTCCACACCAAAAAGCCGCCCACAGACGACATCCACTTCCGGCGGGCCATGGCCTACGCCTTTGACTATGAGGCCGCCGTCGGCCTGGAGTGGGAGGGGACACAGCAATCGCAGGGACCGGTCCCGGCGATCACGGCCGGCCACAACCCGGACGTCTTTGTCTTCCCCCGCGATCTCGAAAAAGCGCGAGAGGAACTGGCACAGTCTCAATATGCGGATCAACTCGACGACTATCCGGTCGAGGTCCACTGGTGCACCGAGGTGCCTGCCGAGGAGAAATTCGCCCTTCTCTTCCAGGCCAACATGGCCGATGTGGGCATCTCTGTCAACATCGTTTCTACCCCGTGGATGTCCATGGTCGAGGAAGGAGCAGCCATCGACACCAGCCCTCACATCCAGACCACCTACGTCTCGGCTGATTTCCCGGAAGCAGGTTCCCTGCTAAAGGTGCGCTACCACTCCGACGCCGCCCCCACCTGGTCGCAGAACGAGTGGCTGCTAGACGAGGAGCTGGACCAGATGATCGACGACGCCCTCGTCACGGTGGACGACGAGGAGCGGTACGCCAAGTACATGGAGTTGCAGGATTACATCGTGGATCTCTGCCCCACCCTCTTCCTGTACGACCAGGTTCAGAAGCACGCCTACCAATCGGCCTACGTCGATTGGCCCGCCGCGCGCGGCGAGGTGATCCCCGTGATGGGCTACACCATGTTCGCGCCTACGATCAACGTGACCGGACCGTAAGCGGTCTATATGAGCAACCTTGCGAAGGTGCCGGCACCTTCGCAAGGTTCGTCCAATTTTCAATCGGAGAAGACATGAATCTCGCGACCTTTTTAGTTCGTCGCATCACCCACTCGATCTTTGTGCTGCTGGGTCTCTCGATCGTCATCTTTGGCATCTCTCGCATCATGCCCGGCGACCCGGCGCGGATGGCGGTGGGGGCCAGAGCGCCTCAGTGGGTCGTGGACAATCTGCGCGAGCAGATGCACCTCGACGAACCGCTCTACGCCCAATATTATTATTGGCTGCGCGACGCCTTGCAGGGCGATTTCGGCATCTCGCTGGTGACGCGGCGGCCCGTGGCCGACGACATCAAAGAGTTCTTCCCGGCGACGTTTGAGTTGACCCTCTTTGCCGGGATCATTATGGGTGGGGCAGGCATCTTTTTGGGGACGCTCTCGGCCCAGCACAAGGACAAGTGGATCGATAACGTCCTGCGCGTCGTCTCTTATCTCGGCGTGGTGACGCCCTCTTTTGTCTTTGCCATCCTCTTTCTGCTCCTCTTTGGGATGACGCTGAACTGGATGCCGACGATGGGCCGGCTCAGCCAGGACATCTCGCGCCCGCCCGTCGTCACCGGCCTCGTTACGCTTGACGCGCTGCTGGCGGGCGACCTGGCGGCCTCCCTCAACGCGCTGCGGCACATGATCCTTCCCGGCCTCGCGCTCGCGATGAGCGGGCTGGCGCAAGAGGCGCGCATCACCCGCTCGACGATGTCCGACAATCTGAGCAAGGACTATATCGCCTCGGCGCGCTCGCTCGGCATTCCAGAGCGGGTGATCATGCGGCGGTTCCTGCTCAAGCCCTCGCTGATCCCGACCGTCTCGATCCTGGGCCTCGACTTTGCCGGGACGATGAGCAACGCCTTTCTGGTCGAGTTGATCTTTAACTGGCCGGGCATCTCGCGCTACGGGATCAATGCCATGTTGCGCAAGGACTTGAACGCCATCGCCGCCGTCATCCTGATCATGGGCGTCGTCTTTATCGTCGTCAACATCCTGGTTGACCTCACCGTCGCCCAGCTCGACCCCCGGATTCGGCTGGCTCCAGGAAAAGGGGAATGACATGACCGCACAGATACAAAACGCCGATCTAGCCCGGAGCAAACTAGCCGAAAGCCTGGGCCGCAACTGGTACAAGTTCTCGCGCAATCCCTTGTCGATCGTCGGGTTGGGCGCGGTCTCGCTCGTCGTCTTTCTGGCCGTTTTCGCCCCGCTCGTCGCTCCCCACCCCGAGGCGGCGGGAAAGTTCGTCGATTTTGAAAACGCCAGCCTCGCCCCCTGCGTGCGCTATCCCTTTGGGACAGACGTCATCGGGCGAGACATTATGAGCCGCATCTTTTTCGGCTTTCGGTTCTCGCTCACGATGGGCGTGATCGTGCTGGCGCTCGTCGTCCCGGTCGGGGTGACGCTGGGGCTGATCGCCGGGTATAACCAGGGGACTTGGCTGGAGACGGTCATCATGCGCGTCACCGACATTTTCCTGGCCGTGCCGCCGCTGGTGCTGGCGCTGGCGATCGCTTCGGTGCTCACGCCGAACCTGTTCAACGCGATGATCGCCGTCTCGTTGATGTGGTGGCCCTGGTACACGCGGCTCGTCTATGGGCTGGCCTCGACGCTGCGGAACGAGTTTTTCGTCAGTTCCGCCGAGACGCTCGGAGCGAGCAAGGCCCACATCATCTTTCGCGAGATTCTGCCCAACTGCATCTCGCCCATCTTTACCAAGATGAGCCTCGATATGGGCTGGGTCATTCTGATCGGCTCGTCGCTCAGCTTCGTGGGGCTGGGCGTGCAGCCGCCCAAGCCTGGCCTGGGCACGATGGTCGCCGACGGCTCGAATTATCTGCCGGACCAATGGTGGATCTCGGTCTTTCCCGCCCTCGCTATCGTCGTCGTCGTCCTCAGCTTTAACCTGTTGGGCGACGGCCTGCGCGACATGTTCGCCGCCGAGGAGGTCTGAGATGACTGCGCTACTAGAGATCAAAGACCTACACGTTCATTTCGACGTGTACGGCGGCACGCTCCGCGTCCTCGACGGGGTGAATTTCGTCGTGCAGAGCGGGCAGCGGGTCGGCCTGGTCGGCGAGACCGGCTGCGGCAAGACGACGACGATGAAGTCGATCCTGCGCATCCTCCCCACCCCGCCCGCCCGGATCCCCCAGGGCGAGATCTATTTCAAGGGGCAGGACGTCCTCAAGATGAAAAAGGGCGACCTGCAACGGATCCGCAGCGAGGGCATCTCGATGATCTTTCAGGACCCGACGGCGGCGCTCAATCCGGTCTTTACCATCGGCCAGCAATTGGAGGCCGTGGTGAGACATTCGATGGAGGGCGGCAAGCTGTCCAAAGGAAAGATCCGGGAACAGGCGCTCGTTCCCCTGCGCGAGGTCTCGCTGCCCGACCCGGAGCGGATGCTCGACAGCTACCCGATCCAGCTCAGCGGCGGGATGCGGCAGCGGATCTGCATCGCGATGGCGCTGGTCGCCAGCCGAGAGCTGCTCATCGCCGACGAGCCGGGCACCTCGCTCGACGTCACCATCGAGGACCAAATTTTGCGGCTGCTGCGCCGGTTGGTCGAGGAAAAGAACGTCTCCGTCATCCTCATCACCCACACGCTCGGCGTGGTGCGCGAGACGACCGACCGGGTGTACGTGATGTACGCCGGGAATATGGTCGAGGTGGCGGACACGGAGGAGCTTTTCGCCAACCCGCTCCATCCCTACACCCACGGGCTGATGGCCGCCGTCCCCCGACTGACCGGCGGCGGCATCTCGGACGGCATCCCGGGCCGCATCCCCGACTACCTCAACCCGCCGCCCGGCTGCCGCTTTCACCCGCGCTGCGAGCGCGCGATGGACATTTGCCGGGAAGAAAAACCGGCCTTTTACCAAGTTAATACCGACCACGAGGTCGCCTGTTTCCTCTACCGGGACGGTCAAAAATGAACCGAGATGACATTCTGACGGCCACGGATCTGAAAAAATATTTCGTCATCGGGCACAGCGATCTCTTGAAACGGAACCCGATCACCGTCAAGGCGGTGGACGGCGTCTCGTTCGCCGTGCGCGAGGGCGAGACGCTCGGCCTGGTCGGCGAGTCCGGCTCTGGCAAGAGCACCGTCGCCTACACGACCATCGGCATGTACCGGCCCAGCGCGGGCGCGATCCGCTTCCGGGGGCGGGACCTCTTCGAGGGAAACAAGCCGCGCTCCCTGGCGCTCAAGAAAGAGATTCAGATCGTCTTCCAGGACCCCGGCTCGTCGCTCAACCCCCGGCGGACGATCAAGCAGATCCTCGAACTGCCGCTCCGGATTCACCGGCGGAACGAGGATCGGATGGAACAGGTCATCCGGCTGCTGGAGATGGTCGAGCTGCCGCCGGATTACGCCTACAAGTATCCGCAGATGCTGGGCGGGGGCGAGAAGCAGATGATCGCCATCGCCCGCGCGCTCGCCACCGATCCCGCCTTCATCATCCTCGACGAGCCGACGTCCGCGCTCGACGTGTCGATCCAGGGCAAGATCATCAACCTCCTGATGCAGTTGCAGGACGAGTTCAACCTCTCCTACCTCTTTATCACCCACGACCTGAGCCTGATGCGCAACGTCGCCTCGCGGGTGGCGATCATGTACCTGGGCAAGATCTGCGAGGTGGCCCGGACGGCCGAGTTCTTCCGCCAGCCCTACCACCCCTACACCCAGATGCTCCTCTCCGCCATCCCCGTCATCTCGGAGGAGGAGGAAACGCTCAAGCCGAAACGGATCGTTTCGACCGGCGAGATTCCGAGTCCGGTCAACGTGCCCGGTGGGTGCAGTTTTCACCTGCGCTGCCCGGCGCGGATGGAGGTCTGTTCACGTGTGGACCCGGTGATGGTCGAGGTGGAGGAGGGGCATACGGTGCGGTGTCATTTGTATGAACAGGGAATTGGCGTGCAAGGGCAATAAACGGTATACTTGTAGATGGAGGCAAGTATGGAAACGATTACCATTACCGTGACAAATGACCGTTTGACAAAGCTTAAAGAGGTAGCGGCGGACTTTAACGTTACCCTCGAAGAGTTGGTACGCCTGAGTGTTGAAAACTTACTCCTACAACCAGAAGCTGCGTTCCAACGGGCGATGGAATATGCGCTCGACAAGAATCGGGAACTCTATCAACGGTTGGCGTAATGCGCTATCTCAAAGTTCTGATGACATTGAGTCCAAGGAAAAATAGTTAAATGAAAGAAAAAGCAAATGATGAACACCATGTGGTAACCATTTGGGAACTTGACAACACCCCTCAGTACGAGTTACTTTTCAGATTTGCATACGGTTTTGTACACGCAGCACTCGCAATTCTGAAAGAGCAACGTGAGAATAATCACCGAGATTACTTCAATCTTATGCCTGCTCATTTTGCGCTTGAACATGGACTAGAGTTGTTCCTAAAGGGAGCCATTCTCCTGGGAGATACTTCTGTCACTCTAGAGAAGTTGTCAAGCAAGAAGTTCGGACATAGTCTTGAGGAGTTACACAACAAATATCGCAAGGTTTATCCTGGTGATGAGTTCGAAATATACCACCGAATCAATGAACTCATTAACTGGAGGGCGACAATCAACGACCCTCGGGGTTTTTCTGTGAGGTATCCATTCGACAACAAGGGCGCGATGTACGGTGCCCGTAACAGAATGATTGATGTAGAATTCGAGATAGAAATATGCTACGAGTTCCACGACGACTTAATAAGACTGGAGCAAGAAATAAAGAAAGCGAAAGGCGTACAATCTTACCCAATAGAGCAATTCAAGTACAAAAGCACAAGGTAATTGATAACCCAGTTAATGTGATTTCGAGGCAGGCTGTAATTGGCCCCAAAAACTGGACCACGTGCTAAGGTGAAGAAGTTAGTGTA